>OQWM01002330.1_pt1 | contig 12952 bp, 10 predicted proteins | sample 1691531 | NCBI WGS metagenome assembly OQWM01 (sample SAMN03418257, study PRJEB22391) | human gut metagenome | biome: human-gut; feature: organic feature; material: feces | host: Homo sapiens | place: Tanzania | collected 2013-01 | reverse complement strand
CAACTGACTCTTAATCAGTGGGTCTAGGGTTCGAATCCCTAAGGGTGTACAAAAAGAGCATTTCTTAACAGAAATGCTCTTTTTTGTTTTGTATTTCTCCCTACCATTTCATATCACCTTTAAATATCACTTTATATCTCTTTTTAAATATCACTATAAAAAAGTTGCAGCCATCCAAAGTTTACACCCAGACAACCGCAACCAATTTACCAATCAAAAATATCTAAAATCTTATCCCGCCATCATCACATAACTCTACTATCAACCGAAGAGCCAGTAAAGAACTGCCAGCACTGCTACCATAACAACAGCTACCATTGCTTTAATCATGCAGGTAGCCACCTTCTTTAAGACAAACAGTCCTACAACAAGGACTACCAATGCCAGCGCATAATATCCAAATTCATTCATATCACATTATTATATATACAAATTACCAAACAATATCCATCACCCTATTAACGATCATTCTTCAATGTCCTGCGGAACTCTGCCGGTATCGGAGTTTCAAATTCCATCGGCTGATGCGTTACGGGATGATAGAAACACAGCACATAGGCATGCAGGCACAAGCGCTGGCATGGATCATCACCATTACCATACTTGATGTCACCACACACCGGATGCCCCATATCGGCCGTATGAACACGAATCTGATTTTTACGGCCCGTTTCGAGTTTGAACTCCACCAGAGAATGAGCCGTTGTACGCTCTAATGTATGGAAATGGGTAACAGCATACTTGCCGCCATTATCCGTATCACTACTGTAAGTAATATAAGCCTTGTTATCTTTCAGCCAGTTGGCAACGGTACCTTCATCTTCTTCCATCTCTCCGGAAACCAGAGCCACATATCTGCGGTCGTACACATTATGATGCCAATCATCCTCCAAAGCCAGTTCCGTCTGCTTATCCTTGGCATAAATCATCAAGCCCGAAGTATCACGGTCAAGTCGGTGTACTACATGCGCCTGGCAATTCTGGCGAGTCTTATGAAAATAATCATCAAGCACCGTTTTCACATTCAAAGTAGAATGACCGGCTGCCATACTCAAGATACCAATGTTTTTCTCGACAACAATCAGATATCTGTCTTCATAAACAATCTTAAGGTATCTGCTTTTAAATACCTCCTGATTCTTCTTTGTCTTGCTCACACTCACCTTCATACCCGGCTTCAGGGCATAATCAAACTGGGTAATGGTTTTGCCATTTACCTTGATTCCCCTACCCTGCAGAGTCTGCTTCACCTTAGTCTTGCTAGGTCCCTTCATATTCTCCATTAGCCATTCCAGCAACGGAGCAGGTTTTTCTACCTTGTAATGCTCATATTCATTAGGGTTTCCGTAGCCATAAGCATTATTGGTATGCTTATTAAAATTTCCTTTTCTATTTTGTTGTCTCATATTGTTACCGATATCATTTTCTTAACATGAAAAACACAGAATCAATGCTGCATTTTCTCCGTTTCAGCCTACAAAAGTAAGACTTTTCTGCAAAATAACAAAAAGCCACCATGTTTTTAACTAAAAATTAGTAACTTTTGCCAATAAATCATTGTGTTTCAAATATTTTTTTGTAATTTTGCAGCTGAATTAAAGATATAATCAGAATAAAAGATATTTAGGAACAAATAATGATTACAGTACAAAATCTTGCGATCCAATTCGGAAAGAGAGTGCTTTACAAGGATGTAAACCTCAAGTTCACTCATGGTAATATTTATGGTATCATCGGTGCTAACGGCGCCGGTAAATCTACTTTCCTCCGCGCTATCAGCGGTGACCTTGAACCAAACAAGGGTACGGTAGAAATGGGACCAGGCGAGCGCCTTTCTGTTTTGGAACAGGACCACTTCAAATATGACGATTTCCGCGTGATGGATACCGTTCTGATGGGTCATCAGCCATTATGGGAAAACATGAAGGAGCGCGAGCGCCTCTATGCTAAGCCAGAAATGACAGAAGAAGATGGTAACCTCGCTGCTGAGTTGGAGCTCAAGTTTGCAGAGATGAACGGTTGGGAGGCTGAAAGCAATGCTGCACAGCTTCTGCAGAACCTCGGCGTAAAGGAAGATCGCCACGACAAACTCGTTGGAGAACTCTCTAATACAGAGAAGGTGCGCGTCATGTTGGCTAAGGCACTCTTCGGCAACCCAGACAACCTCCTTCTCGATGAGCCTACCAACGACCTCGACCTCGACACAGTTGAGTGGTTGGAAGACTATCTCAGCAACATTGAACAGACCGTACTCGTAGTATCTCACGACCGTCACTTCCTCGATGCTGTAAGTACCCAGACCGTAGATATCGACTTCGGTAAGATTACGATGTTTGCAGGTAACTACTCTTTCTGGTACGAGAGTTCTCAGTTGGCTCTCCGCCAGGCTCAGAACCAGAAGATGAAGGCTGAAGAGAAGAAGAAGCAGTTGGAAGAATTCATCCGCCGATTCTCAGCTAACGTTGCCAAGAGTAAGCAGACTACATCCCGCAAGAAGATGCTGGAGAAGCTGAACGTTGAAGAAATCCGTCCATCAAGCCGTAAATACCCAGGCATCATCTTCCAGATGGACCGTGAGCCAGGTAACCAGATTCTGGAGGTAGAGGGACTGAAAGCATGCGACGAAGACGGAACAGTGCTCTTCGACAAAGTAAACTTCAACATAGAAAAGGGCGAGAAGGTAGTATTCCTCTCTCACAACCCTAAGGCGATGACCGCACTCTTCGAAATCATCAACGGCAACCGAAAGGCTGACGCAGGTGACTACAAGTGGGGTGTTACTATCACAACAGCTTATCTCCCACTCGATAATACTGAATTTTTCCAGAGCGACAAGAACCTGGTAGACTGGTTGAGCCAGTATGGTCCAGGCAACGAAGTTGCTATGAAGGGCTACCTCGGAAGAATGCTCTTCAGCGGCGAAGAAGTACTGAAGAAGGTAAATGTCCTCTCCGGAGGTGAGAAGATGAGATGTATGATTGCACGCATGCAGTTGCAGAACGCCAACTGCCTGATTCTTGATACACCAACCAACCACTTGGACCTGGAGAGTATTCAGGCATTCAACAACAACCTGGTAGGTTTCAAGGGCAATATCCTCTTCTCTAGCCACGACCACGAATTCATCAACACCGTGGCAAACCGTATCATCGAGCTCACTCCATCAGGCACCATCGACAAGCTCATGTCTTATGATGAGTATATCTACGATGAAGCAATCAAGGAGCAGAAGGCTAAGATGTACGGATTCTAAACAGAAAGTTATTCTGCTGTTTTAAACAGCAACCACAAATTATCTTATAATTTAATTGTGCCAATTCGATGAGAATCGGGTTGGCACACTTTTTGTCAAACAACCAATAACAAGAATTATCATGTTTAAAAAATTTAAGACTATGTCAAAAGAAAAAGAAATCAATATAGAGGACGGAAACGTTCAGGAGACTGTTCAGAATGAAAATAATGAGCAGACAACTCAAAATGAAAATACTGAGGAAAATCAGAATACTGACAACAAGGCAGAAGAAGGTGACAACAATACAGACGCTGCTGACAAGAAGGCAGAAGAGGTTGATCCTTTAACAAAAGCTCAGCAAGAGGTAGAGGAACTCAAGAAACAGTTGCTCTATAAGACTGCTGAGTTTGAGAATTACCGCAAGCGTACCCTCAAAGAGAAAGCAGAACTGATTTTGAATGGCGGCGAGAAGACTGTAGCTGCTATTCTGCCTGTTCTCGACGACTTTGAGCGTGCCATCGCTGACAAGAGTGAAGACCCTAAGGCTATCAAGGAAGGTGTCCAGATGATTTTCAACAAGTTCGTAAAGACACTCGAAGGTCTTGGCGTAAAGAAGATTGAAACCAACGACAAGGATTTCGATGTAGATTTCCACGAGGCTATTGCTATGGTTCCGGGAATGGGCGATGACAAGAAGGGAAAAATCATTGACTGCGTCCAGACAGGTTATACGATGAACGACAAGGTGATTCGCCATGCCAAGGTAGCTGTAGGTCAGTAAGAAAGAAATATCAAGAATTATTTTTCAAAATCCAGAACATTCTATTAGAATTCTGTAAGAAAATTCAATATTTGAAATAAGCAAATGGCTAAGAGAGACTATTATGAGGTGCTGGGCGTAGACAAGTCGGCATCAGAAGACGAAATAAAGAAGGCGTATCGAAAGATAGCCATCAAGTATCATCCAGACCGCAACCCTGGCAACAAAGAGGCGGAAGAGAAATTCAAGGAAGCTGCCGAAGCTTACGAAGTTCTCCACGATGCCCAGAAGCGCCAGCAGTATGACCAGTTTGGTTTCGACGGCCCACAAGGTGGATTCGGCGGATTCGGCGGTGGTGCCAGCATGGACATGAACGACATCTTCTCTATGTTTGGAGATATCTTTGGCGGACACGGCGGTTTCAGCGGCTTTGGTGGCGGCGGATTCGGTGGCGGCTCACAGAAGCGGGTTTACCAGGGTGGTGACCTTCGCGTAAGAGTAAAACTGACTCTCCAAGAGGCAGCAACAGGTGTTACCAAGCGCTTCAAGATTCGCAAGGATGTAACTTGCTCTGCATGTCACGGAACAGGTTGCGAAGGTGGTGCCCAGCCAGAAACATGTCCGGAATGTCATGGAAGCGGCTATGTTTTAAAAACGGTGCGCAGTATGTTCGGCATGATGCAAACTCAGGCTGCATGTACAAAGTGTGGCGGTGAGGGAACTATCATCAAGAACAAGTGTAAGGAATGCGGTGGCGACGGAATCGTGAAGGGCGAGGAACTCGTAGAAATCAATATTCCTGCAGGTGTCGACAACGATATGGTTGTTACCGTTGAAGGAAAGGGTAACCAAGGCAAGCACAATGGTCTCTACGGAAACCTACAGGTAATGGTAAGCGTAGAAAAGAACGATGATTTCGAGCGTGTTGGTCAGGACTTATACCATAATCTTGTTCTTGACTTTGCAACTGCCACTTTGGGTGGAGAAGTAGAAGTACCTACCTTGGATGGTAAGACGAAGATCAAAATAGAACCTGGCACACAACCTGGCAAACAGATCCGTTTGCGTGGCAAAGGTATGCCGGCTATTAAGGGATATGGTTATGGCCGTGGTGATATTATCGTCAATATTACCGTTTTCATACCAACCTCTCTGACCAAGGAAGAAAAGGATCTTGTAGTAAAGTTCAAGGAATGCGATAATTTCAAAGCAGATAATGCAGAGAAGAAATCGCTCTTTGAAAGCTTCAAGAACCTCTTCAGAAAATAAACTATAAAGAGCAATCCCCGAAGAGGGCGAACTATCTTCGAAAGAACGGTTCGCTCTTTTCGGGGATTATCTGTATATATAATTAAGGTATAACATGAATTATCAAGAAACAGTTGAATATCTTTTCACCAGCACACCGGTTTTTGAAAAGATTGGAGCCAAGGCATACAAACCTGGGCTTGACACGATGTATAAAATGGATGAACACTTCGGCCATCCTCATAAGCAATATAAATGTATCCACATTGCAGGAACCAACGGAAAAGGTTCATCATCTCATACCCTTGCAGCAATCCTACAGAGCCAAGGCTATAAGGTCGGCCTGTTTACCTCACCTCATCTGGTAGATTTCAGAGAACGCATTCGCGTAAATGGAGAGATGGTAAGCGAAGAGTATGTAATCGGCTTTGTAGAAAACAACCGGAAATTCTTCGAACCGCTGTATCCTTCGTTCTTCGAACTGACAACTATGATGGCATTCCAGTATTTCGCAGAACAAAAGGTAGACTTTGCCGTCATCGAAGTTGGATTGGGAGGAAGACTGGACAGTACCAACATCATCACCCCTATCCTATCTGTCATCACGAACATCAGTTTTGACCACACACAATTCCTTGGGAATACGCTCGGCGAGATTGCAGGCGAAAAGGCGGGTATCATCAAACCACAGATACCTGTAGTCATTGGCGAATGGAACGAAGAGACCCAACCTGTGTTCATCAAGAAAGCCCAGGAGCAGAATTCTCCTATCCATTTTGCACATGCAACTGACGCAGACATGAACTTTGAACTGAAAGGCAACTATCAGAAAAAGAACTTCTGCACCATATCCACAGCCGTAGAATGCCTGAAGGAAGAAGGAATAGAAATCAAAGATGAAAGCATAAAGAACGGCTTCGAACATGTATGCGAGCTGACAGGCTTACGTGGCAGATGGGAAAAACTCAACGAACACCCTCTCACCATCTGTGATACGGGACATAACCTTGCCGGATGGGAGTATCTGGAACCTCAGATTGCATCCGTCAAAGCTGATACGAAACATATTGTCTTCGGAATGGTTGACGACAAAGATGTAGAGCATGTAATGGGACTATTAGAAAAGTTGCCAAAAGAAAGCACGATTTTCTATTGGACACAGCCATCAACAAAAAGAGCGATACCGGTAGACAAATTATACGGATACGCACAAAAGCACGGCTTGAACGGAACATGCTATCAAACTATCTCACAAGCATTTAACGCAGCTGTATCAAACGCAAAAAAAGATGATTTTATCTTTATTGGCGGATCAAGTTACGTCGTTGCCGATTTGCTATCAGAATCATTTTAGGATTTTTTAAATCAAAAAGTTCATAAAATATTTGTAATACTCATTTTTTTTTAGTTACTTTGCAGTACATTACTTAAACCAAAGTAAGGTAACTAAAAAAAGTGAGATATTATGAATACAGAACCAGCAAATAAGTGTGGTTTGAAAAGAGAAGATTTTCAGACCACAGTGAATGGCAAGAAGACTGATCTCTTCGTGTTAAGAAACAAGCAAGGCAACGAAGTTGCAGTGACTAACTATGGTGGAGCAGTCGTAGCCATCATGATGCCTGACAAGGATGGCAACTATGCCAACCTCATCCAGGGTCATGACAACATACAGGACGTCATCAACTCACCAGAGCCATTCTTGAGTGTGCTCATCGGTCGTTATGGCAACCGTATTAAAGAAGGCAAGTTCATACTTCACGGCAAGGAGTATCACTTGGCATGCAACGATGGTCCCAACCACCTGCATGGTGGACCTACAGGTTTCCACACCAAGGTTTGGGATGCAACCCGCATGAGTGATAGCGCTGTCGTATTGAAATACACAAGCCCTTATGGTGAAGAAGGCTTCACTGGTGAGTTGACAGTTTGGGTAGCTTACACATTGACCGACGACAATGAGTTCGTTATCAAGTATCAGGCTACAACCAACAAGACAACCATCTGCAACCTGACACATCACGCTTTCTTCTCAATCCAGGGTATTGCTAATCCTACCCCAACAGTTGACAATATCATCTGTGAGGTGAACGCAAACTACTATCTCCCTATCGATGAGTATTCTATCCCTACAGGTGAGATTTTGAAGGTTGAGGGCACACCATTCGATTTCCGTACACCAAAGCCAATTGGTCAGGACATCAATGCAGACAACGAGCAGATCAAGAATGGTCAGGGCTATGACCACAACTATGTATTGAACAAGACAGAAGAAGGTGAGTTGAGTTTCGCTGCCCGTATAAAAGACCCTGTAAGCTGCCGTACCATGGAGGTTTATACCACAGAACCAGGTTTGCAGATGTACACAGGTAATTTCCTTGCAGGTATCTCAGGACAGTTTGGTGCAACATTCCCACGTCGCAGTGCAGTCTGCTTCGAGGCACAGAAGTTCCCAGACACTCCAAATCACACCTATTTCCCAAGTTGCAGATTAAATCCGGGTGAAACATACACCCAGAAGACAATCTATAAGTTTGGAATTGACAAATAAATCAGAATAAATCATGGGGCAGGTACTCTCTAAACAGCACTTGCTCCATTTTCGCGCTTGAATGACAAAACTCATCCAGCGCGACAACAATCTTAAAGAGAAGTCTTAACGTCTCTATAGAAGAAACAACCTCTTAGAAGAAAAGAGTAGCAACCTCTTTACCATAAAAGAGAATCAATAACCTCTTCAAAAAGAGTATAAACAAGCTTTTCGCAAATAATAATAACAAATAACAATATCAACTATCAAAAAAAATGGAAAACCAAAGTAAAAATGGCAATATCATCGCCATTATCACGATGATGTTCCTCTACGCCATGATTTCGTTCGTAACGAATTTGGCTGCTCCTATCGGAGTTATTTGGAAAAATGTATTCGCTGACAGCGGAAGTGCTAACATGATCGGTATGTTGGGTAACGCCATGAACTTCTTGGCTTACCTCTTCATGGGTATCCCTGCAGGTAAGTTGCTCACCAAGATCGGTTACAAGAAGACAGCCCTCACCGGTATCGCTACCGGATTCGTAGGCGTGCTCATCCAGTTCCTTTCCGGTAAGTTCGGTGCCGACATCTCAGGCTTCGCCGTTTACCTCTTCGGTGCGTTCATCTCAGGTTTCGCAGTTTGTATTTTGAATACTGTTGTAAACCCAATGTTGAACCTCATCGGTGGTGGTGGTAACCGCGGTAACCAGTTGAACCTCATCGGTGGTACATTGAACAGTTTATCCGGAACTTTAACCCCAATGCTCGTAGGTGCCCTTATCGGTACTGTTACTGCTAATACCAAAATGGTAGATGTGAACCTCGTACTTTACATTGCCCTTGCCGTATTCGCAGCAGCATTCGTTATCTTGAACTTCATCCCTATCCAGGATCCAGAGATGGGTAAGACTACAGACAAGACTGTATTCGAGCATTCACCATGGGCTTTCCGCCACTTCAACCTCGGCGTTATCGCAATCTTCGTTTATGTAGGTGTTGAGGTAGGCATTCCTGGAACATTGAACTTCTACATTTCTGATACAACAGCAAATGGTGGTGGTTTCATCAATGGTACAGCCTTGGCAAATGCAGCAGCTATCGGTGGTTTCGTTGCAGGTACATACTGGCTTCTGATGCTGGTTGGCCGTCTTTGCTCCAGTTTTATTGCTGACAAGGTATCTAGCCGCATGATGATGATGATTGCCAATGGTGCAGGTATGATCTTTATCGTCCTCGCCGTACTTCTCGGCAAGTCAACAACAGTAGAAATGCCTGTATTTACAGGTACATCATTCCAGATGGTAACAGTGCCTATCGCTGCCATGTTCCTGGTACTCTGCGGTCTCTGCACTTCTATCATGTGGTCTTCTATCTTCAACCTCGCTACCGAGGGTCTTGGCAAGTATACAGCCCAGGCTTCAGGTATCTTCATGATGATGGTAGTAGGTGGTGGATTGATGCCATTGGTACAGAACTTCATCGCAGACAACGCTGGCTATATGGCTAGTTACATTGTGCCTCTCATCTGTATGGCATACATGTTCTTCTATGCTGTAGCTGGTTGCAAGAACATCAACAAGGATATTCCTGTTGATTAATAACACGAAACATACTAGCCCTAAGGCTTAAATAGTCTTGGGGCTAAATCTTATAAACAAATCTTTAGTAACAACAAAAACTTAACTAATTATGGATATTGAAAAAGTAAGAAGCCGCTTCATCAAGCATTTCGATGGCAAAACAGGTAATATATATATGTCACCTGGTCGTATAAACCTGATTGGCGAGCATACCGATTATAATGGTGGATTCGTTTTCCCAGGTGCAGTAGATAAAGGTATTATGGCAGAGATCCGTCCTAACGGAACAGAGACAGTGATGCTCTACTCTATCGACTTGAAGGACCGTGTAGAATTCAAGGTAAATGATCCAGAGGGACCTCGCGCTTCATGGGCGCGTTACATCTATGGTGTTTGCCAGGAGATGAAGGCATTGGGCGTTGACGTAAAGGGCTTCAATGCAGCATTCTATGGTGATGTGCCTCTCGGTGCTGGTATGTCTTCATCTGCTGCTCTTGAAAGCTGTTTTGCTTTTGCTTTGAACGACCTTTTCGGTGACAACAAGGTTTCTAAATGGGATCTCGTTCTCGCTGGTCAGGCTACAGAGCACAAGTATGTAGGTGTTAACTGCGGTATCATGGACCAGTTTGCTTCTGTTTTCGGCAAGGAAGGTAAGTTGATGCGCCTCGATTGCAACAGCCGCGAATTTGAATACTTCCCATTCGAGCCTAAGGGCTATAAACTCTGCCTGGTAAACTCTAAGGTAAAGCACGAGCTGGCAGGTTCTCCATACAACGACCGTCGCAACTCTTGCGAAAATGTTGTTAAGCACATTGCAGCAAAGCACCCAGAAGCTAAGTTCGAAACTCTCCGTGATTGCACATGGGAACAGTTGGAAGAGGTTCGCGCTGAGGTAGGCGAAGAGGATTACAGCCGCGCTCACTTCGTATTGGGCGAGAAGGACCGCGTATTGGCAGTCTGCGATGCTCTTGAGAAGGGCGACTACGAGACAGTAGGTCAGAAGATGTACGAGACTCACTACGGCTTGAGCAAGGAATACGAGGTAAGCTGCGAGGAACTCGACTTCTTAAACGATGTTGCTAAGGAGAACGGTGTTACTGGTAGCCGTATCATGGGCGGTGGCTTCGGTGGCTGCACCATCAACCTGGTAAAGGACGATATCTACGACAAGTTCGTTGAGGACGTTACAGCTAAGTTCACAGCTAAATATGGTCATGCTCCAGAGATTTACCTTGTAATCATCTCTGAGGGTTCTCACAAGGTTTGCTAATATATACATTATATATAATATAAAGAACTGCAGTTAGTATTTGCTAACTGCAGTTTTTTTTGTCCCAAATAAGACAAAAACAGGCGTTTTCATACAAATAGTGTTAAAAAGACACTTTAGAAGAAAAAAAGTTAGGGAAAACGCTTGCAGATTCGAAATAAAATTGTAATTTTACACCCAAAATGAATAGACAATAAAAAACAGCCTAAAAATGAGTACATTTAAGACCCTATTTATGGGAGTTGGTTTTGCGGCTATCGCTACCCTCTCAGCTTGTTCATCAAGCAGCAATGCAAGTCTCACACAATCTGGTTTGAATCCAGCAGATTTCGATTCAACAGTATTGGGCAAGAAGACTGAGTTAGTAACTCTCAAGAATGCAAACGGCATGGAAGTTTGCCTCACCAATTATGGTGGACGTGTCGTTTCCATTTCCGTTCCAAACAAGGACGGAAAGCCAACAGATGTGGTTCTTGGTTACGATAATATCCATCAGTATGCTGACACCCTTAACTCTCCTTCAGATTATGGCTCTTCTGTAGGACGTTATGCCAACCGTATCAAGGATGCTAAACTTTCACTTGCTGGTTCAACATACCAGTTGAAGGCAAATGATAATGGCAACTGCCTGCATGGTGGTGGTGCTACAGGATGGTTGAACCAGGTTTACGACATTACAGAGAAGAACGACTCATCCGTTACCTTCACTATCAATGCGAAGGATGGTGAGAATGGTTTCCCTGGCAACGTAACAGCAACAGCTAAATACACAGTCAAGAGTGACAACACACTCGACATCGAGTTTGGCGCTACAACAGACAAAGAGACCGTTGTCAATATGACCAACCACAGTTACTTCAACTTGAATGGCGATCCATCTAAGGAAGGTTTCGATCAGGTAATGTACATCAATGCAGATAAGTTCACTCCTGCAGATTCACTTTACATTCCAACTGGTGAAATCAAGAGTGTCGAGGGAACCCCTATGGATTTCCGTAAACCTGCAGAAATCGGCAAGAAGGTTGATTATAACTTTGATCAGATTAAGAATGCCACAGGTTACGACCACAACTGGTGTTTGAACACATATAAGGATGGTAAGGGCGATGACAAAACAGTTTGCGCAAGCCTCTACTCACCAAAGAGCGGTATCCTTCTTGAAGTATTTACCAACGAGCCAGGCATTCAGGTTTACACCGGTAACTTCCAAGGCACAGGTATTGCCTGCAAGCATGGCATCAAGTATCCTAAACACGTAAGCGTTTGCTTCGAGAGCCAGAAATATCCTGATTCTCCAACCAAGATTGCTCAGGGTGTAAAAGATTGGACAGATGCCACATTGAAGCCAGGAGAGAAATACTATTCTCACCTCGCTTACAAATTCAGCGTTAAAAAGTAAGCGTAAGTTAGTTTAAAAGTTAGCGAACCGGCGGATAAAGTCCGTCGGAACAGCTAACATCCAACAAGAAGTTTTCGCAATGACAAAAAACGAAATGTGCTGGATAAGAAACTAACATAATAAGCATCCAATAAAAGAAAAGAATAAACAAATAATAATAAACAAACAATCTTATAGTAATTATGAATTGGAATTCAACAGAATTCGTATGGCTTGATTGGGCTATACTCGCCATTGGAGTTATCGGCGTAATTTGGGCTGTCTGGCACGCAATCGTGAAAGACAGAAAGGCTCAGAAAGGTGAAGACTCTTCTGCTTATCTCTTCGGTAAGGGTGAGCCATGGTATGTAATCGGTATGGCTATCTTTGCTGCCAACATTGGTTCTGAGCACCTCGTTGGTTTGGCTGGTACAGGTGCCAAGAGTGGTGTCGGTATGGCACACTGGGAGATGCAGGGTTGGATGATCCTCATCTTGGGTTGGCTGTTCGTACCTTTCTACCAGTTGCTCATCAACAAGATGGGTAAGATCATCACCATGCCAGACTTCCTGAAGTTCCGCTATACCCAGCGCACAGGTTCATGGCTCTCTATCATCACACTCGTAGCTTACATCCTTACTAAGGTGAGCGTTACAGCCCTTACAGGTGGTATCTTCTTCGAATATCTTTGGGGCTTGAACTTCTGGGTTGGTGCCATCGGCTTGATTATCCTCACCACCATCTTCACCGTATTCGGTGGTATGAAGGGTGTGATGACATTGTCAACTATCCAGACTCCTATCCTCGTCATCGGTTCTTTCCTCGTACTCTTCCTCGGTCTCTCTACCCTTGGCGGTGGCAGCATCGCTGCTGGTTGGGCCGACATGATGGATTACTGCGGCAAGTTGAACAACGGCTACGGTACAACCCACATGTTCCACTGGGAGG
>OQWM01002327.1_pt1 | contig 12962 bp, 8 predicted proteins | sample 1691531 | NCBI WGS metagenome assembly OQWM01 (sample SAMN03418257, study PRJEB22391) | human gut metagenome | biome: human-gut; feature: organic feature; material: feces | host: Homo sapiens | place: Tanzania | collected 2013-01 | reverse complement strand
GGCGAAGGCCAGGAAGATCAGCGTAATGGTGCTGGGACTCATAAAGGGTGCCCTCCTATTTCTTTTCGTTTTTTTCGCAGCTGAACCGGCCGGTGTCTGTCTGCTTTGTGACCCAAGTATACCATCTCTTTTGCGGAATGTAAAATCAGCGGTAAAAATGGGGGTATCAATTTCTCTTATAATGTCAAAAGGATTTACTTATGCGGGGATATATGATAGGATATGGGTAAATTCAACAGCATGGAGGACCCACCATGAAACTGACTCAGCTGGAATATTTCTGCACCGCCGTCCAGTGCGGGAGCATCACCCAGGCGGCGAAGAAGCTCTACGTGACCCAGCCTGCTATTTCCGGGGCTATCCGGGAGCTGGAGAAGGAATTCTCCGTGGCTCTCTTCACCCACAGCCGGAACAAGCTGAGCCTGACAGAGGATGGCCAACGCTTCTATGACCGGGCGGAGCAATTATTGCGAGAGGTAGACACCGCCACTCAGCAGCTCCACGACCTGGGCGCTCTGAGCCAGCCGGTCTGCGTGGGCATCCCGCCCCTGTGGGGCACCACCTTCTTCCCAGACCTTTTGCGAGACTTTCACAAAAAGCACCCGGATATCCGCCTGACCTTCTACGAATACGGCTCTGCCCGGGCCGCCACGCTGGTCAAGGAGGAGGAGCTGGACGTGGCCCTTGTAAATCTCCAGCTGGACGACCCGGACAAATTCCAGTCCATGTGCATTGGCCGCGACCACTTTGTCATTGTGGTGGACCCATCCCACCCCTTTGCCCAGCGCCGATCCGTCACCCTGGACGAGCTGGCCGGGGTGCCCATGGTCATGTACAATACAGACTCCGTCCAGAATCGCAGCATCCGCAGCCGCTTCGACCGGCTGGGCATTGTGCCCAATGCCCAGATCTACACCAGCCAGATCTACACCATGAAGGCCATGGTCCACAACAACACCTGCGTCAGCTTCTTCTATGCTTCTCTTTTGCAGGACCATCCGGACCTGGTGGGTATTCCTCTGGACCCGCCCATTGAGCAGAAGGTAGGGCTCATCTGGCGCAAAAGTGCTTATATCTCCCGCAGTGTCCAGGCCTTTTTGGACTTTGTGAAGGACTATCCCCTATTCCCTGAGGACTGAGCGCAGACCCTTTCCTATTCTCCCGCCCCATAGAGGAAATCCTCTGTCCCTGCATATTCCACAAAAATCCATTCTTCCCCCATTCACATTTTGGTTACAGAAAGGTCTTTTTTTCCTTGCATTTCTCTTCCAATCGGGTTATACTGACACGGATAAGATGCGAAAGGGGGAATTGCGGCATAGCTTCATGGCTGCGGTTCCCCTTTTTCGTACTGGATCGGGGTCTATGGCCCCACGGAAAAGAGAAAGGAAGGTATTTTATGTCTGCTCCTGAAACCAATACCGACGTCGTGTACGACGCCTCCACCCTGGCACCCTCCAAGAGGCTCCTGCTGGGTGTGCAGCACCTCTTCGCCATGTTCGGCGCCACCGTGCTGGTGCCTGCCCTCACCGGGCTGGACGTGGCCAACGCTCTGCTGTTTGCAGGTCTCGGTACTCTGCTGTTCCATCTGATCACCGGCCGGAAGATCCCCGCGTTCCTGGGCTCCTCCTTCGCTTTTATCGGCGGCTACAATGCCATCCGGGCCATGGGCAGCGATGGCGGCGATGCTCTGCTTCCCTATGCCTGCTTTGGTGTTGCCTGCGCCGGTCTTGTGTACCTGGTCCTGGCCTTCTTCTTCAAGCAGTTCGGTGCCAAGAAGGTCATGCGCTACTTCCCCCCCATTGTCACCGGACCTATCATCATCTGCATCGGTCTGACCCTCTCCGGCTCTGCCGTCACCAACTGCGCCAACAACTGGTGGGTGGCTCTGGTTGCCATCCTGATCGTGGTGGCCTGCAATATCTGGGGTAAGGGCATGGTGAAGATCATTCCCATCCTGCTGGGTGTGGTCGGCTCCTATGCCTTCTCCATGATCGTGGATCCTGCCTCCCGGCAGAACCTGGTGAAGCTGGTCAGCGAAGCCAAGTGGGTCGGCCTGCCCATCGTCTGGAACAAGACCGCCCTGTCCATCTTCGGCAATAACCTGGATACCGGCATGCTGGTCACCGCCATCGTCACCATCATGCCCATCTCCCTGGCCACCATGATGGAGCATGTGGGCGACATCTGCGCCATCTCCTCCACCGTGGGCCAGAACTTTGTGGAAGACCCGGGTCTGCATCGGACCCTGGTAGGCGACGGTCTGGCCACCACCATGGCTTCCCTCTTCGGCGCTCCCGCCAACACCACCTACGGTGAAAACACCGGTGTGCTGGCCCTGAGCAAGGTCTATGACCCCAAGGTCATCCGTATGGCTGCCTTCTTCGCCATCATCCTGTCCTTCTGCCCCAAGTTCTCCGCACTGATCGTGGCCATGCCCGCTGCCACCATGGGCGGTGTGAGCCTGGTGCTCTACGGCATGATCTCCGCCGTGGGTGTCCGGAACGTGGTTGAAAACCAGGTGGACTTCACCAAGAGCCGCAACGTTCTGATCGCCGCCATGATCATGGGTCTGGCCGTGGGTGTCAGCTATGCCGGTGCCATCCAGATCCCCGTAGGCTCCATCACCATCAACCTCTCCGGTCTGGCTGTGGCCGCTCTGGTGGGCATTGTGATGAACGCCGTCCTCCCCGGCAAGGACTACGAGTTCGGCGCCAACGAGCAGGGCGACACCGCCGTGGTCAACTTCGGCAGCCGCGCCCAGAAGTAAGCCTCGTCCCCAATAAACGCACGAATCCCCCATACCGGGCTTTGAAACCCGGTATGGGGGAATTTTTTTGCGCTTTACTTTCTTTGCAGGGCGTAGTCATCATGGAGCCAGCTGATGCGCACGTCCGGGTCGGTGCAGATGACGGCGTTGCCCCGGCTGTACATGCACTTGCCTTCCGGGGCTTTTCCGGCGGCCATGGCGTTCAGGGCTTTTACCGCCGTGGGACCGGCGGGGCCGTCATCGAAGACCACCAGGTTGTCGCTGCCGGTTTTCAGGTGGCCGGTGGCCTCGTCTATATAGGGGCCCAGGACGGTGCCGTCCTCATAGGTATAGAACCGGGTCTCCCCCTCGGAGACGGGGAAACCGCAGAGAATGGCCAGGGACTTGGGGCCGGTGTAAATGCCGTTGGCGATCTTCTCGCCGCCTGTGACTGCGGGCACCATCAGGTGTACGGCCACGGGCACCTCATACAGGCATCTGGAGAAGCCCTCAATGGTAAAGAAGACTCCATGGTCCGCCCCCTGGTCCAGCAGGGTCTGGGCCACAGCGTCCACCACAAAGGCATTTTTCGCCCAGCCGAAGTCCAGAAGCTCCGGAATCTCGTTTTCCCGGGCAAAATCCAGATATTCTTCGCTCACGTAGAGCTCTACCCGGTTATCGCCCAGCAGCTCCAGGCGGATGTGGCTGTCGGAGGACAGGTAGGTCATGAGCGCTTCCACAAAGGCCCCGGCCTCCGGGTTTCGGTCCGGGTCGTAGAGCGCCGCATCCTGGTCGTTTTCGCAGGCAAAGAGGGCATTATACCGGCTGTAGAGCGGGGCAAAGTACAGGCTGCGGCTGCCGGTTTTTTCCCAGGACTCCAGGGCTTCGTAAAGCTCCTTCCCCACCGTCACCGGGGTGTTGGGCTGGGAGCTAATGGTGTGCAGATTCACGGTGCCTTCCGTTTCCACCCAGTCCAGCTGAGCGGCGGCAGATTGAAGGGCCTCGGAATAAATGGCCGTGACCCGTTTCTTTTCCTGGGCCACATCCTCCGCCTGGTCAAAATTATATTCCAGAATGACTTCTTGGGCGGCGGAGGTCTTGGTGGTAACCTCGATCATCTGCCAGCCCTTTTTGGGAGTCAGCATGGTGTTCAGGGCGTAGGCAAAGGCCGCCGCGCCAACGGCCAGGGCGCAGGCAAAGAGGATGATTCTCTTAACGTAGTTCCCTTCCTTCAAATCCAGACGCTGAACTTCCGGGGCATTGGGACGGCGGTCCCGCTGGAATCTTGACATAACAGGTCTTCCTTTCGTTGGTTCTCCCGGATTCCCGGGTTTTAAAAAGCCCGACTTCCTGGGGAAGCCGGGCATGATGCTCTACAGTACCGGGAACTATAGGATGGCCAAAATCAAAAGCACCGCAAAAATCCCGAGGATCACGGCCCGGAAGACCAGGCCCACCACGGCGCCCTTCTTCAGGGCCTTGTAGTTGCGAATGTAATTGTGCTTCCGGAAGGCCACGCAGCCCAGCAGGCTCAGCAGCGGCAGGATGAAGGCCAGGATGTTATACCAGAAGGAACCGGTGTCCCGGGCGGGGGCCATGTGGATCTCCTCGTGAGAGGGGGCGGGCTCCGCTGCCTTCTTAGGAGGCTCGTTTTCGTCCCGAATGGTGATGCTCTTCAGGGGTACATTCTTGGCACGAAGGGCCTTGTATTCCTCGATCTCCTTTTTGTTGCCGTAGACAAAATGGTTGTTGCCAATGTCCACCATCTCGGGGCCGTCCTCGCTGTAATCGTGGAGGGAGGGGTCGTAGGTGAACAGCTCCTTGTTCTTTTCCAGCTTGGGGTCGGGAATGGGAATGGCGGAAATCAGACTGCGGGTGTAGGGGTGCATGGGGAAGTTGAACAGTTCTTCCGCCTCAGCAACCTCCACGATGTCGCCCTTGTAGATCACGCCGATGCGGTCGGAAATGAACCGCACGATGGACAGGTCATGGGCGATGAAGAGATAGGTGGTGCCCTGCTCTCTCTGGAACTTCTTGAGGAGGTTCAGCACCTGGGCACGGATGGAAACGTCCAGAGCGGAAATGGGCTCGTCGGCCACCACCAGCTCCGGCTCCATGATCATGGCACGGGCCAGGCCGATTCTCTGGCGCTGACCGCCGGAGAATTCGTGGGGGTAACGGGTCAGGTGCTCCGGTAGAAGGCCTACCTCGTTGATCATCTTCTCCACCTTCTGCACACGGTCCGCCTCGTTTTCGTAGAGGTGGAAGTTGTACAGGCCCTCGGAGACGATGTAATCCACGGTGGCACGCTCGTTCAGAGAGGCGGCGGGGTCCTGGAAGACCATCTGGATGTTCCGGATGACCTCCCGGTCCAGGGAGTGGGGAATCTTGCCGGAAATACGGACACCCTTATACAGGATCTCACCGGCAGAACAGGGGTTTACACGGATGACCGCACGGCCAATGGTCGTTTTTCCGGAACCGGACTCGCCCACCAGAGAAAAGGTTTCGCCCTTGTAAATATCAAAACTGGCGTTTTTAACGGCCTTAAAGGCTTTGTCTCCCTTGCCGAAGGTGATGTCCACATTGCGGACGGAGAGCAAAACCTCCTTGCCGGTCTTTTCATCAATGGGGCCATGCTCGGGAATATGTTTGGAAGTGGCTTCCAGCTTGTTTTCTTCTTTGCTCACGACGGCATGACCTCCTTTCAAATATTAAATGCTTCCACGAGTTTCTCGTGAAGGTTTTGGATGGCTTCGGGCTTTTCGATCTTGGGCGCTCTGGGATCCAGCAGCCAGGTCTTGGCAAAGTGGGTATCGCTGACCCGGAACATGGGAGCATCCTGGAGGGTATCGATCTTCAGGCAGTAAGGATTCCGGGGGGCGAAGGGATCGCCAATGATCTTGTTGTACAGGGAAGGAGGGGTACCCGTAATGGAGTACAGCTCCGTATTCCGCTGGGCAAGCTGGGGAAGGCTGGAGAGCATAGCCCAGGTGTAGGGGTGCCGGGGGTCGTAGAACACGTCTTCCACGGTGCCCAGCTCCACGATCTGACCGGCGTAGAGCACGGCCACACGGTCAGCTACGTTGGCAACAACGCCCAGGTCATGGGTGATGAAGACGATGGTGTAGCCGAATTCCTTCTGCAGGTCCTTGATGAGCTTCAGGATCTGGGCCTGAATGGTCACGTCCAGAGCGGTGGTGGGCTCATCGCAGATGAGGATCTTGGGCTGGCAGGACAGGGCGATGGCGATAACGATTCTCTGCCGCATACCGCCGGAATACTGGAAGGGGTAATCGTCAAACCGGTTCTCGGCGTTGGGGATACCAACCTTCTTCATGAGCTCCATGGCACGAATCCGGGCCTCGCCCTCGGAGCAATGCTGGTGCTTGAGGATGATGGAGGTGATCTGCTGGCCGATGGTGATGATGGGGTTCAGAGAGGTCATGGGGTCCTGGAAGACCGTGGCGATTTTCTTACCGCGGATCTGGGACAGGTCCTTGCTGTACTTGATGTTGGCCAGGTCCAGGATGCAGGTACCGTGGAGCAGGTTTTCCTCTTCCTCGGTGAGCTTGACCCGGAAGGTCACGGCACCGAACACATCGTTGAGGACCCCGTCATCGGTCATGTCCAGACCCTGCCGCATGGCTTCCTTGCAGGCCTTCAGCAGCTTGTTGATCATGCGGTTCCGGGAGGCCCAGTCGTAGCGGCCCACGGTCAGGTAAACTTCCTTGGCCAGGTGGGAGTTCCGGGTGTGGGTCTCCAGGGAAATGGCCTCGGAGGTCTCCTTGCGGTACTGCTCCTTGAGAGCCGCCATTTTCCGGTTAAATTCCTCATTGTAAGCGGTGTCTGCCTGGGCGGCCTTGGCGTGCGCTGCCTGGGCGGCCTTCCGCTCTTTGTCCACGGCCTCGATCTGATTGTCCAGGTCCTTGATCTTGGCGGTGCAGGACTTGATCTTGTCCTTTTCGGAGGAGTCGAGGGTGAGCTTCAAGTTGAAGGCCTCGGCTCGCTCAAAGCGCAGGTCCTCCAGCTTCTGCTGGAATGCCAGATCTTCCTCATCGGAAATGCTGGCCTTGGCCTTCTTCTCGGCCTCCAGGGCCTTGATCTCCTTGTAGGTCTTGGCGCCCCGCTCCAGCTTGGAGTAGGCATCCAGGCGCATGCGGATGGAGTTGATCCGGGCCAGCTCCCGGCGGCCCACATTCAAGGTGGTGTCGGCCAGCTCCGGGTCATTGAAAATGATTTTACCGCTGTCCACATACCCGTTGGAATCCAGCATGTTGGCAAAGGTCTTGGTGAATACGGACTTACCGGAGCCGGACTCACCCACGATGGCAATGGACTCACCCTCGTAAATATCCAGGCTGATGCCACGGATGGCGGTCAGAGAACGGCCACGGACCTTGAATTTTACAACCAGGTCCTGAACGGAAAGCAATACTTTTTTCTGTTCCATGTTCCGTCCTCCTTACATATGGGTTCTGGGGTCAGACGCGTCGCCCAGGTTCTGGCCGACAACGTACAAAACCACCGTAATGATGGAGGCAATGGCCACAGGGCTCCAGAACTCCATCTGCCAGCCGGGGGTGACCATGGCGGCTTCCGCAGCGTAGATCAGACGGCCCAGAGACATTTCGCTCATACCCATGCCGATGTAGGACAGGAACACTTCGTAAGAAATGTAGCTGGGCAGCTCGGTGGCCAGCAGGGTCACGATGACGGAGGTCATGAAGGGCAGGATGTTCTTGGTAGCGATTTTAAACAGAGAGGTGCCCAGGCACTTGGAGGCCAGATTGTACTCCCGGTCCCGGATGATGAGGACCTGATTCCGGATAAAGTAGGCAATACCCAGCCAGCCCACGATGGTCAGGGCAAAGACCATGGTCCAGAACGTGGGGGAAAACAGCATGGACAACACGGAAATAATCAGAATCATGGGCACGTTGCCGATGATGGTGTAAACCTCCATCATGACCATATCCACCTTCTTGGAGAAGCCCCACACGGCACCCAGCATGACACCGATGGTCATGTTGATGGCGGCGCACAGAAAAGCCAGGGAGATGGAAATCCGGGAGCCGTTCCACACCGCATCAAAGGTGGATTCACCGGAGGCACCGGCACCCAGAATCCAGCGCAGCTGGGGCCCAAAGTAGGCCATGGCGTCAGCAGGGCTCAAGTGCTTGGCGTTGGGGTCTAAGAGGTTTGCGTAGGGGTCATAGTTGGTCACAGAGGGGTAAATATACGCAAACAAAATGACAAACAGCAGCAGGCCCAGGGCAAAAATGTTGATTTTCTTCCGGAAGAACACCCGGAATACAGACTTCCAGTAGGAATATCTGGGAGCGGCGATCTTTTCAGATTCCGCGTCGCTATGACTGATGGGAGCAAAAAGCTCCTCGTCCGTAAACTGATTCAATTCTTCATGCATATAGATCACCTACCCTTGGAAGTAAAGGAGATTCTGGGATCGACCGTGGAAATGAGAACGTCGCCCAGGATGGTGGAAGCAACGGTCAAAATGGCGTAGAACAGAGTCACGCCCACGATGACGCCGTTGTCATACTTGTTAATGGCAATGGTCAGCAGGTTACCGGCACCGGGAACGGAGTAAATACGCTCGGTGATGATGGCGCCGGTCATGGCAAAGAGCATGCTTTGGGGGATGCCATGGACAATGGGAATGGCGGCGTTCTTCCAGATGTGCTTGGTGAAAATCTCGTTTTCATTCAGGCCGCCGGAACGGGCGAACTTGACGTAGTCGCTGTTCATCTGGTCGATCATATACCGGCGCATCCACTTCATCAGGTTGGCGATGCTGGGCAGGGCCAGGGAGATGATGGGCAGGACGTACATGGCCTTGGAATTGGTGTCCATATCAAACAGGGTGGGCAGTTTAAAGACGCTGCCGCCAATGGCCTTGAACAGGAAGATGTAAGCAAGGCTGGGCACCGCAATGATGAACATAATATAGACCGTACCGATTTTGTCCAGAACGCCGTCCTTGAACCGGGCCATGGCAAGGCCCAGAGGCAGGCCGATGATATAGGACAGGATGGTGGCGATGATGCCGATGACAAAGGAGAAGCCCAGCTTGGACATGTTGTTCTTGTGGGTGATGGTGTGGGTATAATCGTCCACAAAACGGCTGGCCAGCATGGGGCTCTGCTCCCGGGAACCGGCAATATAGGTGGCAGTGTGCAGATTATCGGCACTCTTTTCCGTGTGACCGGAGGGGAAAATCACATCATCCAGGACATAACTGCCCTGAGAGGAGGTCATGGTTTCAAAAACATCAACACCCCGGTTCACCGTATAGCTTTCGCCCAGATGCAGTGTGGCGAAATTCTGGTGAACGAAGGGGAAGGAATTGTCAAAGTAAAGCAGGTACTTGTGCATGGTTCCATTGCCAATAATGGCAGGAGAGAACTTCTCCCCGCCGTACACCGGGTCATGCAGCGTAAACTTCAGGGTGCGGGGGCCGATATCCACAGATTCGTCCACATAATGCACATTGTCAATGAAGATCATGTCGGTGAAGTAGGAAAGCACCCGCTTGATCAGCGGACGATCCCGGGTAGCGAAAATTGCGGCCTGACCGCCGTCCTTCACCTGACCATTCTTCTTTCTGTCCGCATCCAGGCGGGTAATGGAATAGCCCTGGGCTTCATATTCCTGGGTAAACTTCTCAATATACTCCTTGGCAGTCTCGGAGGCTTTCTCAGCGGTGACGCCGATCTTCATGGCGCCTGCACGGGTGTCCTCATCGATCTGGTTGCTGCTATAGAGACTCTTGATGTAGTCAGAATAGGTCGCATAATCAATGTAGCCGAAATCCTGATAACGGCTCTGCTCATAAGTGATTCTGGCATTGCTCTGCATTTTGGAATAGTTCGGGTCGCCAGCAAAAATCGTGGTGCGGTCCATCAAAGAATACACCAGCACCATGATCAAAACGACGACACAAACCGCAGACAGCAAACCTTTTACAATTCGTCCACAAATATATTTTGCCACGGTTTCACCTTTTTTCTTTGAATTTTTAGGAAGCTCTGAATCAAAGAGGCCAGTCGCTCCCGAATCGTATGGGTACGGAACGGGGCATAGCATCATTCCGCAAGAAATCTTCTCAATGTGCCGCTCAAACCGGCAGCCTCATTGATTCAGAGTTCCCCTCTTGAAAGTAGCCGAAAGTGTGGGGGAGTTTTCGCTCCCCCACACGCATGCTTCAATTGGTACGGTGTATTAGTACAGACCGATGTTCTTGGTCATGTAACCGTAGGGCTGGATGACGTCCAGATAGCTCTGGGCATCGCCGTAGTCGGGGCCCCAGCCGGAGGTGCCAGGAGTAATGTCGTAGTTGGCTTCGCTGCCGTTGCTGGTACGGTAGTAAGCGTAGCTGAAGGAGGTTTGATCGGCGAATGCCACCAGGTCAACGATGACCCGGCCATCGGTGACCTTCTCGATGGACTGCTTGTAAGCCTGCATCCGGTTGGTAATAGTCTCACTGTGGCTGCCGTAGGGCACGTCGATGTGGATGGGGTTCTCCTTGGAGACTTCCACGCCGACCTGTGCCAGCTCAGCAACAGCCTTGTCCAGGTACTTTACAGCTTCCTCAGGGTTGTACCAGCCGTCGAAGCCGTCGCCGGAACCGGCGCCGCCGTCAGCAGTGGGATCCCAAACCTTCAGAGCAATGCCGTCAGCATCCAGCTGGGCCTGCTCGATTTCGCCAAAGTAGGTACCGGCGGGGAAGGTGGTAGCCTGGCCGTTGATGTCAACGGTGACTTCACCGGCAGTCTTCAGGAAGTTGCCAGGGGTGAAGGAGTTCCGCAGGGAAGCGTACTTCAGCTCCTCGCCAACGATGGTGGAGTTGAAAGCGCCACGGTCAAAAGCCATGGCCATGGCCACACGGAAGTTCTGGTTGTTCAGAGCGGTACGGGTGGCGGCCTTCATGGCATCGGTCTGATTGGACACGCCAACGGTGTTGTCGTTGAAGTTGGCCCAGGAGCCGCGGTTCAGGTTGACCCAACCGCAGAAGGTAGTACCATCGTTGGCGGTAGTGTAGTGGTACAGATCGAAGTAGGTCTTGTCGGAACCTTCGGGCTTTTCTTCCTTGGCCAGAACCAAAGAGGAGGAGTTGAAGGGGCAGCCAGCGATGGTGCCAGCCTTGGCCTCGTTGTAGTTCCGCAGAGGATCGGAGCCGTCGTTGTAGTAGATGTTTACATTGTGGCACTGAACGGCGTCAGCATTCCAGTAAGAGGGGTTGGCCACATAGCTGGTCACGTTCTTCTCGGTGAAGTTCTTCACCAGGTAAGCGCCGCAGTAAGCGATGTTGGCAGGGGTGGTGGCGTACTTGCCGGCGGTGTACTCCTCGCCCTCGGTGGAGAAGGTGCCGCCCTGAGCCTTGTAGAAGGAACGGTTCAGAGGAGCGAAGCAGCCGTAGCCCATCATGGACAGGAATGCGGGGAAGGGAGCTTCCAGGGTGTACTCCAGGGTGTAGTCGTCAAGAGCCTTGACACCGACTTCAGCAAAGTCGGTCACTTCACCGCTGATGTAAGCATCGTAGTTCTTGATGCCGCAGCCGCTGGAAGCAGTCATCAGGTAGCCCAGAGCATCGTTGTTGTCGATAACGTGCTGCATGGAAGCGACCCAGTCGTCAGCGGTGACTTCGCCAACTTCACGGCCCTGCTGATCCACCCACTTCACACCCTTGCGCAGGTGGAAGGTGTAAACCGTGCCGTCCTCGGAAACATCAACGCTCTCAGCCAGCTCGAACTGCTGCACGTCCTTGGTGTCGTACACCAGCAAGGGGGCGTAAGTAGGAGCGATGAAGTACTGGTCGGAGGTATAGCTGGAAGCGATGGTATCCCAGGTAGCCAGCTCATAGTTGATGGCATAATTCCAGGTGTCGCTCAGGGTGTAGTTGTGATCCTCCAGGTATGCCTTGGCAGCTTCGTTCCAGGAAGCGGCATCCTCGCTCTCGCCCCACAGGGCAGTCAGGGCATCCCGGTCCTCGGTGGTGATCAGCTCGTTGGTAACCAACTGGGTGTACCATCTGTATTCGTCCAGACCCCAGGAGACGGAGGTATTGGTACGAGGAACCACACGGTTCATGGCGTAGGCGCCGCCGTTGCCGTAAACGGGGATGAACACGCCGGACTCCATCAGCTTGGCCTCGGCAATGGCCATCTTGGCCATACGCAGGTCCAGGTCAACGACCTCGGACTTGGCATCCTGATAGACGGTATTGAACTCGCCCAGGTTCCAGTCATAAATGGCATCGGAAGCCTCGTCGGTGTCCATTGCGTCGATGGCGGCCCAGTCAAGGCCGGTGTAACCATCGGCAGCATCGGTGGCTGCGGGAGCGGTCTCGGCGGGAGCCGTGGTCGCAGCAGCAGTGGTCGCGGTGCTGTTGTTGCCGCCGCAGGCAGCCATAGACAGAACCATGGTCAGGGCCAGCAACAGTGCAAGGGTTTTTTTCATTGCATTTTCCTCCTTTTCATTTTGCGGGAATCTGAATATTCCTTTTCCGATTCCTGCACAGGCCGCACACGTTCAGTGCAGCGTGATAGAATCATATCATGTATCCGGAAAAAAAGCAAGTGCAAAGTTGATTATTCTCCGCTTTTCGATACAATTACTCCGGAATGTGCAAATGTAATCCTTTGCTAACCGGGATCTGACCCACCTTTCATTGGATTTCACGACCTCCTGTTTTTCCGCAATATACGCACACATGTCCCAGGTTCAATTACATTTTGAACCGTTTTAAGGAAATTATGAAGTTTTTTCTTTTTAAAATCCAACCTTTTGCCGTACACATGTGCTTTGCTCAAAGACAGGCTGCAAGAATTTGACGTTTTCCTTCATTTGCGGCCGAAAATAAAAACGGGCCCCGAAAAATGGGGCCCGTTTTGGGGTAGGTTGACTTCTTTACTTGTTCCGGTTCTCCATGAAGACCTTCTTGGCCTCGGCAAAACCGGCTTTGGCACCGGCGAAGCCTGCCTTGGCGGCATCGGCAAGCTCGGCGGCAGCTTCCATGGCGACTTCCTTGGCGTTCTCTGCGAACTCCTTGGCAGCCTTCTGGGCGGCTTCCTTAGCAGCCTCCCGGGAAGCAGTCTTCTCTTCCTCGTTAGCTTCCTGCTCCGCTTCCTTGGCGGCGGCTTCCTTAATGGCAGCCTGGGCGGCGGCCAGACGGGCGATGGGCACACGGAAG
>OQWM01002326.1_pt1 | contig 12962 bp, 10 predicted proteins | sample 1691531 | NCBI WGS metagenome assembly OQWM01 (sample SAMN03418257, study PRJEB22391) | human gut metagenome | biome: human-gut; feature: organic feature; material: feces | host: Homo sapiens | place: Tanzania | collected 2013-01 | reverse complement strand
CTAATACACGTGTAATTGCAGAACGTTGTAATGTTGAAATTGAGCTTGACCATACCTTCCAAATCTGCATTCAATGTCGGAAGTGTTATTCCATCAATTCCTTGTACTGGGGTATATGCTGGTGCATCAACCTTTACCGCATCTACTCCACTTACATTTCCAAGGCTATTAATTGCTGCCTGTAACGATGCTGCCAGCTCAGTATTTCCTGCTGCATTTGCTGCGTCAAGCTGCTGCTGAAGAACTGCTCTTGCGCTGTCAATCTGTGCATTTGCGTTGGCGATCTGCGCATTTGCATTGTTGATCTGCGCGTTTGCTGCATTATTTACACTGTCAGCCAGTCCCTGTGCAGCACTTGATAACTCTGTATTTGCGTTGGCGATCTGTGCATTAATCGTATCCTTTGCTGTTGCTGCTGTTTTTCGGCGTGGTCTGCTGTCTATTTTACACCCGCCGCTACTTCACCCCCATTCTGGAGGATATCGACCACGTCACCGCAGCCGGCGGCGAGGCGGGAAACCCTTTCTTCGAAGAACTTCTGCCCCTTTCCGACAAGCTGCGTGTCCATGAGCGGACCATCACCGATCTGGAAACAGAGCGGCAGGACCTGCGGGGCCAAATGGAGCAGGCAGAGGCCGATGCCAAGCGTCTGGCCCAGCGTCGAAAGAGCGAGATCGATCCCGAGGAATATCAACTGTTCTTGTCCGCCTATCAGAAGCTGGGACCGGAAGCCCGGACTGTGATCGACGCCATGGTAGACGGCATCAGCGTTCAGGTATTGGCAGAGCAATTAGGGAAAAAGATGAGCACGGTCTACTCCTACCGTCGGGATATTTACGAAAAGGTGGGTATTCAGGGGGAGAACAAGCTCCAGCAGCTCCGTGTCCGCGTCTCGCTCATGCGGCGGGAGCAAACAGAATACGGCGGTTCCCCCGCCCCCTCTAACGGCGAAAACGCCGGGCAAGCGGCAAATCGATAAATCCCAACTGTTCACGGGCTGAAAGTTTTTACACTCTCAGCCCGTGTTTTTATATATCCTAATTCCCTTTTGTCTTTCTATGCCCTCTGAAACCATCGAAGATACAAGGCTCTGGCTCCTTTTAGAATACAAAGTCAAACTGGAACCTTGTTATAAAGAAACCCCGGCAGACATCGCAAAGCGATGATCTGTCGGGGTTTTCCCGGATTCAGTTGTTGTCCTGATCAGAGACAGACCGCGCCGGGATTTGATCCGTAGACGGAGTCTTAGGCCTGAGGAGCAGCCTCTTCCGCAGCCTTCTTGGCAGCGGCGGCCTTCTCAGCCTGAGCCTTCTTGATGGCCTTATACTTTTCCTTCTCCTCAGCGGTGGCTTTGGGGAGGATGGCGTCACGGGGGCAGACCTTGGTGCAGAGCTTGCAGCCCACGCACTTGTCATAGTCGATGACGGCCACGCCGTTGACCACATGGATGGCGTCCTTCTTGCACTCCTTCTCGCACAGGCCGCAGCCGATGCAGGAATTACCGCAGACGCTCATAGCAGCCTTGCCCTTATCCAGGTTGGCGCAGGCCACGTGGACCTTCTTGCTGGCGGGCACGGAGGTGATCAGGCCGCGGGGGCAGGCCTTCATGCAGGCGCCGCAGTTGGTGCACTTCTCGGGGTCCACAACGGCGGTGCCGTTGGGGCCGATGGACATAGCGTCGAACTGGCAGGCGTTCACGCAGGAGCCGAAGCCCAGGCAGCCGAAGCGGCAGTCCAGAGGACCGGCGGCAACCTTGGTGGCAGAGAGGCAGTCCTGCACGCCCACATACTCGAAGCGCTTCTTAGCAGCCTCGCCGCCGTTGCAGCGGACGAAAGCTACCTGACGCTCACCGGTGGGAGCAGCCATGCCCATGATCTCAGCGATGGCGGCAGCATTGTCGGGGCCTGCGGGAGCGCAAGCGGTGACAGGTGCGTTGCCGGCCAGGATAGCAGCAGCGCAGCCGGCGCAGCCGGGGTAGCCGCAGCCGCCGCAGTTAGCGCCGGCCAGATGGCTGAGGATAGCCTCCTCGCGGGGATCCTTTTTGACCTCAAAGATCTTGGAAGCCACGGACAGGATCAGTCCGAACAGAGCGCCCAGAGCGCCCAGAACTGCGATAGCAGCAATAATATTTCCCATCTTTCCTACCTCCTTACCAAACCTTCAGGCCGGAGAAGCCCATAAAGGCCAGAGCCATCAGGCCGGCGGTGATCAGCGCGATGGGGAAACCGTCCCAGCACTTGGGATAGTCAGCGAACACCAGACGCTCACGGATGCTGGCGAACAGCACGATGGCCAGCAGGAAGCCCAGACCGCCGGTGATACCGTAGACCACAGACTCAATGAAGTTGTAGCCGTTCTGCACGTTCAGCAGCACAACGCCCAGAACTGCGCAGTTGGTGGTGATCAGGGGCAGATACACACCCAGAGCGGTATACAGAGCGGGCATGGCCTTCTGGAGGAACATCTCGATGAACTGCACCAGAGAAGCGATGACCAGAATGAATGCCACGGTCTGCATGTAAGCCAGATCCAGGGGGATCAGGATGTACTTGTTCACCACAAAGCACACGGCGGAGGCCAGACCCATAACGAAGGTAACGGCCACGCCCATGCCCACTGCGGTATCCACCTTCTTAGAAACGCCCAGGAAGGGGCAGCAGCCCAGGAACTGGGAGAAGATGAAGTTGTTTGCCAGGATTGCGCCCAGCGTGATCGAAAGCAGCTTAAAGATTTCCATTATTTGCTCTCCTCCTTATCCTTCTTGGGACGAGCCAGAGCCCACTGCATGGCAGCGATCAGAGCAGCCAGCACCAGGAAGCCGCCCACAGGCAGGGTCAGCATACCGATACCGTAATCAGCGGGGAAGATCTGGATGCCCACATGCTGACCGGCCTCGTTCACAGCGCCCAGGACGCCGCCGCCGAAGGCGCCCTTGCCGAGGAACTCACGGATGATGCACATGGCCAGCAGCACCCAGGTGTAGCCAATGCCCTGGAAGATGCCGTCAAAGAAAGAGGCAACCATGCCGTTCTTGTAGGAGAAAGCCTCCGCACGGCCCAGAATGATGCAGTTCACCACGATCAGGGGGATGAACACGCCCAGAGAGTTGGCCAGATCCGGCAGGAATGCCTGAATAGACAGGTCCACGCAGGTCACGAAGCCGGCGATCACCACGATGAACATGGCGATACGGATCTTATCGGGGATGATCTTCCGCATAGCGGAGATAATGACGTTGGACAGGGTCAGGATGATGGTAACCGCCACACCCATGCCGATGCCGTTGAAGAAAGAGGTGGTGATGGCCATGGTAGAGCACATGCCCAGCACCTGAACCAGAACGGGGTTCTGCGTCAGCATACCGTCCTTGAATTGTTTACCAAGATTCATACTTCAGTGTCCTCCTCTCTTAACCGATGACGCCGGCCACAGCCAGAGCAGCATTGACGCCGGTGGTCACACCCTTGGTGGACACGGTAGCGCCGGTGATGGCGTCCACGTTGGAACCAACGGACAGAACACCGTCAGCAGCGGACTTGCCGATAAACTGGTCCAGGACGCGGGTGCCGTTGGTCAGAGGCTCGTTGCTCATGACCTTGGAGCCGATACCGGAGGTCTCAGCGTTGGTGACGATGGAAACGCCGGTGACAGCGCCGTCCATGTCGATACCCACCATCATGGAGATGGTGCCCTGAGAGCCGGAAGCCTCCACGTTGATGGCGTAGCCCACAGGCTGACCGCCGGACTGAGCCTGATAGACGGCAGCCAGAGTACCGCCCTGAGCGGTGGCAGCGGCAGTCATATCGTCGGTCAGCTCCATAGCGTCGGAGAAGTCGTCGGCCTCAATGACCTTCTGCATAGCGGCCACGGTCTTTTCCCAGGTGATCGCGGCGATCTTATCCTTGGTGATGCTGTTGACCCAGCCCAGCAGGCCGGCCACGACCATGCAGGTAAGCAGCAGGGTCACAGTCAGCTTGATGATGTACTTGGGGTCCATATTGACCTTTTCCTTGGTCTTCACTTCATTGCTCATTTCGCGGCTGCCTCCTTCTTGTCGGATTTCACCACGCCGAAACGAACGGGCTTGGTGTACTTGTCGATCAACGCGGTGCAGCAGTTCATGACCATGATGGAGTAGCAAACGCCCTCATTGTAAGAACCGAAGTACCGGATGAACACGGTGAACAGGCCGCAGCCGATACCGTAGATCAGCTGGCCCTTCTTGGTGACGGGAGAAGTGGCATAGTCGGTAGCCATGAAGAAAGCGCCCAGGAACAGGCCGCCGCCGAAGATGCTGTAAAGCATATACTCAGCGCCGCCGGCCTTGGGGAACAGCACGGTCAGAACAGCCACGGTGGCGATGTAGGCCACGGGAGTCTGCCAGTTAATGACCTTGCGCCAGATCAGGTACAGGCCGCCGATGAGCAGCATCAGGGCAGAAACTTCGCCCATGGAGCCGCCCACCTTGCCCAGGAACATATCACCCACGGAGGCGATCTGCTTCAGGCCCTCCAGATCGCCGGTCTTCAGATAGGCCAGCGGGGTCGCGGCGGAAACCACGTCCACAGGCATACCGCCGCCGATGGCGGCCTTGGTGCCGGCAGGCAGCCAGGTGGTCATCGCACCGGCATAGCTGGCCAGCAGAGCGGCACGGCCTGCCAGAGCAGGGTTCAGGAAGTTCTTGCCGATGCCGCCAAAGAGCTGCTTGACCACAATGATGGCAAAGAAGTCACCGATGAGGATCATCCACAGCGGGGTGGTGGCGGGGCAGACGAAAGCCAGCAGCATACCGGTGACCACAGCGGAGAGGTCATCGATGGACTGGGGCTTGTGCATGAGCTTGCGGTACAGTCCCTCAAAGACAACGCAGCCAATGACGGACACGGCGGTGAGGAGCAGAGCCTCCACACCGAAGTAAATGATGGCCCAGATCAGAGCGGGACACATGGCAATGATGACGTCCAGCATGATGGACCGGGTGGTCTCACTGCCGCGGATGTGAGGGTTGGAAGTGGCAATGAGCTTCAAATTCTTGTAATCGGTCATCTCTTATGCCTCCTTCTTCGCTTCCGCGGCCTTCTTGGCCTCAGCGGCGGCCCGATCAGCAGCCATCTTGTTCTTGACGAGCTGCTTGCCGGTCTTGAACATGTGGGTCAGGTGCATACGGGCGGGGCAGGCGTAAGCGCAGGCGCCGCACTCCATGCAGTCCATGATGTGGGCCTCGTTCAGCTCATCCACCATGCCCTTCTCGGCATACTGATACATAAAGAGAGGCTCCAGGTGCACCGGGCAGGCGGCAACGCACTTACCGCAGCGGATGCACTGGGGATGCTCAACGGTCTGCTCCTCCTTCTCGCAGAAAGCGAGGATGGCGCCGGTGCCCTTGGCCACGGGAATATCCGCAGTATACTGGGCCATGCCCATCATGGGGCCGCCGGCGATGAGCTTGTAAGTACCGTCCTTCACGCCGCCGCAAGCGTCCAGCAGCAGAGACACGGGGGTACCGATGGGGCACTCGATGTTCTTGGGGTCCACAATGCCGGAGCCGGACACGGTGACCACCTTGTTCACCACGGGCATACCGGTGGTGATGGCCTTGAAGATGCAGATGGTGGTGTTGATGTTGAACACCGCGCAGCCCACATCAGCGGGCAGGCCGCCGGGAGGCACCTGACGGCCGGTGATGGCCTGGATCAGCTGCTTCTCACCGCCCTGGGGGTAACGGCAGCGCAGAGGCTCCACCACAACGGGGGCCTTCTTCTCAGCGATGACCTTGTTCATGGCGTCGATGCCGTTCTGCTTGTTGTCCTCAACGCCGATGATGACCTTGTCCACGCCGAACATCTTGGCCAGATAGGTAGCGCCGCCGATGATCTCCTCGGGACGCTCCAGCATGGCCCGATGGTCGCCGGTGATGTAAGGCTCGCACTCAGCGCCGTTGATGAGCACGTCCTTCACCTTGCCGATGCCGCCGGAGATCTTAACATGCGTGGGGAAGGTCGCGCCGCCCATACCCACGATACCGGCATTCTTCACGATCTCGACCATTTCCTCCACCGTCAGAGCGTCGGGATCGGCAGGAGCCTTCACCTCTTCGCTGACCGTGTTCTGGAAATCGTTTTCGATCACAACGGACACCATGTCGCCGCCCATAGAGAAGGGCCGGGGCTCGATGGCCTTCACCGTACCGGAAACGCTGGCATGAATCGGGGCGCCCAGCCCCTTGAATTCGCCGATTTTCTGACCCACCTTTACCTGGTCGCCTACTTTTACGATCGGGGTGCAGGGTGCGCCAAAGTGCATCGACATGGGGATGACCACGGTAGCCGGGGGTGCCAGCTGCTCGATGGCCTTTTCATTGGTTGCGGCCTTCATATCATGGGGATGAACGCCGCCAAAGAAAGCTTGTGCCATTGTCTTCACCTCATTCTTACTCCATTGATAGGTGTCAAAGCATACCCCGCCCCGCCATCGGGCAATGGCATGGCAGGCCATGCTTCGGCACACTATCACATACTGCGCTTTATTCTACACCACCCGTTGAAAAATGTCCAGACTATGAATTCGTTTTTTTGCAGAAAATTTATCAATTTCTTTGTATTCCTCCACTTTTTCCCTGTTTTTGCACAAGCCCACCCTCTCTTTTTGGTCAACCTGCATATTTTCCTGCCGACAACTCCCGCAGTCGCTGTACCCCCTCTGCCTCTCTTGTCTTTTTTTCGGAGGTATGCTATGATGAAGCATATCTTTCAGAAAGTATCGCCGCAGTCCGGCCTGTCTGCCGGGGCGGCGAATGGAGGTCCCTTTTTATGACGAAGCCCATTGACCGCGCCGCCCTGAAAGCCCAGACCCGGGAACTCTTGCAGACAGCTCAGGTATCCCCCAAGGGTATGACGGCCCTGTACTGTGCCTGTCTGTTTCTGCTCAGCCTGCTGGAGGCCCTGATTCCCGGGCCGGAGCTGGTATCCACCTTCCTCTCCATCCTCACAACGCTGGCTGAGTGGATCTTAGCCGCCGGCTTTGCCTTCTACTGCATGGACATCCGCCGCCGGGAGCGTTCGGAATACGCGGTGCTGTTCGACGGCTTTTCCTTCACCGGCAAGATCATCGCTCTGAACATCGTTATCAACCTGTTTGTGTTCCTGTGGTCCATGCTGTTTGTGTTCCCCGGCATCATCGCCCATTACCGTTACAGCTTCGCCCTCTATAATCTCTATGAAAATCCGGATATGGATATTATGGAGGCGCTGAATCTGAGCAAGCGGCAGACGCAGGGGTATAAAATGGAGCTGTTCAAGCTGGATCTCAGCTATATGGGATGGATTCTGCTGAGTATGCTTCCCAGTCTCTTTTTCACGGGTCAGGCGATTTTGACCCTTGGGTTCAGCGGTATGGACCCCTATGCGGCCCTCGCCGCTCCCATGCCTCTGTGGCAGATCCTGACGGCCTCCGCCTTCGTCTACGCGCTGTCCATCTTCTATCTGCCTAACTACCAGTGCGTCCAGCTTGCCTATTTCGATGCCGCCAAGGAAGATATGCCGGAGTTCCGCTCCCGGCAGTCAGATTTCTCCGACGGCCCGGGCAGCTTCTGAGTTTTCTTTTCAATCATTCCGCCCCGGCTGGGTCACCCTTGCCGGGGCGCTTTCTTCCCATCCCATTCTGGAGGTGCCGCTATGCTGACTTACCCCATGGAGGAGCGGGGTTCTCTCCCCCTCTATGAATACCTGTGCCGCCGCATCCGGGCGGACATTCTCAGCGGTGCTCTGCCCGCCGGGACGCGGCTTCCCTCCAAGCGGGCGCTGGCGGAACATCTGCGGGTCTCCGTTGTTACTGTGGAGTGCGCTTACAGTCAGTTGGAAGCAGAGGGCTATTTACAGGCGCAACCTAAGCGGGGCTTTTTTGTCTCCGCCGTGGAACAGGCTCCACCGCCTGCTGTCCGCTCTGCTCTGATACCGGAGACCCCCACCGTTTCCTGGCGGCTGGATCTGGGCCGCAACCAGGTGGACACCGCCCGATTCCCTGTATCCACCTGGGCCCGTCTCACCCGGCAGGTCCTCTCGGAGGCGCCGGAGGCTCTGTTGTCTCCGGTCCCTCATCAGGGCTTGGCTGCCCTGCGGCAGGCCATTGCCGACGATCTCCGGGACTTCAAAGGTATGGCGGTCTCCCCGGAGCAAATCGTCATCGGCGCCGGTGCGGAATACCTTTACTTATTGCTGGCCCAACTGCTGGGCCGGGACACGGTGTTCGCCGTGGAGGACCCCGGCTATCCCAAGATCCGTCAGGTCTATGACGCCTGCGGAGCCGCCTGCGCCCCCATCCCGCTGGACAGTCAGGGCGTAGAACTGGCGGCGCTGATGAGATCCAAGGCGCGGGCGCTGCACATCTCCCCCAACCACCAGTACCCCACCGGACTGGTGACCCCCATCGCCCGGCGGCAAGCCCTTCTGCGATGGGCGGAGGATACCGGCTCCACCATCATCGAGGATGACTATGACAGCGAGTTCCGCTACACCGGCCGTCCTATCCCCACCCTGCAAAGCATCGATGACCGGGGCCGGGTCATTTATCTGAACACCTTTTCCCAGACCATTTCCCCCTCTATGCGTCTTGGCTTTCTGGTGCTGCCGCCCCGGCTGCTGGAACGCTACCGGCAGGAGCTGGGCTTCTATGCCTGTACGGTCCCTGCGCTGGAGCAGCACGTTCTGGCCCGTTTCATCGCCGGGGGCCACTACGAGCGTCACCTCTCCCGGATGCGGAAGGAATACCGGGACCGCCGCTCCGCCACCATCAGCGCCTTCCGGGCTTCGCCGCTGGCCAGCCATGTCACCTTTTCCGAGGAGGGGGCCGGTCTGCACTTTCTGCTGCGGCTGGATACCAACCGCTCCGATGAAGAATTGCGCCGCCTGACGGCGGAGGCCGGCATCCGACTGAGCTTTCTCTCAGAGTATGCCGCCGTACCGGACCCCCGCTTCGCTCACACGCTGGTCATCAACTACGCCGGTCTGTCCCAGTCCGATCTGGAGGAGGCCCTCCAGCTGCTGACGGATGTCCTGCTGCCGCTGCTGGCATAAAATATATCATTTTCTTCCAAGAGAGGTTCGTTCTATGAAGTCCGTCAACCGTGCCAAGCTGGATCTTATCATTGCCGTCACCACCTTCGGCACCATCGGCATCTTTGTCCGCTATATCAACCTGCCCTCCTCCGTCATTGCCTTTGTCCGCGGTGCGGTGGGCGCAGTGTTCCTGCTGCTCTTGTTGTATCTCCGCCGGACACCCTTTCGGTGGGCAAGCGTCCAGCCGCATTGGAAACTGCTAGCTCTTTCCGGCGCGATCATCAGCTTCAACTGGATCACGCTGTTTGAAGCCTACCGGTACACCACCGTGGCCACCGCTACCCTGTGCTACTACATGGCGCCGGTGTTCGTGACGCTGGCCTCCCCCTTTCTGTTCCACGAAAAGCTGACCACCAGAAAGCTCCTCTGCGTGCTGGCCGCCCTGTGCGGCATGGTGTTTGTCTCCGGAGTCCCCCAGTCCGGCCTGCCGGAAGCCGGGGAAGCCACCGGTATCCTGCTGGCCCTTCTTTCCGCCGTGCTTTATGCCAGCGATGTGTCCATCAACAAGTTTCTGGATCAGGTCCCCGCCTGTGAGCGGACCTTGGTGCAGCTGGCGGTGGCAGCACTGGTGATGATCCCCTACATCCTGCTGACGGAGGATGTAGCCGCTATGGCTCTGACACCTCTGGGCGCCGTATTGCTGCTGATCGTAGGTGTTTTCCACACCGGCTGGTGCTATTCCCTGTTCTTCGGCTCCATGACCTATCTCCCCGCCCAGACGGTGGTGCTGTTCAGCTACATCGACCCCATCGTAGCCATCTTCCTCTCCGCTCTGCTGCTGAAGGAGCCTCTGGGTTGGAGCGGGATCCTTGGCGCGGTTCTGGTGCTGGGCTCCACCCTCATCAGCGAACTGCCTGTCCGGGCCGCTGCGGAAACCAAATAAACTGTCAGGCGGCAGTCAGCCCGCCGGAGGGACCATGTACGATCTGCATTCCATCTTGATCCAACTGAAAAAAGAGGACACACCGCTCCATGGCGTCATGGTGCGGTGTGTCCGTTGTTTTTATCAGTGGCTGGACCCCACCCTGTGGGAAGGTTCAGCGCTGTTTGAGCTGTGGGCGCAGGAACTGGAACTGATCTACGGTGATCTGCGCCAGCGGCTCTCTCCCAATGCAAAAACCGACGCCGGGTCCTTGGGTGATCGGTTTGGTTTTGACACACCGCCGGAATTGCCCCGGCTCCTGCAAAGCATCCAGACCTTTTACAGTGTGCTCATCAAGCTCATCGCCTGGAACACCCTCCGGGGTGCGACCCCCGAACCGCCTCTGACGGAGCTTCTCTCCGGCAGGGCCTTTGTTAACCGGGGTATCCGCAATTTCTGCGGGAATGACTGGTATATCTGGCCGCTGGACATCTGGGACCCGGCGCTGGAAGCCCAGTGTGAGGAATTGCGGGCCTGTCTGGAGTCCTTTGACACCTGTCCGGAAGGCAGCACCCTTTCCCCGGACAGTCTCAGCCGCATCTACGAAACCGTGGTCCCCCCGGCCCTTCGCCACGCCCTTGGGGAATACTACACCCCCGGCTGGCTGGCGGAACGGACCCTGCAAAATGCCGTCAGCGCCAGCGGACAGCAGGCCGGAGATTTGCGCTTTCTGGACCCCGCCTGCGGCTCCGGTGTTTTTTTGATCCAGGCTCTCCGCATGATCCGGGCGGATACGCCCCAAGACCCTCCCTTATCCGATCAGGTGGCAGGCTTCGACCTCCACCCATTGGCAGTCCTGACGGCGAAGGTCAATTATCTGGCCGTCATAGCCCACCAGCCGCTGCCGGAAGCGGGTCTGTTTCTTCCCATTTACCGCTATGACGCTCTGAATATCCCCATCCCCCGGGGGGATACGCTGGTGATCGACACCGGCTGCGGCCCGATGTACAGCGTTCCCCTGTCCCTCTGCCGTCAGGCAGTGGAAATGCGCCCCGATCCGGAGGAATTTCTTTCCATGCCGGAAGCACGCGGTCTGCTCACCTCTCTGCCCCCGAATGGGCGGCTTCTTTTGGCCGGTATTTTGCTAAACCGTATCTGGGCGTTCTTCCATCAAAAAGCAGATATAGTCATGGGAAATCCCCCGTGGGTGAACTGGGAGTACCTGTCCCCCCGGTATCGGGCCGGGTCCCAGCATTTGTGGGGGGAATACGGCCTGTTGCAGGTGAAAGGCCCCCGGCTCGGTTTTTCCAAGGAGGATGTGTCTACCCTGTTCACCTGCGCCGCGTTGGATCGCTTTCTCGTCCCCGGCGGACACCTCAGTTTTATCTTGCGGCAGGCCACCTTCCGCTCCGCCCAAAACGGCGCCGGGTTCCGGCGGTTTCATCTGGACGGCCCCGGTCTGGATTTTCGGCTGCTTGAGGTGGAGGACCTTGGCCGCATCCGGCCCTTTGACGGGATCTGCACCCCTGTTGCGCTGGTACTCATCCAGCGGGATGCCCGTCATGTTTTTCCTGTCCCCTATCGGCACTGGCAGGCAAAGCCCGGCTTCCGGCGGGCGGTCCGATCTCTGGATGCAACGATCTCCTCCGTTCTGCCCTTTGTGCGGATGGAGGACATGACCGCCGCCCCCGCCCACCGGGAGGACCCCGGCTCCGTGTGGGTCAGCGCGCCCAGTGGACTGTCCCCGGTGCTGGGCGCCCTTTTAGGCAGCAATCCCTATCAGGCCCGGACCGGCGTATTCACCGGCGGGGCCAACGCCGTCTACCAGCTTCAAATTCTGGAACGGGCAGGCAGTACTCTGCGGATCGTCAATCTGGCAGAAAAGGCCCGCCGCAAGGCCCCCGCCGTTACGGCGGAGCTGGAGCCAACCTGCGTCTATCCCCTTATTCAGGGCAGCGACCTCTCCCAGTGGAACGTCCGCAGCCGTGCCTGGCTGCTGTGCCCCCACACGGCTGAAACCAAAATCTATCCTCTTGCGGAAGCGGATTTGCGGCAGGATTTGCCGCTGACCTACGCCTACCTGACCCGGTTCCGGGATCTTCTGGAAACCCGGAAAGGCTTCGCCGGGTGGGAACGGGCCATCCAAGAGCGTTACTTCTATGCGCTGCTACGGGTGGGGCCCTATACGTTTTCCCGCTACAAGGTAGCGTGGCGCTACATCGCCCGCTCCTTCATCACGGCGGTCATCGCACCGATGCAGGACCCCTATCTGGGAGAAACGCTGCCCCTGCCCAACGAAAAGGTAGTCTATGTGGGCACTGACTGCCGGGAGGAGGCCTATTATCTCTGCGGGATTCTCAGCTCCGCTCCGGTGCGCTGCTGCGTCACCTGCTACATGAACCCCACCAGCATTTCCGCTCATGTGCTGGACAAGCTGCATATCCCGGCCTTTGACCCCGCAGACAGCCGCCATCTGTCCATCGCCGCTCTCTGTGAGGAGGGCCACCGGACCTCGGACCCCCGCTGTCAGGACGCCGTCCGGCAGCAGCTTGACCGGGCGGTAGCCGCGCTTTATGACCTCACCGCCGCGGATCTGGACGCCATCCGGTCCATGCTGGAAAAGATTTAAAAAAACCCACCCCGGAGCACATAGTACTCCGGGGTGGGTTTTATCTAACTGACTAACTGACAGTTTATTCCGTTACTGAAGGGCAGCCTTCAGGGCGTCCACCCGGTCGGTCTTTTCCCAGGATACGCCCAGATCCTCGCGGCCCATGTGGCCGTAGGCCGCCAGCTGGCGATAGATAGGCTTTCTCAGGTCCAGATCCCGGATGATGGCGGTGGGCCGCAGGTCAAAGACCTTCTTCACAGCCTCTTCCAGCTTCTCATCCCCCACCGTACCGGTACCGAAGGTATCCACCAGTACGCTGACGGGCTGGGCCACGCCGATGGCGTAGGCTCCACCCAGCACAGCCCCGAGGTGACGC
>OQWM01002317.1_pt1 | contig 12985 bp, 7 predicted proteins | sample 1691531 | NCBI WGS metagenome assembly OQWM01 (sample SAMN03418257, study PRJEB22391) | human gut metagenome | biome: human-gut; feature: organic feature; material: feces | host: Homo sapiens | place: Tanzania | collected 2013-01 | reverse complement strand
GCGCGGCACATGTCGGCAAATACGGCGGGGTCGCTGCTGGCCGGGCCGATGGTACATACGATCTTTGTTTTTCTCATAGTGTTTTCTCCTGTGTGCGCTGATTACGATTCTTCCCGGCCTTCTGACCCCTGCAGGCGGAACAGCCGCCGGAGCGTGTCCCAGATAAGCAGAATGACAGGCATAGGCTTCCCTCCTCCCGGATATCAGGATGGATGAAAAACTCCGCCTGTGCCTGCATGTCTGCAAGACGCAAACGGAGCCTGTCGGTCGAAATAAAAAAGACAGAACCGGCTGGGCGCCGTGCTGGCGATCCTCATCTTCCTGCTGGGACTGGGCATCCTGTTTTACCCGGTGGCCAGCGACCTGTGGAACCAGCACCGGCAGAACCGCCTGATCACAAACTACACCCAAAGCACCGCTGCCCTCACCCCGGAGGATCACTCCGCCCTGTGGGAAGCGGCGCGGGAATACAATAAAACCCTCGATCCCGGCTTCCGCGCGGCCTTTACCGGGCGTCAACTGCCCGCCAATGACCCCTACTGGGGCCTGTTGAACCCCGACGGCAGCGGCATCATGGGCTACATCGAGATCCCCGTAATCGATGTGATGCTGCCCATCTACCACGGCACTAAGGAGTCCGTCCTGCAGATTGCCGTGGGGCATCTGGACTGGACCAGCCTGCCCGTTGGCGGTGCGGGAAGCCACTGCGTGCTTTCCGGACACCGGGGCCTGCCAAGCGCCCGGCTCTTCACCGATCTTGACAAGCTCAAGGTTGGCGATGTGTTTATGCTGCATGTCCTGAATGAGATCCTGACCTACGAGATCGACCAGATCCTCATTGTCGAGCCCCAAGATACCGATCCCCTGCTGATTGAACCGGGCAAGGATCTATGCACCTTGATTACCTGTACCCCCTACGGCATCAATTCCCACCGAATGTTGGTGCGGGGGCACCGGATCGAGAGTCAGGAAGAACCGAAGGACATTCGTATCACAGCGGATGCCGTGCGGATTGAACCGCTGATGGTAGCGCCCATCGTGGCAGTCCCAATATTGCTGGTGCTTCTGATTATCCTGCTGCTGCCAAAGCAGAAGAAAGGGAAACTGTAGGTGCCGCCGATGAAGAATGGAGAAAAGGTCTATGGCAGGATATAAAATTTTTCGTTTAATCATTGTGATCGTCACGACCTTGGCACTGACTTTCAATGCGGTGATCCTTCCGGCTGCCGCATTGGAGGTCGGCTCCGTTAATGAGACGGGGTCCGTGGAGTATATCGAGGATGACCGCTCTGCTTTAGAGCCAGCGGAAAGCGAATTTGCAGAGAAGGAAGAAAATACGCAGAACGATTCTGTAGGGGCGGAAGAAGATACGCAGGACGATAAGAAAGAAAACATTCCGCAGGAGGGTGAATCCGGGCAGGAAGCGGATGCGCCCTCTGAGAATGCTGGGGATGCTGCCAGCACAAACCAGGAGAAAGTGCGGGAAGATATCCGTCCGGATCCGGATACCCGTGTGAAGCTGTGGGGGGACTGGAGGGAAGCAGCGAAGCTGCCTGCCCCCACCGGGGACCGGGCTGAGGATATGGCATCCGCTGCCAGGGCGTTGTTAGGATATTCCTTGCGTGGTGAGGACAGCGGGGCGTTTTGCTGGAACCGGCTTCTGGCAGAATTTTGCCTGGATTACGCTGAGGTTTCCGAGGAGGCGCTGCCGAGACCTGAGGAGGGTCAGGATTGGGCGGAGCTTCTGGAGAGTGCGGACCTGTTCCGGCGGGATGAGGAAGCAATTGCGGCTGGCACTCTGGTATTTCTGGCATTGGATGGGCAGGACGGGGAAGACCGTCTGTCCGTGGGCATTGTCACGGAGATCGAAGAGGGTGTTCTGACGGTGGTGATGGCCGATGAGAACGGTATGGTCGTCAGCCAGAGCGTTGCCAGAAATGATGCATCCTTCGTGGGCTATTGCTCGGTATCGGAACGGAGCCAAATGTACGAGGCTGCAATGCCTGCGTTAGAGACGGTCGATGGTTGGGCGCTGGTTTCCAGTGAAGAAGAATTGCGCAGTGCACTACGTAGCTCAGAAGAAACCATTAAAATTAAACTTCGTGATAGTTTTTCTGTTGCAAACGCACCGTTGGAAATACCGGAAAACAAAAACGTGACCATGGATCTGAACGGGAAAACACTTAGCAACAAGAGTAGTGATAATTCCGAGGAAAGCCTTTTTAAGATTTTAACGAGGGCAACGCTTACTATCGAGGATGGGACGCAAGACATAAAAGAAAACAGCGTCGATCCGGTAATAACAACAAGTACAGGGAATAAGTATGGGAACACAGCATCTTATAAAAACGGAACCTTAACCTATTATGTCACTGAATCCCAAGTAACGGATTCGAACACAGGCAAAACAACAGAAACGGTGGATCAGTATGAGGTTCCTGTGCCCTCGGTACCACAAGAAGTGAGTGTCGGTACTGTCGGTACTCTGGATGGAAACGGAAAAGGGAAACCGATTTTCTGGATGTCAGGTGACGCAGCGAATCTGATTATTAAGGGCGGCAAAATCTGCAACAGCAGCAAGAGTGCCATCTATTGCGATTCATCAGGCAGCACAGTGCAAATTGACGGCGGCTATATTTATAACAATACATCGCACGGTAACGGCGGTGCGATTACCGCTAAAAGCGGAAGTACTATTCGTATAACTGGCGGGTGTATTTTTGAAAATACCGCTTCCTTCGATTCGCCTGCCTCCGATGGCGAGACTACCTACGGCTTTGGCGGAGCCATTTATTCGGAGGGGGCTAACGTTACTGTATCGGGCGGTTATATTTTCAGCAACTCGGCTAAGACGAACGCCAATGGCGGCGGTGGCGCAATTTATGCACAAGGCGGTAGTGTTGCGTTGAATGGCGGCTACCTTTTCGACAACAGCGCAAACGGTGGCTACGGCGGCGCGGTTTATATGAAGGGCGGTACCCTTACGGTTGGCGATTCGGCAGTGCTTGCGGGCAATCGTTCCGTAAAAGAAGGCGGTATTGCAGGAACGGGTACGCTGGATGCCGGCGGCGGTGCGGTGGCATTGTTTGGTTCTAGAGTAACGATCAGTGGCGGTTATATCACCGGAAATGAATCTGAGAAAACCGGCGGTGGCCTCTATTGTAGAGAGCTCTCTGCAGTTACGATGGACAGTGGATATGTGACAAACAACAAGGCACAGAATTTCGGTTGCGATGCACATATTAATATGGATGGCGGTGGAGGAATCCGACTGGAAAATAAATCCAAGCTGGTACTTAATGACGGATATATCACAGGCAATATGGCCTGTAGTGGCGCCGGTATATGTGTGACAGGGAAAAGCAGCGATGCTCTGCTCACAATGAACGGCGGCTACATCTGTGCGAACCGTAACGAAGTGAACTGTGGCAAAGCAGAGCACCAGAAAGAGGGCGCTGGTATCTCAATTCGAGAATCTGAAGCCACCGTACATATCACCCGCGGATACATCAACAATAACTCCATTGCGCAGAGTGAAGACTGGGGCGGTGGCGGAATTTTCTGTACAGAGGGTGCTTACCTGTATATCGATAAGATACTGGCGACAAATAACCATGCCCGTGGCTTTGGCGGCGGTCTGGCAGGTTGCCCCACCGGACACGTTTTTGTGCTGGGCAGCGCTGCCGCTGTTTTCGATAATAGGGCGGATGGTACGCAATTGGCTGGTGCTGAATCTACCAAACATGCGGATAGGGACGCATTGACGGATACAACCTTTATGAAATCCGGCTATTCCGATTTCTTCTGTGCTTTGGGCGGTCAGGTGCATAAAAGCATGCTGGGCGGCGGCATGGAAAACTGGAGGGGAAGCTGCGATGGCCGGTATGTGAATGCAGAAGGTATGAGCGATGGTTGGCTAACTGCATATTTCCGTATGGGCCTGACAGCGAATCCTACTGATGCGGATAAGAGCACAGCGTACAAAGCAGCCGCTGATGGTCAAGCATTGTATATAAACGGAAATGAGTCCTACACCCATGGCGGCGCAGTAATGTGCAACGGCTTTATGTTCGTTGGTGACTGGTCGGAGCAGGAAAATATAACCGTCGGCTCGACTATGGATGTGACGGCAAAGAAGGCATTTGGACTGCCTCAATCCATTAATGTTATATACGATGAAGGACCTGACGGTGCCAATGACCAAGAGGGCAGCTCCCGCCTGTTTGACCATGATCCGGATACAAAATGGTGCAATACCAATGTGGAGCAAGCGCGTAAGGAAATTTTCTTTCATACGAATGAGCCGGTGAAAGCAATTCAGTATTCCCTAACAATGGCTAACGACCATGAGAGCAATCCCGATCGTGTGCCTGGTGCGTGGACATTGTATGGAAGTAGCGACAATGCATCCTGGACAGCTATTGACAAAGGGGATGCGGGCGACAAGGATACGCTCTTCAGTGCCAAAAATGGAGAGAAAGTTACATTCTCGATCATGCACCGGGGTAAGTACCAATACTATAAGCTCGTGTTTGATACACCAGGTGCGAACGGTGTCCAGTTCGCAGATTTTGAGCTTTATGACTTGACGCCATCATCAATGGGCGACAAGCAGTTTGCGTTTGAGGTCTATCAATTTCCCGCGTCCTATACGGCTGTAAAAGAAACTGCTCTTTCCGGACCTAAAGAGGTCAATGGTAACAACGAGGGATATGAGAAGCTCTTTGATGGTAATACGGGCACAAAATGGTATTACAAAGGGTCTGCTTCTCCTGATGCCATTATTTTCCGTACCGATCGTGCGGTAAAAGCGCTTCGGTATTCCCTTACAACGGCGAATGACCACAAAAACTATCCGGACCGTATACCCAAAGCATGGACGCTGTATGGAGGTGATAGTGAAAACGGGACGTGGACAGTGATTGCGCAGCATACAGAAGACGATAACTGCATTAAGAGTGCTGGCAACAAACAGGAGGTTACATTCGATATTCCGGACCCGGCTTCATATCAGTACTATAAGCTCGCCTTTGAAAGCTCTGAGAGCACTGAGATCCAGTTCTCCGAATTTAAGCTCTATACGGGAGAAGCAAATACACAGGAGCCTACATTGGTATCTACCGGTCATAACGATGCAGAGGGAAATATCACGTTCAGCAATCGGCTTTCGTTTGACCATGCAGGGACATACTTTTTCGGTGTGGTCGAGAAAAAAATGGAGGGGTCGATAGCCAGTGACCGGCACTGGTACAAGGTTGCGGTCACGGTGGGTACAAAAACTGAGGATATTACAGGTTCCAGTTCAAATCGCATAACAAAGAATACCTATTATGTTAAATCGATCAAAGTAGAGCAGTTCATGAACACTGAGGAACATGCAGGCACGGTGACGGAACAGGGCTCGCAGTTAATATGGGGGAAAGAATGGGATGTAGATGGTCTGGAGTATATTAATCATCCCTATCATTTGTTCCTGAGCGATAACGAAGATGAAACCGGAGAAGCCGGAGATAGCAGCAATAAATCTGTTGCTTTCGTGAATGTCCAGAAAGAGAAAACCGTGAATGTAACGGTTCAAAAGCAATGGGCAAGCTATGTGGACGCAAACGAATACAACACCTATTGTGTGACTGTTCAGTTGTTCAGAAAGAATAGAGAAGACGAGGATGCTAAATGGGAACCCGTGGGTGAAGAAAATGTTCTGAATCGAGCCGGAGCATGGAAACATACGTGGTACGAATTAGACAAGAACTATATCTATTCTGTCCAGGAGACGGAAGTATATTACTTTGATGGCTCCGGAAATAAAAAAGTCGTGTCACCACAGAGCTTTACCACGGAGTACTCGACTGACGGGGAAACATGGCAGGAAACATACTATGTAGCAGCCTTCCGACCCAATGACAGTGCAGAATCTGGGATCATTCAAATCCGGAACACGAAAAAGTACTATCTGATGCCCGAAACCGGCGGCACCGGCACCATGATCTTTGTGGCCCTGTGCGCTCTGGCTGTCATCTGCGCAGGCGTATTCCTGGTGACTAACAAGAGAATGAGCAAGGAATCCTTCTGATCCTGCATCTCTGACACACTGCACCGCCATGGGAGGGCGGAGGTTCGCCTCCGCCCTCCCGATGGCATATCCTTTTCCAAGGCGGACGCATCCCGAATACACTCGACACCGCCTATTGCAGGCGGCCGGACAGCCGTGTGTTCGGCTTCGTGTACCCTGGAACGCAACAGGAGATGAATCCGTGAGAAAGCGAAAAGTAATCACCTTAATACTGCTGGGCGTTTTCCTGGCGGGCCTCTCTCTCCTGCTGTATCCGTCCGCTAGCAGCTACTGGAACTCCATCACACAATCCAAGGCCATCGTGGACTATGACACCATTGTCAAGAGTCTGTCGCCTAAGGACAATACCGCCTATTATGAGCGGGCGGAGGAATACAACAGTGAGCTGAAGGCGCTGTCATTCCCGCTGACGGAATACCAGCAGATCAGCGGATACGATGATTGCCTCAATGCCGCCGGCAATGACATCATCGGCTATATAGATATCGACAAGATTCAGGTGAAGCTGCCCATCTATCACGGCACGGACCCCTCTATACTGAACCATGCCTGCGGACACATTCAGGGCAGCAGCTTTCCTATTGCAGGAAAGGGTACCCATGCGGCTATCTCGGCACACCGGGGCTTGCCCAGCGCAAAGCTGTTCTCGGATCTGGACAAGCTGGAGGTGGGCGACACCTTCCGGATTACGGTGCTGGACAAGACCTTTATTTATGAGGTGGATCAGATTAAAACCGTCCTGCCGGACGATGTGAGCGACCTGCTCATCGACGAGGAGAAGGAACTCTGCACCCTGGTCACCTGCACGCCCTATGGCATCAATTCCCATCGGCTGCTGGTGCGTGGCCACAGGATCGAATCTGAGGATATGCGCTCCTTTGGGGCTATATCGGATGCGTATATCATCGATCGGCTGATCGTTACACCGGTGGTGGCAATGCCCATCATCCTGCTGCTCATTCTGTACGTCTGCTTTAAGCCTGCGAAGCGGAAGCTTCCCATCAATGACGAGGGAGAACTGATATGAAAAGAATAAGCTACCGGATCGCAAACTTAATGCTGATTGCTGTGCTGCTCCTGTCGGGAGCAGCGACCGCCCACGCCGCCTCCACCACGGAGGCCGGTGATAAGGTGCAGCTGCGCAGTGATTGCACTCTGGACGTGACCTATTCCTCCGAGGGAATGGTCTTTGCCGGGCAAGACATCAAGCTCTGGCACATTGCGGATATTAACGAGGATGCGCAGTATGCTTTGGCCGGGAGTTTCCGGTCGTACCCCATCCAGGTCTCCGGCACCTCCTCTCAGAGCGAGTGGGATGAAATGACCACCACTCTGAACTCCTATATTCTCGCCGATGGCATCGCGGCTGACCAAACTGCCAAAACCGATGCGAGGGGCAAGGTCGTCTTTGATAATCTCACTGCTGGCATATACCTGGTTTCCTCAGTTCGCACAGAGCAGGACGGCAAATACTATGTGTTTGAATCCTTCCTGGCGGCCGTGCCAGGGGTGGACAGTGAGGGGCAGTGGGTGTATTCCGTCTCCGCAAGGCCAAAAATGAGTGTACACACACCAGCCAAGGGCGAGGTCACCTATAAAGCGGTGAAGGCCTGGAGGGATGGCGGCCAGGATCGCCCGGTCAGCGTCTCTGTGGAGGTTCGCAGGGACGGACAACTGCAGCAGTCTGTGACTCTCAGCGCTAAAAACAACTGGATGTACACATGGAAAGCCGTTGATGATGGCAGCGTATGGACCGTGAACGAAGTGAATGTGCCAGAGGGTTATACGGTGGGCATTCAGCGTAGCGGCGATACCTTCAGCATTACCAACACCAAGCCGGAGACGCCTGCAGGAAATATTCCGCAGACCGGCGACACAACAAATGTGACCCCGTATGTGCTCTTGATGGCTGCATCCGGGTTGGCGCTGCTGGTGATGGGCATCGTGTTGAGGAAGAAGTCCCATGCGAAGTAAAGGGCTTTCCATCCTTCTTGTTACGCTGGGCGTTTTGCTGCTGGCCGCTGCGGCGATAGTATTCGTCGTGCGACAGGCGCAGGATAAGCAAAGGGCAGCCGACATTCCCTCTCTGATTGAAAAAACCGAAGCAGCTCTGCCGGAGCGATCTGCGGGTGTTATCGAAAATCGCGCTGACAGCGCCATGGCTGCCGTGGAGATCGACGGAATTGATGTAATTGGCCTGCTGGAGCTCCCGGGCCGAGGCATTAAGCTGCCAGTAAGCGCAGAATGGGACAGCTCCGAGCAGAGCTTTCGTCCAGCCAGGTTTATGGGCAGCGTGTATGACGGCACACTGATCGTGGGAGGACGCAGTGAGGATGGCAATTTCGATTTTATCGATCAGCTGGACGCCGGGGAGGAGCTTACCTTCACCGACATGATCGGAAGGGTATTCCGGTATACGGTGCGTAAAATTTGCCACGCTGATAATGCCAGAGCCGAAACCTTGGCTGACTCAGAGAGCGCGCTTACCCTGTTTGCGAAAAAAAATGGAGCTTTTCTCATCGTCCGATGTGCAGCGGCATAGTGTTCTCCTCAATAGGAGGTGCAGAACAGCCCCTGTAGACAATGGCAAGCTGCGTCGTCCCACGCGATGCCGCTATGATTCATTATTTAATTTTTTGTATATAACCCATGAAGGGCCACCGCTGCAGATAGCTGCCCTACCCGGAGGTCGATGGCAAGGTGTAGCGCACCTGATACCCGGCAAAACAAAGCGTAAATATCTGTAACGCTGTATCCTCTGCTTAATGCACAATAAAACGGCTCAAATCCTGATTTGGATTTGAGCCGTTTGTCGTTACTGCTCGGGTTGCTCGACTTTATCGATAGTCCAGGTGGCTCCGAGGCCGCCGGCGGTGTTGCGGCGGATGCGCACGGTCACTTCGTGGCGTTCGCCGGCCTGCGTGTAGCGCAGCGGAAAGCTTGCACGGTTGCGTGCGGCCTCGATGGTGCCGCGCTCGCGGGCGATCCAGTAGTACTCGCCGACGATGCCGAGGGTGTCGGCGCCGTAGGGGAGATAGGTTGACAGCTGATGCAGGAGCGGGCCGGGGCAGAAGACTTCGGTCGCAAAGTCAACGGGGAAGTCCTCGGGGATGGACGGTGCTGCGGGTTCGGGAGCTGGTGCCGCAGCGGGGACCGGAGCCGGTACAGGTGTGGGAATCTGGTCGCAAACGGTTGCGGGCACGGGTTTGGTGGTGGGTGCGGGCTCAGTCGTTGCTTCCGGCGTGGCTACGGAATCTTCGGATTCCACGGTAGCAGGCGTGTCTGCAACTGCGGTTTCAACCTCAGATTGCGTCGTGCTCTCGTTCTCGACGCTCGGTTTTGCCTCGACGGGCGTGGATGCCATAGTGGTGATGCCGGCGTTGGCGTTCTCGGGGTCGTAGACCACGGTGAGCGAGATGGCGGGCTGCGGCGTCTCGGGCTCCGGCGTTGCTGCGGGGGTGTCTTGCTCAACGGGTTCGTCGGGCTGACCATCCTCGGCATCGTCGCCAAAGATATCGCTGTTTTGGAACGCAGGTGCCTCGGGTTGGCCGGTGGCCTCTTCGGTCGCCGACTCAGGGGCCTCGCCAGTTTCCACGATGGCTTCCTGCTCGGGTAGGGCTTCGGGACTAGCCGTGGCCGCGATTTCGGTTTCGATTTCTACCGTTGCCTCAACAAGGACTTCGACTTCTGCCTCAGGTTCCGCTGCTGCCTCGACCTCAACAGCGGGCTCAGGCTCGGGGCGTTTGATGTGCTTGGGGCGCACGGCCTTCAGGTCCTTTTCGCCGCGCTTCTTCTTTTTGTAGGACTGCTTGGCGCCCTTGACGGCTTTGGGCTTATCTTCGCCCTTGGCAAGGGCGGCGTCCCAGGCCTCGTTGGCGATGACGGTAGCATACAATCGCCCGCCCTTAAAGACGGTCAGCTTAATGCAGTCGTCGAGTTCCTCGAGCAGTTCGCGCGTGGACTCAAAGCCCAGGTCGTAGGCGGCCATATCGCCGGCGGCGAGCGCCTCTTCGACCTGCGTCATAAACGTTTGCTTGCCGCATCCAATTGCATCGCGCAGCAGGCGATACAGATAGATGTGGTTGCCCAGCGAAAGCGTGGGCTTAACTATTGTCTTGCTCATGGCAAATCTCCTCTTTACACACGTAGAGCATCTTACCATCGTCCGGGGTCTGCCACGGCGGCGCCTAAGGCACAGCGGGCGCGAACCGTTCCCGATTCGCGCCCGCTGTGCAGGTCGGTTGTCTGTGGGGCGGAGTGCCTAGTTGCCCGATGCCGCGCCCTGGCTTGCGCTGTCAGACGTTGTGCCAGATGCGGTGCCGTTTGAGCTGCTGGTGCTGCTGTCGGCCGTGCCCGTTCCCGATGCGTTGCTGCCCGTCTGGTCGCCCGTGCTCGGCTGTGAGCCGTCGGTCGTCTGACTTGAGTCAGTTGTGCCGGACTGAGTGCCGTTGTTGGTCGTGGAGGAATCGGCGTTCTGCGATTGGTCCTGGGTGTTCGAGGACGAGCTACTTGATACAGAACTGTCCTGGTTGGCGTCCTGCTGAGTTTGCTTATCTTGCGTCTGAGCGTTGCTGGTCGCGTCGCTCTCGGCTGTGCGCGACGAGAGGATCGGGTCGGGGCGTGCGCCCAAACCCTCACCGGCAGTGGTGATGAGGATGGCGCCGGCGCAGGCGATGACCGCGACGATCGCAATAGCGACCGAGAAGACGATGACCTTCTTTTGCGTCTGGCTGCGCTCTGCCGCGGCCTTGGCGCGTAGGCTGTTGGGGGCGACGCGGGCCGTGGTCGCGCGTCCCGCAATCTGGCGCATCTCCTGCGTGGTCGCGGCGCCGCCGAGGTGCTCGTTGACATTGGGCTCAACGGGCTCGTAGGTGCCGGCGGGGTAGTCGACGGCGGCGTGCGTTCCTTTGATAGCCTCGGCGCTGGCGGAGATAAAGTGGCGATAGACCTGCGAAGATACGACGGTGATGACCGAGCTCACGGCGGCACCGATCACCGAGCCGGCGATGCCAATCTTGGAGGCAAGTGCAACGCTTGTGGCCGCAGCTGCGGCACCGGCGATGATCTGGGGAATGGAAATGTCATCGAACAGGCCTTTTTTGGGCGCGATGGCCATGGTCTGGCCGATGGAGTGGTTCTCGTGAACGCCGTTGTTGAGTGCGGCGGGAGTCATGACGCGCGTGCGCGGCGCATCGGTGTACTTGGTCGTCATACGGGGTCCTCCCGGTGTAAATCTGCTTCGTTTCATGCAGCCATCAGGGTACCCATTCAATGTGAAACGCATATGTCGTTTGCCAGATACCATCAAGTTATCAATAGCTCACCAAATCGGTGGGATGCGGTCGAGCATGGCGATTGAACTACAATGGGACTTGCTGATTATGTTTAGAACGGCGGCTACGCACGGGAGCGTTTTTATGGATCTTCACCTTTTTCAGTCTGATGGCTTTTTGCGTGTGGCGGCGGCGTCGCCGCGGATTCGCGTGGCCGATGTCGAGGGCAATGCCGAGGTTGCGCTGGCGGCTGTTCGCGAGGCTGCTGAGCGCGGCGTTCGTGCGTTGGTGCTGCCCGAGCTTAACCTGTGCGGCTATACCGCGGCCGATTTGTTCCATAACCGCACGCTGCTTCACGCCTGCGAGGCTGCTCTGGTGCATATCCTCGACGAGACTCGTGAGCTGCCGATTGTCTTTACTGTCGGTCTTCCCGTTACAGTTGCCGAGAATATCTACAACTGCGCCGCCGTGTGCTGCGCGGGCGAGCTTTTGGGTCTCACGGCCAAGAAGTATCTGCCCAACTATGGCGAGTTCTATGAGCGCCGTTGGTTTGCTCCGGCGCCTGCGGATCCCGTGTGGGTTGAATTTGCCGGTCAGGGTCCGGTCCCGCTGGGTTCGGGGCTTGTCTACCGTTGCTGTGATGAGGGCGCCGAGGACCTGGTGCTGGGCGTTGAGGTCTGTGAGGACCTGTGGGTGCCGGCGCCCCCTTCGACCGAGATGGCGCTTGCCGGTGCCACGGTGATTCTCAACCCCTCCGCTTCCGACGAGATCATCGGTAAGGCAGATTACCGCCGCAGCCTTATCTCTAACCAAAGCGCGCGCCTGTACTGCGCCTATGCCTACGCGGATGCGAGCGAGGGCGAGTCCACGACCGATATGGTCTTTGCGGGCGAGAACCTCGTCTATGAAAACGGATCTAAGCTCGCCGCCACGAAGCTCCTTACCTGCGATATGGCCATCGCCGACGTTGACCTTGACCGCCTGGTTGCTGAACGCCGTCGCTCGACGACGTGGACGCGTGCCGACGATGCTCCGGAGGCCACGACCGTTGAGTTCTCTTTTGAGGGCACGCTCTCCGAGGCTCCCGTCCTGCGCAACGCCTGCGACATCGACCGCGTTTTCCCGCGCGCGCCCTTTGTTCCGGCCGACCATGGTGACCTGGCCGAGCGTTGCGAGACCATCCTCGACCTGCAGACTGCCGGCCTCAAGACCCGCCTTGCCCATACGGGTACCAAGGCTGCAGTCATCGGTCTTTCGGGCGGTCTGGATTCCACGTTGGCGCTGCTTGTGACCGTGCGTGCCTTCGATGCACTGGGGCTGCCGCGCACGGGCATCACTGCCGTGTCCATGCCCGGCTTTGGCACGACGCATCGCACCAAGTCGAATGCCGAGTCGCTTGCCCGCGACCTGGGTGTGGGCTTCCGCGAGGTTTCGATTCACGCGGCCGTGGAGCAGCACTTTAAGGATATCGAGCATGACCCTGCTGTGCAGGACGTGACCTACGAGAACAGCCAGGCTCGCGAGCGTACACAGATCCTGATGGATCTGGCCAACCAAGCCGGCGGTTTTGTCATCGGCACGGGCGACCTGTCGGAGCTGGCGCTCGGCTGGGCTACCTATAACGGCGAGGATATCGAGC
>OQWM01002311.1_pt1 | contig 13004 bp, 14 predicted proteins | sample 1691531 | NCBI WGS metagenome assembly OQWM01 (sample SAMN03418257, study PRJEB22391) | human gut metagenome | biome: human-gut; feature: organic feature; material: feces | host: Homo sapiens | place: Tanzania | collected 2013-01 | reverse complement strand
CTCCATTCAAAAACAAAATCCTTTGACAGGTTCTCGACTTTCACTCTGTAAGGACAAGGATGGGCGTATCATCAGAGTTGGGCAAAATACTAAATTCTATTTATATGCCGTGTGTGACATTACGACTACATTGGAGCAGATTTTGGATTTTCACGATTTTTCGCAAACACCTGATAAGCTGGGGTATTATAAGTACAACGATAAGATGAATGCGTATATTGAAATCTTGTCTTATGACAAAATTATAAATGATGCAAAGAAACGCAATAGAATTCTCTTTGATAAACTGGGAATATAGTTTTCTACAGTGGTACTAAATGCCGTTGAATGTATTCAACTGGAATTTCTGCAAGGCTCATTGAAAATGCGGAAATCATTCGGATTGTATACCCATATACCACTCAAATCTTTAGTTGAAAGGTGCCCCAACACACAATCAAAGTATGTTAGGGCACCTCACTTATTACGCATTGAGTTCAACCAGCATTTCCATTAACACATCTTGTGCTTTACATATGTGAATGACTACTTGCGCATACTATGTTTTATACACGGAGAGCTTCATTTACATACTAAAAAATGGATTTGTAAAAGAGGAGAGTCATATGTTCAATCAATATCTTGAGCTTATACCCGAAAATGCCGATGCTGCTATGATAAATGTAGTTTTGGAAAACTTGAAATTTATTGTAATTTCACTGGACCAGATCTTTAGAGGAGATGTTGGAGCGGATTATTACAACGAAGAGTACACATTCTATTTTTATCACCTGCAGAACACCTTGACATCTTGGGGTGCGGTAATTAATATACTTTCGAGCGGATTAAAACGACAGAAGTCCCATAATGATAAAGCGGAGCATCTGCGTAAAGTGTTCAATATAGATCTGTCAACTTATAAATGGCTGTTTAATAAAAATTTCCGAAACGCAGGGGAACATGCAGACGAGCGGTATGATCTATTTAGCGGATGTGCCGGAGATTACAATGTGATCAGCGAGCACGCTCCCGAAGAAGTAAGAAAAAGCATTCTTGCTGAGCCGCACATTCGGACACTGGATATTGGGAGCTGGATTTATGTGACCTATGACAGCAAAGGACGGCAAATCAGTTGTGATCTTCAGCAACTTAGGGCAGAAGCATATATGCTATTGTACCAAATATCTACTCATTCGTTGCTTTGCAATACTAAACTGACGCATATTCCCACAGAGAAGCTTCTGAAATAATAAGTGAAAACTAATTTTATCTCGCATTTTAGATAGTATCTTTTCCGTCAACACAAGGCATCGATAACCGTCTGTTCCGTTGGAACGGGCGGTTTTTCTTTACTTTTTAGCGAAGTATAAATCGTTGCAAATTCTCAGGCGACCGTCGGGGCGACTGATTAGGGGGTTATGATAAAAAAAGAGCAGCGAAGGAGAAACTCCGTAAAGAAGTTTCTCCCTTCGGTTTTGTAATCAGCCGGAATGATTGAATGTAGGTAAATCAATCACATAGGAGGATTACACGATGGACCAGTACATCTATGATGAAAAGAAGAGGCTTTGGTATGAATGGCGAGGCGACTATTATTTACCCTGCCTGAAGCTGCCGGAGGCAGTCAAGGTGCGCATTGGCGCATGGGGACAGTATCACCGCCGGTAGCTGAAAGAGCATCGCAAAACTGCCTATACTCGTCTGCTGACCAGCGGGAAGTTAAACAGCTATCTCAACGATATAGATCAGCAAGCGAAAAAGCTGTTTTCTCAACTGGTAAGTCAGATGACGGCAGCCGAAGGTGTCACCGAAGCGCTCAAAGCAGCCGACCAGATGGAATGGGTGCGCCGTATGAATAACGTTCAAAATTGTGCCAGAGAAATCGTCAATTCCCAACTGATTTACAACTGAACGAATCCGGAGTACAGGCCGCAAACGGCAGTCTGTGCTCCGGGTCTTCTTTGCTCAAAAACAGCGCGGTATCGGTCTAACAAGCAACGGATTTGATTGTTCAAATCCAGCCCCGCAGGGAATTTCCCTGTGACCCTTACTGCCTTTTTGCAGCGACTCGATATTTTTCTTCATTTTGCGCGACGGCACATCGGGTAAAACGAAAGAAAGCAGCAATGCAGCCTCCAAATACGAGGCGCATCACCGCTTTGGTTTTCTGTTTTTTGAAATTCGGTGTGGTTTACAGCTCTTCCACCGACACAATTCCCTCGCGCCTGCCGACGAGCGTCAGTAGCTTTTCTACGCCGCAGCTGCGCGGCAGGCGCAGCGTAAAGATAGCGCAGGCGTTATGCTCACCGTTTTCGGCCGAGCGCGTAATCTGGATGTTCAGCACTTTAATATTGCAGCCGCGGTAGAGCTGAAGCACATCATCCAGACAGTGCTTGCCCTCGTATTCCATATACAGATTGATCTCCGGCACATTTTCGAGCACGCGGTACTCGATACGCGAGAACACAAGCTCGGCGAGCATGATGAACACGGTCGCGAGAATGCCGCCCTCGTAGAAGCCGCCGCCAAAGGTGAGGCCGATGATGGCCGAGGTCCAGAGACCGGCCGCCGTGGTCAGACCCTTGACGCGCTGCCGCTTGGTAACGATGATGGTGCCCGCACCGATGAAGCCGATACCCGCAACAACTTGTGCACCAAGACGCGCCATATCTGTAAAATAGTGCATATTCAGATACAGATACTGACTCGTCAGCGTGGTGATGGCCGCGCCGATGCAGATGAGGATGTGCGTGCGGAAGCCGGCCGGGCGGCGCTTGTACGAGCGCTCGATACCGATAATGCCGCCGCAGATGAGCGCGCAGGCCAGACGCACGAACACGGAAAGCGTCGTCACGTCGCGCAGGCCGTCAAAAACAGATAACATAGCAGTCCACTCCTTACAGCTCTTCGATTACGCAAAGGCAGTCCAACTCCGCCAGACCGGAGAGAAGCTGCGTGTGCGGTATTTTTTCATTGAGGCGGATCGAGAAGATCGCACTTGGGTGCAGCGCCTCGCCACTTTTGTTCCGCTCAATATCGATGTCGTAGATCTGCACGTTCTGCGATTTCAGCTGATTGATAATGGTACTGATGTCCCCGAGCGAATAGAACTCCATGTACAGATTGATGTCACGCGCGTTCTCCTGTATGTACGCATCCACAATTGGGAACAGGCGGATGCTGAGAAATATCATCGCGAATGCGATGAGCACGCACTCGTAAAATCCTGCGCCGACCGCAAGGCCGGTGCAGGCCGACGCCCACAGACCAGCGGCAGTGGTCAGGCCCTTGACCTGCTGGCGGCCGGTAACGAGAATGGTTCCTGCGCCCAGAAAGCCGATGCCGTTGATGACCTGTGCGCCGAAACGCGAAACGTCGGTTTTTATGCCGATCTCTGCGCAAATATCCGACCACGGCCCTGTCACCATGGTAAATTCGTACAGGCTGAGCAGCACGGTCAGCGCCGCGCCGAGACAGACGAGCATATAGGTGCGGAAACCGGCCGGACGGCGCTTGCGTCCGCGCTCCAGACCGATGCAGCCGCCGAGCAGCATCGCAAGGGCGAGCCGCACTACGACCGAGGCGAAATGAAGTTCGCGCAGGTATTGTATCATTCCACTCATTTGATGTAGGTTCTCCTCACTCGATAAAAAGTGCACACGCTGTCAATATGTATGCAGCGTGTGCAGCTTTCTACAATAGATTTCAGAATTTACTTTGCGAATCGACAGTCTGCCCAGCAGGCGTTGTGGTCGGACAGCTCGGGACCTGTGAACTTCGCCAGCGCGCTGCCCGGCTCGGCCCAGGTGCAGTCCTTCGTCTCGGTCGAAATCGTGCCGTGGTCGATGCATTCCATGCCGCGCGCCATCAGCCAGTCCAGCTTGAGCAGCATGCTCTTGCCGCCCGGCATCGGCTTGCGGCGCGTGCCTTCGGTGCTGCTGAACTCGCGGTAGGAGAAGCCGTTCTCCTCTGCCTGCGGCAGGACGCGCTCGTACTTTTCGACCGCCGCCATGTGCTTGGCAAGGCGCTCCGGGTCGTTGAACAGCTTGGTGAAGCCCGGGATGTCGTTGCCGTCGAACGTATTGGTGTTCAGGTCGCCGCCGATCATGACCGGCGTGTCCGGCGCGAACGACTTTTTGATCTCATCATACACGACTGCCATCTGCGCTTCGCGGCCCTCGCTGTCCGCGCGGTTCTCCAGATGGACGCTGACCGCGCCGACTTCCCGGCCGCCGATGTCGAGCGAGCAGACAATGGCAACGCGCGCGCCGATGCGCTTCTGACGATCATAGTACCAGTTGTACTGCTCGGGCATGTGAACGACCTTCGCCCAGCGGATCGGCCAGCGCGAGAACAGGGCGTTGCCGTGGAAACCCTTGTTGTCGTCCGGGTTGACCAGCTCGATGAACTCCAGACCGTAGGCATAATTCATGCCGATGGACTTGGCGATCTCATACGCCACGTTGCAGTTGCCCGAGCGGACCGCGCCGTCATCGAGCTCGTTCGCGTAGATGATGTCCATGTTCTTGAGTTCCGGACACATATTGAGGAAGTCGATGGTCTCGTGCAGCGTCTGACCGCGTTCGATGTTGAACACGACATGGCGCAGCACCTCGGGCACCTCAGCCGGTGCCTCGACCAGATTGTGCACCTCGCACTGCTGGTACTGCGGAATTTTATCCATTACCTTGAACTGACCGAGCGTCGGTACCAGATTGCCGAGGGCGATACGGTTTTCATAGGACATAGTTTCCATTTGTTTGTTACACGCCTTTCAAGTTTGTTATGCGCCGGGATAGGGCCATGCGTAATAAGGGGCAGCCGGCAGAATACATGACTCCGCCGGCTGTTGCCATATAAGGGAAGAAAAAAGATGATTAGTGAGTGTCAGAGCATATCTGAGTTATGCGTTTGCAGCGGCCTTTTCTGCCTCAGCAGCCTCGCGCTGCTTCATCTCGGTAATAATGCGCGGATAGATCTTATCGAGCTTGTAGAAGATCAGCAGAACGCCGATGCCGCCCCAGGCAATGATGTTGCCGATGATGTAGATAGCAATCAACATCTGAGACTGTGCTGCGTTGATAGTCACGGTGCCGGCGAAACCTACGAGGCTCATCAGAGCGCCGAAGATTGCGCTGGTCATGCCGGAGCCGAACTTCTGGCCGGCGGTGGTAGCAGATACCATCAGGCCCTGTACACGGATGCCGCTCTTCCATGCGCCGTACTCGATAACGTCAGCGAGCATGGAGTATTTGACGCCGCGGAAGCAGCCCTTGCCGATGCCGCGCATGACGCAGGCAAACAGTGCAAGATTGAGGGCGCTCGGGTTGATGAACAGGGAGACCGTGCCGATAACGGCGACGATCGCACCGATCAGCGCTACGTTGCGCTTGCCGAACTTTGCGATGAACGGAGAGAGGACAAGAACGGTAACGATCTGCGGAATGGACTCGAACGATGCGAGTGCGCCGAGCAGGTCACGGTTGCCGAGGATGTACTGTGCGTAGTATGCGTTGCAGGTGCCGGTAACTGCCTCATAGAAGGACAGGAACACAGCGAGCATGAAGAACATGATGAAGTACTTGTTGGTGACGCAGAGCTTGATGCCCATCCAGAGCGGAACGTTCTTGCCGTCCTTGGTCTTGGTCTCTTCCTTGACGCGCTCGTGGCAGTTCTTGAAGCAGATGAACAGCATGATGATGGAAACGATGGCGTAGAGGATGGAAACCTCGATCCATGCCTGCTGGGTGTCACCCAGACGGGTGACGAGCGGGAAGGTAATGGCGGTGATGACCATGTTGCCGAGGGCGGACATGCCGGTACGGAACAGGTTGACAACGGCGCGCTGGTCGGTGTCGCGGGTCATCAGCGTTGCCAGCGTTGCATACGGGAGGTTCAGTGCGGTGTAAACAACGGTGGTGCAGAAGTTATAAGTAATGAAAACGTAAATGCCCTTTACGATCGGCGTAGCAGGCGGAACGGTGAACAGCAGGATTGCTGCGATGCCGTACGGAATCATCATCCAGAGGATCCATGCACGGGACTTGCCGTGCTTGGAATGCGTGCGGTCAACCAGGTGACCGATCAGTACGTCGGAAATACCATCGAAGAAACGCGAGAACAGCATGATGGTACCGATCATTGCTGCGGAGATGCCGACTACGTTGGTGTAGAAGTAAATCAGCAGCGAGGTTGTCAGGGCGTAGACAACGTTGCAGGCAACGTCGCCGAGGCCGTAGGAAAACTTTTCTTTGAGATGGATCTTCTCAAATTCCTTATCACCCGCGAAAGTCGGGTTGCTGGATTTGCCCATGGTTTTTGCTCAGTCCTTTTTTATTTTTCTTTTCTGCCAGTTGGAGCTGCACGGCCCTTTATCGAGCACTGAACGTGCTTTTTCGGGGAACCGCAGTTTGAGAAGTTGTCCGGACGTAATCTCTTGCTTCAGCTTTTACCCTTTCAATGGAAGTCCAATCCATTGACCGTAATCAAGTATAGCACCGCGCGGAATAAAATTCAATAATTCATGTTGCAAAAAGAATAATATTCATTTTTGTGCATCCTTCACAAACTGGAAGAATTGTGTTACAATGAAAACATAATATGACACAGATAAAAGGTGAGCGTATGGATAAAAACGTTTATGCCGCTATTCAGTCGCAATATGCGACTTTTTCCAAGGTTGGGAAGCGGATTGCCGACCATATCATAGCCGACCCGGTACATATTACCTCGATCAGCATTCAGCAGATGGCCGCCGAGCTGGGCATCGCAGAATCGAGTATTATTCGATTTTGCAAGATCCTCGGCTGCGCCGGGTTCAGCGAGATGAAGCTGCTGCTCGCGAAGTATTCGCCCAAATCAGTTCGAACAATATTCGAAGATTTGTCCGAAACCGACAGTATTCAGACCATTTCCGAGAGCGTGTTTGGCCGCAACATCGACACGCTCGAGCGTGCGCTCCAGCTGCTTGACTTCCAGAAGATCGAGCAGGCGGTCGATGTGCTCAGTCGCGCCGAAAACATCCTCATTCTCGGTGTCGGCGCATCCGGCACCATCGCAGAGGACTTCTACATCCGTCTGATGCGCATCGGTTTCCGTGCGGTGTCGCTGACCGACTCGCATCTGATGCAGATTCAAGCAAGCCTGTGTATGCCGAATACCGCCGTGATCGCGATCTCGCACACTGGCAAGACACGTGAGATCGTTTCCGCCGTCCGTACGGCGAAAGAGCACGGCGCGCAGACCATCGGCATTACCGGTTACCCGGATACGCCACTTAAGCGGGTGTGTGATATCTGCCTGGAACTGTATTCTCCGGAACAGCTTTTCGTTTCGCCGCGTGTTGCACAGTTCTCGCTGATCGATTCGCTGTATGTCAGCCTTGCTGTCCGCCAGAAAGACCGCGTTGTCCGCAATATCGAGCAGGTAAACGAGGCGCTCCAGCCGCTCCGCATGGAGTAAAAGACGAGAAAACACGGCTTTCTACAAACAAAAATTCAAATGTAACGCCGACGAATGAACACGGAACCTCTGAGATACGTTGCAGCGATAGTAATTGGCGGCAAATCACGCCGACCAGTGCAGTTGTAGCCGAGAATACCGATTCACGCTGACTATCGGTCAGAGTGTTACCGACAAAAACGTTCGTCTGCTGCACGTGCTGGACAACAATGGTTCGAGTAAAATTGCAAACGGCAGGTTTACAACGCGGCGAACGGCGTGGTAGAAGTGATTGCAGGTATATTATCCTCATGGAGGATAAGGCATCTTCAGGACATCACAGCTCCGCTTTTGTCGATGTGTCTGCTGATGCTTACCGCGAAGACGCTGTCCTCTGAGCGACTGTGTGCTCCGGTTTTTCGCTGTTCGAATTGGCATTTGCAAAAATATTTCTAAAAGTTTTTGTCAGTTTTTGAGGTCAAAGGTTGTAGTTGGTTATTGAGAAGCCTCTCCCTTTTTAAGTAAACAACTAAATAATCAACCGGCCGAAGAGGAGTGCAACACAAATGGCAAAAGATCTGATTCGCGAGATTCATACCCAGCTTGACCTCATAACAAACGACCTCGCGGAACTGCCTCAAGAAGATCGCATTGCGTGGTTTCGCAGAACCATCTACGTCCAGCCGCTGCATTTTCTCAAAGAGATCAACGGCACGACCTACGCGGTACGAGCATTTTTTGACAAGAAGGCAAAGGAGAACATCGTCGAAAAAGTACAGCGGATTATTTTGAGCAAAGACAGCGCAGAAATGTGAAATCAGCGCATTATGCTGAATGTGCAGGTATTCGAGAAAGAATTTGCCCGCAAACAGATGGCCTGCTACACAGAAGAAAAGAAAAAGCAGCTCGCGGCAAAACGTCGGGAACTGGAAAGAGCACGAAAACGCATTGCCGAGATTGACACTCTGATTCAGAAAATTTACGAGGATAACGCCAGCGGAAAACTGTCTGATGAACGCTACGCGACCTTGTCCACGTCCTATGAAGCAGAACAGCAAATGTTAAAAGCTGCCGTTCCGGAGATACAGGAATATCTGGAAACTGAAATGGATAAGGCAGTGAATTTGCAGCAGTTTATCCGAAAAGTTAAGAAAATCACCGAGCCGAAGGCGTTGACACCGGAACTGATTCACGAGTTTGTGGAAAAGATCGTAGTTTACGCGCCGAAATATCTTGACGGCAAGCGTATCCAGATTGTAGACATTCATTACAGCGGCGTCGGGATTCTCGACGAACTGACACCGGAAGAAATGGAAGAATCGTTCCAGAAATCTATTGCGGAGCGCAAGAAAACAGAAACGGCGTAACCAATAAGGCTACACCTTTTCGGAAAATGTTAAATTGAGTTGCAAAAGCCGCCTTGGGGCACCTTCTTTATGGAGGGTGCCCCGATTGCTGCTCTTTTCGTTTTACTCTATGCTCTCACTCTGCTCCGACAGGTGTAAATCCAAATCTCGACCGCGTGTGCAAATACTGCGAATGTACACATAGCTGCGATTTTCATCGACCGAATACAAAATCACATCATTTCGCGTAACATACTGCCGAATTCCCTCAGCACTCCACGGCTCCACATCATACAGCGGATACTTGGCCGGAAATGCAGTTCAATTCTCCTGTATCAAAGCGCGAAGACGGTTGTACCACCGTTCTGCCAATGCGGTATCCCGATACTGCTGCATAATGTACATCAGCTTTTCCGTAATATCTCGCTCGGCTGTTGAGGTGAAAAATATTTTATATCTTTGCGGCACGACTGCGAAGCAGCTCCTTTACTTTAGCGTCCATATCGCACTGCGCAGAGATGCGTCCGGCAGCAATATCCTCACTGCTGCGCGACAGCTTTTCGCTGATTTCCGCTTCACTCATGTCATCCCATGCACGAAGCGACGGCCGAAACGGCATACCGCCTTCCTGAAGGCTTTGCTGCGCAAACATTCGTACAGCTTCAGCGAACGAGGTGCCCAGACTGCGGTAAAGTGCTTCTACCTGTTCCTTCACTGCACTATCAATGCGGATCTGAAGTGTTGCGTCCATAGCCATAAAATCATCTCCTTGTAGTACGATTGTATTACAGTTTTCTTTGTGTGTCAAGAGGATGACTTCTCTCCTTATAAATACCGCGTGCCTTGTCGAGCACATGCTTCGTGCCGGTATGCTTCTTGAGGTCAATAACATACTCTGCGTACTCCGCAAAGGTCTTGCGGCCAATCTTGACCGCAGGAAGAATACCCTGACGGATCAGCCCGCGCAGGGCATTTTCCGAAATGTTGTGACTCTCTGCAAGCAGACGGCGGTGGGTTTCGGCTACGGTTGCGGTGTCGCAGAAACGACGCTGCGGGACAGATGCATCCGCATGAAAGTCTGACAATGCACTCCTTATCTCGGCACTAATGAGGTCGTAATGCTCAGCAAAGTGCTTCAAAAAGCGCGTTGCCACTGCACAGCTGACCACCTCAAGAGCCAAAGACGGCAGTGCCTCCGACAGCATAACCTTGATTCTTCCGGTGTCTCCCAACACCTGTGTCCCTGTGTTGTAAATGTATTTCCCGTTAGGCAATTTCGCCCAACCAGTGCGACTCAGCAGAACTCCGGAAGTGCCTTGACGGAGTTCCTGAGAAATTGCTCTTCTCAATATCGTCCTTCCGTCAAATCCTGGTACACGCGGATTTTGTCAATTCGCGCGTTCAGCGCTATGCTGTGCGCGGCGAGCACGTTTTGCGTCGTGCTTTGCCTTCCTGCCGGTCGCTTCGGCCTTCTCGGCGCGCTCTTTGAACTTGTGTCCGCGCTTCTTCAGCTTGCGCTCACGCGGGTTCTTCTAACCGTAGCTTTTTGATTGCTCTGCACAGAATTTCCTGCGTGGAAGCGTAGAGCAGAAAACCATCATAGAACATCATGCACAGCAGCTTGTCTCCGACGACGAACAAGATAGAGTTGTCCTTATCCAGTACCGCAAACACAAATGAACCCTCGACCTTTTCAGCCATAGCTTGCAGGCTGTCAAAGTCGAGGGTTTTGTTTTTCTCTAAAAGTTGAACGGCAACATAGCTGTCAGTTTCCACGCTCGTCAGAGGAAGATTTTCATCCTCCGAGCGGGTAGGGGACGCTTGTAGATGCGCAAGCGGTCGTTGAAGTTGTAGGCGATACCGGTCGCATCCGTACCACGTACCCGACACTCGCGCGCCAGCGTATTCAGGATTTTGTTCTTCGTATGGGTGCTCAGGCACTCCTTAAAGAGGTTGGCCAGCCATGACGGGATTTCATTCTCCACGCCGCGCGTCAGGAATTTTTGATCTTCGAACATTTTGCTGCCTCCTGTTTGACAAAAAGTAAGCTCCTGAGAATATCCCAGGAGCTTCTACATCTATAATATATGTCCAAAAGTGGCGGAAACACAGAAAAAACATGGTTCAAGCTATGCTTTTCTCATATTATTCTATCAATGCGTTGTAATGAATACAGTTTTCCGAAACTGATACGGTGTAAGACCGGTACTTTTTTTAAATGCACGAATCAGATTAGAAGCAGAGCAAAACGCACAGTCATAAGCAATCTCTTCTATGCTGTCATCCGATTCTGAAAGCTGTAGTTTTGCATAGGACAGCCGCAGATTGAGCAGATATTCATGCGGCGATAAACCGGTTTCCTCGCGAAATCGGCGAGAAAAGTAGAACCGGCTAAGCGATACCTGCGCAGCAACTTCCTCGATTTGAATATTTTCATGAAAATGCTCTTCCATCCAGTCCTTTGCCGCCTGAATCTGCGGCGAAACGTTGTGTGCCGCGTGCCCTTGGGTATTCAGCGAGGAAAGTATATGGTGAATGACGACCGACATGCGATCGTCTGCATTGGCATCGAGTGGCAGCATCTGCATGATCTTTTGAAAGTCCTTCTCCAAGCCATACTGCTTGCTGAACAGCGCACCGTTGTTCTTCCACAGAAGATCGCAGTACGCCTGTGAGGCATTGCCGTGAAAATGAAACCAGCTGAACTGCGCCTCTTTCTTTGTATAGTAGTGGTGCGGAAAATTGCAGTCGATGAGCACGATATCATCGGCGCTTGCGGTGAATGTCTGATCCCGATATGTGAACTGCATTTCACCCGAATGAATGTAAAACATCAAAAATGCGTTCAAATGTTTTCTGCGCACGCTGTACGGCGCACTGCAAAGATAACGTGCACCCCAGAGACCATAAAACAGGTGCTGCTGCGCAAAAGCCGAAGCAGTATGAAAATAGATCCCTTCTTTTTCTATGATACCGGGTTCAAATCGAATAACACCCTGCTGACGAATGTCCATAACAGCACCCCTAATGTCAGAGCAAAAATTGCATATTTTGTGCACGCATTACACGTGACAGCTTTCGCTTCTTATGATACCATAGGCACAACAGAAAGGCAAGAAACCTTCCGATCGTTCATTCAAAAGGAGAAGATACTTATGAGCACATACATGGGGTTGCCGATGAAATGCCGGAAGTCCTTTTGCAGTAATGCCGCAGAGGCGCTGCGCCGGTGCATGGCCTTTTCCTTATAGACGATGCGCTTGGCGCCCTTCTTGGCTGTGGTGATCTGCCGGAAGCTGCGGGAAAGGATGAGATAGACCAGTTCAAATGCAGCAAGGGTGCAGACGGTGTAAAGCAGCAGATAGGTGAGGTTATGCTGTGCGATGCCGACGCCGAAATAATAAGCCGGGAAGGCGTATTTTTTGAAGGCGACCGCCACCGCGGTGCCGTTGCTGATGAGGTTGGCGATGATGTCTCCCATTTTGCTGTAAAGGTAGAAATACGCCGCCAAAAAGAGGAGCGACACCACCATGGTGATGACATTCTTTTTGCGCATGCGGCTGCTGATAAGGGAGATAAGCCACGCGATGAGGCAGGAAAATGCTTGGACCATCAGGGGTAGCAGCAGGGTGCTTATTACAAAGTAGATAATGCCCAGGGAGGAGGCTCCCAGCGTCCGGTAATAGACAACCCCGGCGGGCGCCATGACCAGCAGGACATAACCGATATCCAGCGCAAGGAGCAGCAGCATACGGCTGCCCAGAATGAACTTGGGCTTGATGGGCATGGAAAGCAGCAGCTCGTTATCCTTGGCATCAAAAAGCTGCGTCTGCGTGGCAAAGACATTGCCGATAAAGGTAAGCATGAACGACATCAGCCCGGCGATGGCAAAGTAGAGCCAGTCCAGTTCGATTTGGTGCAGCGGCAGACACAGGGTGGAAAACATGCTGCCGAACATGATGAAAAAGCAGACGATGACATAGAGGAACAGCAGCGCCATACCGATGGTGCGCCCCGCCCCGCCCTTTGCCTGCCTGCGGCGGTTGCGCATAAGCGACGCCTTTAATGAGGCGAACTGTATTTTGAGCAGCGTTTTAAGCATGGTCGTCCTCCAGTTCCAGGAACACTTCCTCCAGCGAATCCTGACCCTTGACCTCCTCCATCGTCCCGGAAACGATCAGCCGGCCGCCCTTGATGATGGCGACCTTGTCGCAGAGTTTTTCGGCCACCTCGAGCACG
>OQWM01002310.1_pt1 | contig 13013 bp, 9 predicted proteins | sample 1691531 | NCBI WGS metagenome assembly OQWM01 (sample SAMN03418257, study PRJEB22391) | human gut metagenome | biome: human-gut; feature: organic feature; material: feces | host: Homo sapiens | place: Tanzania | collected 2013-01 | reverse complement strand
AGACGTGCGCGACGCATGGATTCGGCGCTGCGGGCCCGCACGTACCGCATGCTGGCAATACTAGGAGATCAAAAGCTCAAAGGAATCCGTAATGCGCGTTCCCATGTTAACGGCACCGTCCCCCGATTCGACCGTGGTATTCAGGTAGTACTTGCCGTTCTTCTTTTTTGGCACACCCGCCACCGTAAGGTCGCAGTCTTCCTCCTCAACGGGAAGCGAGAACTCAAAGCCCTTGTTCCTGACAAACGTTCCGGTGACGTCCGTATAGGTGCGATAGACATCACCATCGGACTGGGAAACGGTTTTTTCGGCGTTATAGGTATCGTGCGCATGCAGTGTGGCGGAAATATCCGCGACCGCTTCGCCGGAATCGCTGATGCTCTTAAAAACGATCACGAGGTCGTTTTTGCTCGCACCGTAGCAAGTATGGCCCCAAGAGTTGCCCGTCTCCTTAAGCGCTCCCCGCCACGTGGTGTTGGCAAAGCTCGTGGGCTTATCGATGTTGAGCTTCGCTGTGCTACCAGAGGTCGTGGTGGTCGACGAGGTCGCATTGCCCGTCGTGGAAGAGCCCTCGGCATCGGAGCTGGCGTCCTCGCCGTTCTTGCTTGCGGTCTTGAGCTCCGCCTTAGCATCCTTTAGATCTGCCTTGGTCTGGTCGAGATCGTCTTGCGTCTTTTTGAGCTCGTCCTTGGAAGATTCAAGCTGCTCCTTGAGCTTTTGGATCTGCTCGGTGTTTTGCGGATGGGCCAAGCCGTAGGAATAGCCCGCCCAGCCGGTTCCGGCACACAAGGCAGCCACGACAATAACGCCAGCAGCGATGGCGGGCGCATACGACTTACCTAGGCGTTTACGCGCCAGCTTGTACTCCGCCTTTGCCGTCTTGAGGCTCTCGCGGTCCTGCTCGAGTTGTTCTTCCTCACTGAGCGGCGTGGAATCAAGGTCGACATGGTAGGCCGGCTGGGTCTCCACGTCATCAATCGTGGTGCCAAAGTCGGACAGAGGATCGACCACACGGGTGGCAGTGGAATCGGGTTCGGGCGCGGCAGGCTCAGGCGTTGCGGAACTCGGCGCCGGCTGCGAATCGGCTAGCGGAGCGTCGTCCGTTTTAGGCAACTCCACCGTTGCCGCCGTGGCTGCCTCGCCATCTCGCCACGAAAAGGCCGGACTCTGCGACACGGTCTGGGGTGTGGTGTAGGGGTCTTCGGGGGCCGACGCCGCCGGCGTGGCATCGGCAAGAGGCGATCCGCACTCGGAGCAAAAACTAGCGTCATCGGGCAATAATGCACCGCAATAAGGACATTCCATGGAGCACAACCTCTCAAATGTATCGTTTGCAACCATCCTGCAATTTGGTGTGTATGCCCTATAATGTCTCAACAGTTATGTAAAGCGTTGCGCAACATTTTTTGAGTCGACATGCTCAGGCGCAGTCAATTCCTATCATGTTTGCTGTACGTCATCGAAGTTATCTAGGGAGGCGACCATGGCGGCGGAAACACCGTGCTCGGTCCTCTACAACGATATCCGCTCGTTTGGCGGTCTTAAGCATCTCGAGATCGCCCGCATGCTCATTAACGGCAACTCATATGCGGGCAGCGCCCTACTCGACAAATGTTCCACCAACCGCTCGTATCTCACTCGCTACATTGTCCACCGCGAGCCCGATCAGTGTGCGCCGGGTATCTACAACGATTTCACTGTCTCTACGCTTAACCTAGCCGCCGCTATCGGTAACAAACTTGGTGGTGGCGAGCGTGCCTACCAGGAGCTATCTGACCATTACAGCGGCCCTGCAGCTCAAGCGATGATGTCGATTCTCGCCGAGTATGGCCTCGATAATCGCCTCTACGCCAACGCCTTGGGGCGCATTCGCAGCTCCGACGACCACAGCCCCCGCGAAAAGAGCACGCTCTTCCTGATGCTCTTTGTGGCGACGGGTGCACTTGCCGATCCCGCCCAGGGCGTAGCAACCGTTGAGCGTTTTTGCGATAGCAAGACAGGCGGGCACTTTGGCACCACCGAGACCACCGTCGGCCGTGGTTTTTTGAGCAGCTTAGATCAGCCGCGCACCGTCGCCCCCAATCTCGGCTTGCTTAGGACGCACGCCGGAAACAGCGTTGACATGCAGATCCACCCACTCTCACGCGACCCTCGCGGCACTGTAATTGGCTCTTTGCCCAAAACCTCGCCCAGCATTACCGATGTAGGCGCCGACGCATCGCGCGAGCATCTCCGGATTTGGCTCGAAGGCGGACGCTGGTACGCCCAGGGACTTGGATCGACCAACGGCACCGTCCTCGAATCGGGCGCGGGCGACGGTGACATCGTGATTGAGCCGCCGCGCGACCAACGCGAACCCGGCAAGATCTATCCTCCGGTGGAAATCGAAAACAGCGACCGACTCCATCTGGGCCTCTACACGACATTCCTTGTCATTGTGGACTAGCGCGCGGGCGGCGATCGAAAAACGGTCGCCGCCCGTCTTTCGTCTTCTACCTTCTGCGTCGTAAACGACAATACTCAGCGGCATACGTCGGCAGTGCGGCTATCATGATGCTTTACCAATAGCCGCACTGCCGACGCATACGTGCGGCAACCCATGCCAGACAAAGGAACGCCATGGATACTACCGATAGCGCCTATGGCGACAAACTCATCCGTCTCGACACGTTCGATACCGCCGTGGCAGTCGACCCCAGTGCCGAGGACGACGCCAAGCGCCGGTTTATGACGCTTATTCTTCAGACGGCATACCGCGACGGCGGCAATATCGGGCACGTGCTGCGCGCGACCAACACGAGCGGCGAGGTCTTTGCCGTCAAGCTGCTCAAGGACAACGCCATCCTTTCCGGCCAGACGCCCGATCGCTCTGCCGAGCAAGCGGCTGCGCACCTGGCCAGCACCGCCGCGCTGTTCGAGGAGTACCGTCATCTGTGTACCGTCTCGCACCTGCGCGGATTTCCGCGCGTCTATGGCTACGGATCGTGCGAGGATGACCCGCTCATCCTCATGGAGTGGGTCGAGGGTACCTCGCTCAAGCAGGCGCTGCCCCTGCTTCCGCACGACGCCTCGGGCGGGCTGACCACCCAGATGGTCGCCGCCGTCGGAAACGCCGTGCTACGCGCGCTCTTGATGACCCAAGGCCTCGTGAATCCGGTCGTCCATCGCGACCTGTCGCCTGCCAATATCATGTTCCGCACCACCAGCCGAACGCTCGAGCAGCAGATCGCCGATTGCTCCTTTGACCCCTGCCTCATCGACATGGGCTCCGCGACCATGGCACTCGGCGACGACACGATCACCCGACGTGCCGACATTTGGCGCTTTGCCACACCCGCATATGCCGCGCCCGAGATGCTCACACAGGATATCGAAGGCATCGCGGCCCTTCGCCGCTCGCCCGCGATCGACGTCTATGCGCTTTCGAGCATTCTGTACCAGCTCTACAGCGGTCGTAAGCCGTTCGACATCGAGTCGACGGGTGCCGCGGCAACCGGCTCGTTCTACCTCATAAAGACCAAGACCAAGCCGGCACCGCTCAAGCCGCGCTGCGAGGACGATGAAGCGCTCGTCCAGATCATCATGAAAGGCATCTCGGTCGAACAGGGCGATCGCCCTACCGAGCAGCAGATGCTCGAGGTGCTCTCGGCATACCTCCCCGCTGCAGAATCTGAGGGCCGCGAGGGCGCAGGAGACGAGGCCGCAATTGATATCGATTCTGGCACGCACCTTAAGGTCGACGTCGCCGGCGAGCGCGCGCGAGAGATCCTGGAGCAGGCCCGGCACGATGCCATGACCCGCCGCCGCTTTATTATCGGTGGCGTCGTTGCAGCCGTTGCGGGGCTCAGCGTCATTGGGGCGGCGACCCATGGCTTTGGCATCCCCGACTACCTGGACGGCATCCGCGGTTCGCTTGACGACTACACTTGGGATCAGCTGCAGGAGATTTCGCTCAAGATTAAGGCCGCCGAGACCCGTAGCGAGGCACGCGAGATTGCCAAGCGCTACCACCTGCTCGATGCCGATGGGCATATCCCCTATCCGTGTACCAAGCGCGTGAAACTCACCAACGGGCTGGAGGTCGGCGCGCAGCTTGTGGGCATCCGTCACGATGAGCTTCTGGACGGGACGGGCAAGGCCGGGCTGACGTTTATGTTCGATGCGGGTATTGCCGAGCGCAACGCTGCGGCTGAACCGCCGAGCGCCGGCTGGGCAGATTGCGAGCTGCGGGAATGGCTCGACAGCGACGGCCTTAAGCTGCTGCCCAACGAGTTGCGCGCGCTTATTAAGGCCGTCAAGAAGACCTCGAACAACGTGGGCGTCGCCAGAAGCGCTTCGTGTCTGAGTGAGCTGCCCGCGACGCTCTGGCTGCCCGCCATGGTCGAGCTGTGCGGCGTGCAGCCGCCCGATTCGTTTGCCGAGGACTATCACTACCTGGCAGACATCTACAACGGCGAAGGCAAGGAGTATCAGCTGTTCCACGAGCTTAAGGTGAGCCCATATTCCACCAACTCGACCATGGTGCGCCAGTGGAAGGGCAAGGACACCTGCTGGTGGGAGCGCACGGTGAGTCCCGACACGTCGGAGGTAAAGGGCACGGTCTATATCAACCGTGTCGGCGACGACGGCGACGTGTTTATGTACGCCACGCCCGCGGACAAGCCAAGCAAGCGTACCTGCGTGATTCCTGGGTTCTGTATCTAGGGGATGGGTATCCCGCCGCGGCGGGCGCTCCCCCGGTATTTGTCTCGATCTGTAACATCTAGCAGGCAAAACCGGGTCCTGGTGTTACAGATTGAGATCTTGAGCTGGCGCTCGGCGGAATGTCTCGATCTGTAACAGTAACTCGGCAAAAACGGGTCTAGTCGTTACAGAACGAGACAAACCCCAACCCCGCGAGACAACGTCTCGATCTGTAACAGTAAGGGGTCAAAAACCTCTCCAGATGTTACAGATCGAGACGTTTGAGTTGTTGGCTGATGGTTTGTCTCAATCTGTAACAGTTAGAGGCCATTTTCCCTGCTAAATGTTACAGAACGAGACGCTAGCTTGCCGAGGGCTTCGCCTCATAAATGTGACCCAATTGTGTCGATATTTCCTCGCCAATGTTGCGCAACAGGAGCCCTTTCAAAGGTCTTAACGTACGAATTGTCATAGGTACCCCTTCAATGATTGGGAGAAGAAATGGCAAAGTACGCACCCAAACACTTGGAAACCTCGGGCGGCGCCGAGCCCCGTCGCGCATTCGCGGGTCACAAGACCGCGCGACTCGCCGTCACCGCAGCCACCACCATCGCAATGACCGGCTCGTCGTTGCTCGCCCCGTTCTCGGCATTTGCCAACGATGTGAGCGGCGCCACGGCACAGGACGCAATCATGTCCCCGCTCGCCGTCCACGCCGGCGAGGCGGCAGGCTCCGCAGTAAAGACGAACGCCCAGAAGATTGCCGACTTGCAGGCCGCAATCGACGCCGCAAAGGCTGCCGAGGCAGAAGCCAAGTCCGACTATGACACGGCGGCTGCCCCCTATATCGAAAAACAGACGGCCCGCGACAACGCGCAGACCGCCTACGACGCTTCCGTCTCCGACAATTCGCAGGCAGAAGCTGCCGCTCGTGCCGAATACGCCCGCCAACTCGATGAAAGTGTCAAGGCGGCTGACAGCGCCAGTGCCACGTTGAAGGATGCCCAGAGCAAGCTCGACACGGCCAAGGCCGATGCCGAGGGCAAGACGAAGGCACTCGACTCCGCAAAGCAGGCGGCAGCCGATGCACAAGCCAAGCTTGAGGAAGCCCAGAAGGCAGCCGCCAACGCAACGCCGGAGGAAATCAAGGCAGCCGAGCAGTCTGCCGCAGATGCCCAGAAGGTTCTTGACCAGGCAAAGGCCGCAAAGACCGCTGCCGACTCCGCGTTCGCCGACGCCCAGCAGGCTCAGAGCGCCGCACAGAGCGCTTACGACGAGGCAGCGGGCACGCTGGCTTCTGCCCAGCAGGCAAAGACCGCCGCGGACGGTAAGGTAGCTGACGCGCAGGCGGCGTATGACAGCGCACAGGCAGACCTCGCCGCAGCAAAGGCAGGCGCCGAGGGCCCGGAGTATGACGCCGCCCAGGCAAAGGTCGACGCTGCCCAAAGCGCGCTCGATCAAGCAAAGCAGCAGCAGGCAGCCGCCGAAGCAGGGCTATCTCAGGCAAATAGCGACGTTGCATCCAAGCAGGACGCCCTCACTGGCGCCGAAAGCGAGCTCAAAGCCAAGAAGCAGGCAGTCACAGCAGCAGAGAATGATGTAACGGCTGCTCAGGCAAAAGCCGACGCAGTGCAGTCGGAGCTAGCCTCGGCAAAGCAGGCACATGCTGCCGAACTGGAAAAGGCAAGGGACGCTCAGCAACAAGTCGACCAAGCGAAAGCCGAGAAGGAGCAGGCAGACAAGGCACTTGAAAAGGCAAAGGCAGACCAGGCAGTAGCCGATCAAGCCGTTGTCGATGCACAGAAAGCATACGATACCTGCAAGGCGGCAGCCGATAAGGCTACGACGGCGGAGGCACAGAGCGTCATCGGCTTCTACCAGTTCATCGGTGCCAACGACGCCGCAAACATCATCTATAAGCAGAGCGACTTAAACCCGACGACCATCGGCGCCGAAAAAGACGGAACGTCACTCGACAACGCTAAGCTATCGTTTGACAAACTGCGCGAGATAAACGAGTACCGCAAGAGCGTCGGTCTTAGCGAGCTTAAGGTGACGGCAGAGCAGATGGCGATTGCTCAGTCTGATTCCAATTACTCTGACGCAACGAAGGGGCACTCAGACTATGCCGGATTTGAAAATGCCGCCTGGAACTTCAGCACCAAAGAAAATATCGCACACCAATGGGTTGATAAAGAAAAGCTGATATTTGACCAGGCTGCAGCGAAAGCCAACCTTGGTGAAATTGCTCCCAAGGATGCTTGGAAGGTTTTCTGGAGCCATGGCACTGAATTTGGAGCTCAGGGTGTAGGCTTTGGCACCGTCGGCCACTATTTGAATATCGTACAGCCTGACGCCAAGACCATGGGATACGGCATCAACTCGCGCGGAACCCTTTGGCCGTATGTATTCGTCTTGGAGATCGACAACAATTACGGTTCATACGAGAAAGAATACTCGATCGATGAACTCGAGAATCTCTTTGATCAGTATCAGCTAAACCTCTCCAAGGCCAGCGAAAAACTCGCCGCCGCAAAGACGGACCTTGAGCAAAAGCGCAGCACAGCGACATCGAAAGCCGATGCCGTAAAGGCAGCAGAGACCCTCGTCGCTCAAAAGCAAGAGGGCATTGATGCCGCAAATGCCAACCTTAACGCCGAAAATGGCAACGTAGCAAGCGCCGCCGCTGCGGTCGCTCAGGCAGAGCAAAAGCTCACTGAGGCGAACGGGAAGGTTACCGAAGCCGAAGACCAGGTCAAAGCAGCTCAAAGCAACGTGGCGCCCGCAGAGCAGGTCGTCAACCAGAAGCGCGCCGAGCTTAAGGCATCGCAAGAGCAAGCCGCTCAGAGTCAGAAGAAGGTTGATGACGCCAAGGCAGAGGCTCTCTTAAAGCAGCAAGCCCTGCAAGATGAAAAGAAGGAACTTGCCAAGTATTCTGCCGATGTTGCTGCGGCTCAGGAGAAGGCTGACAAGGCTCATCAAACGCTTGATGAAGCCATGGCCGCCCAGGCATCTGCCCAGAGTGCTCTCGAAAAGGCGAAGCTTGACGAGACCGCCAAGAAGCAGGCCCTCGACACCGCGAAGGACAACGCCGAGGCCAAGGCAGCAACCGCGGAGCACGCCACAAGCAATCTGACCACGGCGGAAAACGACTTTATCTCGAAGAAGGCCCATGCCGACGCTTTGAGCAATGCGGCCGGCAACCTTGCCGCGGCCAAGGCGGCCAAGAAGGACGCCGACGCAACAGCAACCGAGGCCGAAGCCGCCCTTAGCGCGGCAAACGACGCCATCGCAAACGCTGAGCAAGCGGTCGAGAATTCTCAGGCCGCATCGGACGCCGCTGCCGCCGCCCTTGGAAAGCTCAAGTCCGTCAACGTCGAAAACGGCATTGCTACCGGCTCTGACGCAAACGCGAATGACACCCTCAATGCCCTCTTTGCCAAGTGCATCGCCGCCAAGCAGGCAGAGCATGACGCGAAGGCCGTACTCGATGCCGCTCAGGCAGACCTTGATGCTGCAACGCCCGCCTACACCGCGGCCCTCAACGCCTACAACGAGGCGAAGGCAAAGCGCATTGCCGCAGAGCAGGCCTTGAAGGACGAGATCGCCCGCCAGGAACAGGAGGCGGCGAAGGCCGAGCAGGCCAAGATCACGCAGGCTGCCGCCAAGCCGGTTGCCGGAAAGCCGTCGGCCGGCAATGCCAAGGCGGTCAGCAACTCGGCATTGCCCACCACGGGCGACAATGCTGCGCTCTCGGGTGAGACGTTCGTCATCGGAGGCGTCGTGCTCGTGGCTGCCGGCGTCTTCCTGACCGACAAGAAACGCCGTCAGGAGTAAGGATTTCGGGAGGACGGCTTCTCCCCTCTCCCGCTACTCCGTAAACCCCGCCCAACATACGCCGGGGCGTCCATCACACGGGCGCCCCGGCGTTTTACGTTGTATGGGCTGGGACATCTGCTCCGAGATTGTCTTGATCTGTAACGGTTAGGGCCTGAAAACCCCGCTAGATGTTACAGATTGAGACGTTAGCTTGCCGCCCGAAACGTTCGTCTCAATCTGTAACATCTGGAGCCTGAAAACCGGTCTAGTTGTTACAGATTGAGACAAACTCCAACCCCGCGAAACAACGTCTCGATCTGTAACAGTAAGGGGTCAAAAACCTCTCCAGATGTTACAGATTGAGACATTTGAGTTGTTGGCTGATGGTTTGTCTCAATCTGTAACAGTTAAGGTCCAAAAACAGGTCTAGTTGTTACAGATTGAGATGAATGGTTGGACGGTCCGCTGCCCCGGCAGCTGGCCCCTTCTGTAACGAAATGTCATACATTTCTATCCCCACTGGACACCCCCAGGGGGTATGGGTGTATAGTATCGGCAGGTTAACATTTCCGACACTACGTCACAGAAAGGAGAAACCATGGCTCAAGATAAGTTTGATGTGGGCGGCATGACGTGCGCCGCCTGCCAGGCGCACGTTGACCGCGCCGTCAGCAAGCTCGACGGCGTCCAAAGCGTCGCAGTCAATCTGCTCGCCGGCTCCATGCTGGTCGACTATGACCCCGCGCAGGTCACCCCCGACGACATATGCACCGCCGTCGACCGCGCCGGCTACTCGGCATCGCCCGTCAGCGCGGGCACCGAAGCCACCCCGAGCGGCAGCGCGCAAGCCAGGTCCGGCGCCGCCCATATGGAGTCGCCCACCAAAAAGCTGGAGGTCGCCGCCTCCGCCATGCGCACCCGACTCATCGTCTCAATCATCTTCCTCATCCCGCTGTTCTACATAGGCATGGGGCACATGCTCGGCTGGCCGCTGCCCGGCATCTTCACCGACCACACCCATAGCATGACGCTCGCGCTCACCGAGCTCGTCCTGCTCATTCCCATCGCCTACGTCAACGACGCCTACTTTATCAACGGCTTCAAGTCGCTTGTGCACGGCGCGCCCACCATGGACGCCCTTATCGCCGTCGGCGCCACCGCGTCTATCGCCTGGTCGCTCTACGCCACGTTTATCATGGCCGACCAACTGGCCGCCGGGCAGGTTCACGAGGCCATGATGACGGGCATGGACAACCTGTATTTTGAGAGCGCCGGCACGATTCTGTCGCTCGTCACCGTGGGCAAATACCTCGAGACGCGCAGCAAATCCAAGACCGGCGGCGCCATCGAGGCGCTGATCGACTTGGCGCCCAAGACCGCGACCGTCGTGGCCGAGGACGGCGCCGAGACCACCGTCGACGTCGATGCCATCCTGCCCGGTCAGGTGCTGCGCGTACGTCCCGGCGAGTCCATCCCCGTCGACGGCGTGGTGCTCGAGGGTGCCTCGGCCATCGATGAGAGCGCGCTTACCGGCGAGTCCATCCCCGTAGAAAAGACCGCCGGCGACACCGTCAACGCTGCCACGGTCAACCGCACCGGATCGTTTGCCTTCCGCGCCACGCGCGTGGGCGCCGACACGTCGCTCGCCAAGATTATCCAGCTTGTGGAGGACGCCAACGCCACCAAGGCACCCATCGCACGCATGGCCGATAAGGTTGCCGGCGTGTTTGTGCCCGTGGTGTTTGCGATCTCGGCCGTGACCTTTGTGGCGTGGATGGCGCTGACCGGAAGTGTGAACGAGGCGCTCACCTCCGCCGTGGCCGTGTTGGTGATCAGTTGCCCGTGCGCGCTGGGGCTGGCCACGCCCGTCGCCATTATGGTGGGCACCGGCAAGGGCGCCGAGATGGGCATTCTGTTTAAGAGCGCCGAGGCGCTGGAGAACCTGCGCAGCGTGGGCACCGTGGTGCTCGACAAGACGGGCACCGTCACCCGCGGCAAGCCGGCTGTGACCGATATCGTGGTGGCGACGCGCGCCGACGGGACGCCCGCCATGAGCGAAAAGGCGCTGCTCAAGCTGGCCGCAGCGCTGGAGCGCCAAAGCGAGCACCCGCTGGCCGAGGCAATTATGGCCGAGTGCGAGACGCGCGGGATCGTCGCGCGCATGGTTGAGGACTTTGCCGCCGTGCCCGGTCGTGGCGTCACGGCGCGCGAGGGGCAAAACGCCATTGCCGCCGGCAACGTGCGCCTGATGAACGAGCTTGAGGTCACCGTGCCCGCGGGCCTTGCCGAGCAATTTGCCGCCGAGGGCAAGACGCCGCTGTTCTTTGCCAAGAACGGTGAGCTTGCCGGAACCATTGCCGTGGCCGATGAGGTTAAGGAGACGAGTGCCGGGGCCATCTCCGCGCTGCGCTCGCTTGGCATCGACGTGCGCATGCTCACCGGCGACAACCGCGTGACGGCCGAGGCCATCGCCCGCCGCGTGGGACTCACCAGCGAGCAAGTCATCGCCGACGTTCTGCCCGCCGACAAGGAGCGCCATGTACGCGAGCTGCAGGATGCGGGCGGCAAGGTCGCCATGGTGGGCGACGGCATCAACGACTCCCCCGCCCTGGCGCGCGCCGACGTGGGCCTTGCCATCGGCACCGGCGCCGACATCGCCAAGGAGGGTGCCGACGTGGTGCTCATGCGCAGCGACCTCATGGACGTCGCCCGTGCCATCGAGCTATCACGCGCCACGATCCGCAATATCAAACAGGACCTGTTCTGGGCGCTGTTCTACAACGGCATCGGCATTCCGCTGGCAGCGGGCATGTTCTTCCCGCTCACCGGCTGGCAGCTTTCGCCGATGTTTGGTGCCGCAGCCATGAGCCTGTCGAGTGTCTGCGTCGTAAGCAATGCCCTGCGCCTGAAATCCTTTAAGCCTAAGACGGCGCGTTGAGGCACCCGACCTTGCCCCTCAAACCGTCGTTCGCGTACCCGAGTACGCTTCGCTCCTCTTTCGGGGCAATCTCGGGCACCTCAACGTGCCTTTAAGATGACTCTGTTCACGACTAAACTGTCAGATAATCCCAATCGATAAGGAGTACACCCATGAACTACATCATTAAGACGCTCGGCCTTATGTGCGGCCACTGCGACGCTACTGTCGAGACCGCGCTGCTCAACGTGGCAGGCGTGACCGACGCCGACGCCGATCACGAGACCCAGACCGTCCAGGTGGAGTGCGCCGACACCGTGACCGCCGAGCAGCTCGCCGCCGCCGTCGAAGGCGCAGGCGAGAAGTTCCACGCCTTGTCCGTAACCGCCGCGTAACGACCTGCGCATACCCACCCCCGACCAGAAACGAGGACCCGCCATGATGGCAGACCATAAATCGGTGACCCGTATGCTCAAGACGGCACGCGGGCAGATCGACGGCATCCTGCGGATGGTCGAGGAGGATCGCTACTGTGTCGACATCTCCACGCAGCTCATGGCAACGCAGGCACTCATCGCGCGCATCAATGCCGACGTGCTCAAAGCCCATATCGAGGGCTGCGTTGCCTCGGCCATCGAATCGGGAGACGAGGAGCTCAAGGCCGCTAAGCTCGCCGAGATTGAACGCGTCGTCGACAAACTTGCCAAGTAATTGGTGCAAAGTAACCTGTCCCCGATGTACCAAAAGGGGTATAAAGGCGTGCAGCGTATCGAATGAAAGGCAGTTTGCATGGATAACTTTATGAAAGGTCGCAACGGCGCCGACGAACTCACCATCGTGCTGGGCTTCACGGGAATTATTTTCGCGATGGTCGGATCGATGGCCCGCATCCAGTGGCTCAGTTGGATCGCCATCGCCGTCATCGTGATCGGCGTGCTGCGTGGCCTGTCCAAAAACATCGACGCCCGCCGCAAGGAAAATGATGCCTTCGTTGCCGCGACCGCGAACGTCCCCTGCCTGGGCAAGTTCGTCGCCAGCCTGGGCGGCGGCACGGCGGCGGCCAGCGCCTCGCGCGCATCGGGTACGAGCAAGGAAGACTTTGAGCGTGCCAAACGCACGGCCAAGAAGATGTGGAAGGGCCGCAAGACCACGGCCTACCTCAAGTGCCCCAACTGCGGCCAGATGCTCTCCGTCCCCAAGGGCAAGGGCAAGATCCGCGTCACCTGCCCCAAGTGCCACGCTAAGATGGAAACCCGCTCCTAGCGCCCGTACGCGGGACAAATTAATCAGGTTTATTTGTCCCACATCTAAAGGAGTTGTTCGATAAAAATGCCGAGGCCTCGCACTGAAACCTCGGCATTTTTTATACGGCAACGGAATGTGACAAAGGGACTGTCCCTTTGTCACACTACGCCACGCCGTCGCGGGCGAGCTCCTCGGCCAGCGCCTCGGCAGGCATGTCCATAATCGCGTCGAGCTCGGCATCAACCTCGGAGATGCGCTTCACCTTGAGCTTGCGCACCAGCTCGCCGCGGCACATCACGTGCATCGGCTCAGTACGACATGTGGCGCGAGGTGGCTTACTTTGCCAAGT
>OQWM01002309.1_pt1 | contig 13019 bp, 12 predicted proteins | sample 1691531 | NCBI WGS metagenome assembly OQWM01 (sample SAMN03418257, study PRJEB22391) | human gut metagenome | biome: human-gut; feature: organic feature; material: feces | host: Homo sapiens | place: Tanzania | collected 2013-01 | reverse complement strand
GATCCTTGTCGAAGTACTCGTCGATAACGGCTGTAGAAGCGTGCTTGCGGTGAGCTGTACCGAATGCGTCCATTACGTAGCAGTCTGCGTAAGAAGCGAGCTTCTTAGCGAACTCCTGCTGGCGAACCTTCATCTCCTTCTTTGCTGCGTCGTACTCAGGTGTGCCCTTCTCTACGCCTACCGGCTTGCCTTCCTCTTCCGGATAGAAGCGGAGGTTCTCAAGAAGAAGTGCCTCGCCCGGCTTCAAAGCTGCAGCCTCTTCAGAAGCGTTGCCGCAATCCTTAGCGAATTTAACCTCTACACCGAGAGCAGCAGATACGTTAGGAACGATCTGGCTCAAAGAGAGCTTCTCGTTAACCTTGCCCTTCGGCTTGCCCATGTGAGACATCATGATGAGAGCGCCGCCGTCTGCAAGCACCTTCTTAAGTGTAGGAAGAGCGCCGCGGATACGGGTATCGTCTGTTACTTTTCCATTCTCGTCCAATGGTACATTGAAGTCTACGCGTACAATTGCCTTCTTGCCGGCAAAGTTAAAATCTGCGATTTTCATTTTCTTAAAATGTTTATTAAAAGTTAGAAATATTTCTGTTTTTAAACTGAATGCCTGTATTTGACCGCAAATTTACTAAAAATATATAGATATTTTGCAAGTTCGCAGTTAAATTTACTTATTCGTATATTGTTTTATCATCTATTCCGGCTTCTGCGAGAGCTTCCTTGCGTTCTACGCAGGTGCCGCATTTGCCGCAATGCACTTCGCCGCCTTTGTAGCAGCTCCATGTCTCGGTGTAGTCGATGCCAAGCTTTTTGCCTATGCGTGCAATGTCGCTTTTGGTAATCTTGGTGTATGGCGCAACTACTTTTACATTATTATAGGTGCCTGCCGTAGCAGCTGCGTCTATGGCGTTTATGAACTCTGGGCGGCAATCGGGATAGATGGTGTGGTCGCCACCATGATTGGCAATAAACACTTGGTCGAGATTGTTGCTCTCTGCTATGCCGATGGCGATGGAAAGCATAATGCCGTTGCGGAACGGCACAACCGTCGACTTCATGTTGTCGTCAGCATAATGTCCTTCGGGGATGGCCTCCGCACCATCAAGCAGGCTCGACTTGAAATACTGGTGCATGAAGTCGAGGTTTATTGTAATGTGTTTGATGCCGAGTCTCTCGCAGTGCATCTTGGCAAACGGTATCTCTCGTGCGTTGTGATTGCTACCGTAGTCGAACGAAATGCCGAGTGCAATCTCGTCTTTGTGGTCGTAGAGTAGGGTGATGGAATCCATTCCGCCACTCACGATTATTACTGAGTTTTTCATATTCTCTTTCTTTTAATATTGAATGTAATATAAATTCTTAACCCTATGATAGTCAATGTTGTCCGTCTTAAGCTTTAATGTTTTCTTTAACGTTATCCGAACAAAGCTCTAAGCGCTTCTTCAACCTTTCTAACTGGATGAATGTTGATTTTGTACTTGCGTGCATCGATGCTCTGTACGTTGTGTAGCGGTAGTATTATATCTGTGAAGCCGAGTTTTTCTGCTTCGCCGATTCGCTGCTCAATACGGTTGATAGGGCGTACTTCGCCGCTTAGTCCTACTTCGCCAGCCATGCACCATCCGGCTTCTATTGCCGTATCTACGTTGCTTGACAATACGGCAGCTATGACGCTCAAGTCCATGGCAAGGTCGGTTACGCGGAGTCCGCCGGCTATATTCACGAAAACGTCCTTCTGTGTCAGTTTGAAACCTACACGCTTTTCAAGAACTGCAAGCAACATGTTCAGACGGCGCTGGTCAAACCCTGTAGCCGAACGCTGTGGCGTGCCGTATGCTGCTGACGAAACGAGAGCCTGAGTCTCTACGAGGAAAGGGCGTACGCCCTCTATTGCCGAACTGATAGCCACTCCCGACAGTCCTTCGTGGTCTTGCGACAGCAGTAGTTCTGAAGGGTTGCTTACTTGGCGCAAGCCGGTTTGCTGCATTTCGTAGATACCGAGTTCGGAAGTGCTTCCGAAACGGTTCTTTATCGATCGCAAGATGCGGTACATATAGTGCTGGTCGCCCTCAAATTGTATCACGGTGTCCACAATATGCTCCAGGATCTTCGGACCTGCAAGTGTTCCTTCCTTATTTATATGTCCGATGAGTACAACTGGCGTGCCCGTAGTCTTTGCAAAACGGAGCAGCGAAGCGGCGCATTCACGCACCTGCGTGATGCTGCCCGGACTGCTTTCCACCTCGTCAGTCGCGATTGTCTGTATAGAGTCGATTACGAGCAACTCCGGAGCGAGTTCGTTCGCAAACTCGAATATCTTCTGTAGCGATGTCTCGCACAATATATTAATGTTGTCGACAGCTGCAGTTGTTGCGTTAGACATCCCTCCAAGCAGGCGCTCGGCACGCATCTTTAATTGGTGTGCGCTTTCCTCGCCGCTGACATATAGAATCTTTCGGTCGGGGATATTGAGTATGGTTTGAAGTGTCAACGTACTTTTGCCTATACCAGGTTCGCCACCAAGCAGCACGATACTTCCCGCAACGAGTCCGCCGCCAAGCACGCGGTTCAGCTCGTCGTCGTGCATGTCGATTCGTGGATCGTCTTGCGTCGGGATGTCCGAAAGCTTAATCGGACTGCTTTTGCCGGATGTTGCATTGTTGTGGCGGAATAGTCCGTCCGCATTGCCGCCAGGTTGGCTTGCGCCGAGGCGTATCTCCTTGAATGTGTTCCATTCTCCGCAGTTAGGGCATTTGCCGATCCATTTTGTTGATTCTTGCCCACAGTTGCTGCAAACATATGCTGTTTTGGTCTTTGCCATAATAATGATTGTCTTATATATTTGTCGTGGCATTTATCGCCACGCCTTATTACCGACAAAAGTAACAATATTTTTCGTTGTGTCAAAATTTATTGCTACTTTTGCCACATGAAACATATTGTGATTTATATACTTTTAGCCATATTTGCCGTTTCGTGCGGCAACTCCATCGAGGAGAAAGAACGTTTGAACCGTGCCGAACGCCAGCGCCTGCATCGTGAAGACTCGTTAGCGTTGAAGTTTGCTGTACTTCCTACGGCGGATTGTATGCCGTTGTTCCTTGCTAAAGAGCACCGTATGTTCGACACTCTTGGTGTTGATGTGCGTTTGCGTTGCTTTACTGCCCAAATGGATTGCGATACAGCTTTCGTTGGCGGTTCTGTAGAAGGCATCGTTACCGATATTGTGCGTGCAAAGCGTATGACAGCTGGCGGCACTTCACTTGATTATCTATCTACAACCGGCGCTTATTGGCAGCTTATTGCCAGTCGCAAGAGTCGTCTGAAGCGTATCGATCAGTTCGGAGATAAGATGATAGCCATGACTCGCTATTCGGCTACCGACTATCTTTGCGATCGTGTTCTTGCGGGCGCAAAGCTCTCGTCTATGGCGTTTCGCATTCAAGTCAATGATGTCAACATCCGCTTGCGCATGCTGCTTAATAATGAGATGGATGCAGTTTGGCTTGCAGAGCCTTTAGCTACTACTGCACGTTTGGCTGGAAATAATGTCGTTATAGACAGTAGAGATGTTAACAAACGTTTGGGAGTGATAGCTGTACGCAAAGACTGTACGGCAGATGCAAGACGCAGAAAACAACTCGCTGCTTTCACCAAGGCATACAATATGGCTTGCGACTCGCTCAATGCTAATGGTATGGGCAGATATGCAGATGTGCTTCGTAAATATTATAAGGTAGACGATCGTACAATATCAGCCTTGCCTAAGTTGAAGTTCAATCATATTGAGAAGCCCCGTCAGCAGGATATCGACCTTACTTCCACAAGCAAAAAGTAAAAGCTATGGCAAATCCAACCATAAAAGACTCAATACTTGTACATCATAACGTCGGCGAAGCGTTGCGTCTATTAAAGAAGCGCATGACAGATCTTTCCTTGACTGAATACATGTCTGAGGTTGAGGAGATAGATAACGACTATCGTATAATGTGCGGTTGTCTTGCTCACAATATGCGCGACCCTCAAGGCGAAATTGTATACACCCACTTGCTTCGCCGCACATTCCGCTTGTATTCCAATGTGCGCTTGGCGTCTATCGTTAAGAAGCGTCTGCCTTTTATCAGATGTGCTAATGTTGCAAAGCGTTTTGATGCGAGTGACGAGTCGGTTGGCAAGTCGTTAGAGAATTATGTGCAGGAAACGGCAATGGCTTCTCTCACGCTTGGCGATATGCCGAATACCTCAGTTGCTCGTATTAACGCGATACATCAGCGCTATATGGACGAACTGTTCAGCGCTCTGCTTGTTTCTAACCAGTGGAGTGAAGACAACAAGCGCTTCTATAGCGAATTGCTTGTTTCGCCTACGGTTGACCAGGATGATGTGTCGCTTATTTTAAGCGCTCTGACAATGGCGTTGCTTAATGTGTTTGATGTAAACAAGTGGCTCGTTCTTGTACATGTTTATGCGAACTCGACAGTAGAAAGCGTAAAGCAGCGTGCATTGGTTGGTGCTATGCTTACGTTGCCTCATGGCGAGACGTCGCTTTATTCTGAGATAACAGAATCCGTCAAGTCTTTGTGCCAGTCTACAGATGCACGTCGTGAGATTGGCGAGCTTCAGTTGCAGTTGTTCTTGTGCATGCAGACCGAAGAAGACAATGCGGAGATACAGCGCAACATAATGCCTACGCTGATAAAGAACAACAAGTTCAAGATGACGCGTGACGGTATTGTCGAGAGCGATGAAGATTCGCTTAACGACATACTCGATTCTGATTCCGTTGACAAGAATATGGCAGAAATGGAGGATAAGATGAAGAAGATGATGGCTATGAAGGATTCTGGTAGCGACATCTACTTTGGTGGTTTCTCGCACATGAAGCGTTTCTCTTTCTTCTATCAACTCAGCAATTGGTTTGCTCCGTTCTCTTTCGACAATCCCGATGTGGCGTCTGTCTTGAAAGGCGAGAACGGAGATATTATACGTAAAGCTATCGCTCAAGGTCCGTTCTGCGACTCTGACAAGTATTCTTTTGTGTTTGCCCTGGCATCGGTTATAGACAAGTTGCCGGCAAGTGTAAAAGAGGTCGTTGCTTCTGGCAAAGGCATTGCAGATAGTGCGGTCGATGTGAATACTGAGTCGGCTGCCTATATACGTAGAATGTATCTGCAAGACTTGTATCGTTTCTTCAAGTTGCACTCTGAACGCAAGGATTTTGCGAATCCGTTTGAACGTAAAAACGACGAAATAGCGGCTTTCTTTATAGGTAACGAGCTGTTTGATGGTTTGTTGCATGAAGATCTGTTAGTTGTTGAGCGTCACTTGTTTAAGTCGAAGAAGTATGAGGATGTTGAAAGATTGGTTTCGCGCCTCGTTGCTAAAGGTATTGCAACTGATGATGAGAAACTTCTTTGCGCTTTAACCTATCTGCGACTTGGTAGGATAGAGGATGCTTACGGCTTGTTCAAGGAGCTGCAGGCGAATGGCTATGATGCGCTACGTGTGCAGAAAGGACTTGCCGATACGTTGTTCGCTTTGAGGCGTTATGCTGATGCTGCAGAATGTTACAAGAAGCTATTGGCTGCTGATCCGTCTAATCGTCGCTATATATTATATCATAGTCTTGCACTCGTAAATAGCGGCAATGTGAAGGACGGACTTGCCGACTTGTTCCGCTTGGATTATGAAAACGGCAACGATGTTGATGTTAAGCGCATCATTGCATGGGGCTATCTTGTAGACTGTAAGCCCGATGACGCAGAACGTGTCTACGATTGGATAGTGAAGTCGGACAAAGTCGCAGATACCGACTGGCTTAATTGCGGCTATGCAAAGTTTGTTCTGTCTAAGACAGCGGAGGCAACGCAATGCTTCAAGCGCTTCGCTGATTTGAACAACGCTGCGGACGCATGCGAGGTGTTGGAGAAGGAGTTTGCTAACGATTGGGATACGCTTGCCAAGAATGGAGTGAAAGACTTTGAGGTGAAGCTGATACTTGATGTCGTTGCGGAAAGGTAGCCGTTAATATGCCCCAAAATAATGTTGGCAGTTAACAACTCAATATTTAATAAAAGATAAGTGCCCCCGAAATAAAGCTGTTGCTTTTTTCGAGGGCACTTTTATAAGTGACAACCAGTTCGGAAGCTAACTGTTCGCCACTTACTGAACAATTAAAATTTAGCCTAACCTAAATATTTCATGAGAATCTTTGCGTTGCCACTGTCGCGGAGCTTCGCAATGCTCTTCTCGCGAATCTGGCGTACACGCTCGCGTGTCAGTCCGAGCTGATCGCCGATTTCTTCAAGACCTTTCTCGTGGCAACCGATGCCGAAGCACTCGCGGATGATAGTAATTTCGCGGTCTTTGAGCACCTTGTTGAGCACCGAGTTCAGCTCCAATGCCATCGACTCGTGGTCTACTTGGCGGTCGGTGCGGCTGTCTTCGCCACTCGGCATTACGTCGAGCATACAGTTGTCTTCGCCGTCCTGGAATGGAGCGTCGATACTTACGTGGTGACCGTCTGCCATGAGGCTCTGTCCGATCTTCTCCTCGTCGATGTTTGTAGCGTCTGAAAGCTCCGAAACTGACGGGTGGCGCTGGTTTTCCTGCTCAAACTTGTTTATCTCGTGGTTGATCTTATTCAACGAACCAACCTGGTTGAGCGGAAGGCGCACGATGCGGCTCTGCTCAGCAATAGCCTGAAGGATGCTCTGGCGGATCCACCATACGGCGTATGAGATGAATTTGAAACCGCGAGTCTCGTCAAACTTCTGAGCAGCTTTGATCAGACCGATATTGCCTTCGTCAATAAGGTCTGTAAGGGTGAGTCCCTGGTGCTGGTATTGTTTGGCAACAGATACCACAAATCGCAGATTGGCTGTCACAAGCTTGTCCTTAGCGCGTTCGCCCTCCGGACCGCCTTTCTTGATCTTTTGCGCAAGCTCAATCTCTTCATCAATGGTTATCAGCGGAGCACGACCGATTTCGACAAGGTACTTGTCGAGTGCTTCACTGGAACGGTTCGTAATACTTTTTTGAATTTTAAGTTGTCTCATCTTATATACCTAAACTTTCTTACGCGTAATAAAAGTGAATGTCTGCTTTCGTAAATGTTACAAAAACCTTGCAAAGATACGAATTTATATTGATATGTCAAAATATTAACGCGTAAAACTTGATTTTATTGCGAGGCTTATCCGATAGTTTATGAAGTTTTGTGATTTGAACGCTATAAAGCCGAATGAAAGCGTGTATTTTGCCTGCCTTTGTTGCAGTATTTTTAAAAAAGATTGTAACTTTGCAGGAATCAAAACGGCTGCAAATATGCTGTTAACCTCTTGATCGGAAACAAAAAACTATTACAATTATGAATATTAAAGTGCGTTTGGCATTTATGAACTTCTTGGAGTTCGCCGTGTGGGGAGCTTACCTCACTTCTATGGGTAATTATCTTGGCAGAGCCGGTATGGGTGCTGAGATTTCTTGGTTTTATGCGATACAGGGTATCGTGTCTATCTTCATGCCTACGTTGATGGGCATCGTAGCCGACCGACTTATCCAGCCGCAACGTCTGCTTGGCTATTGTCATCTCGTTGCGGGTGTGTTCATGGTGAGCCTTTTTATGATGGGCATGAACAGCGCCACTCCCGACAAAACAATCTTTATGACATTGTACACACTTAGTGTGGCTTTCTATATGCCTACGCTTGCGTTGTCGAATACCGCCGCGTTCGCTATTCTTACAAACCATAACCTTGACACCGTTAAGGACTTTCCGCCTATCCGCGTATTCGGAACTGTCGGTTTCATCGCAACGATGTGGTTCGTGAATTGTGCCGTCGTGGACGGCGGTTCATTTGGTCTGACACTTGCCGACAATGCCAATAAGTTCCAGTACACCCACCTGCAGTTCCTTGTTTCCGGTGTTCTGAGCTTCGTGCTTTTCGTTTATTGCATGACTCTGCCGCAGTGCAAGCTCCAGCCGAAGAAGGCTCAGACGCTTGCCGAGTCGTTCGGTCTTGATGCGTTCAAGCTGTTCAAGACAAAGCGCATGGCTTTGTTCTTTATTTTCTCGGGCTTGCTCGGTATGTCGCTGCAGGTTACAAACGGATATGCAACACCGTTCATCACAAGTTTTAAGGGTATACCCGAGATGGCAGACTCTTTCGCAGCCAACAATGCTACGCTGCTTGTCTCGATAAGCCAGGTGGCTGAGGCGTTGTGCATCCTTCTCATTCCGTTCTTCCTGCGCCGTTATGGCATAAAGATGGTTATGCTCATCGCCATGTTCGCATGGGTACTCCGTTTCGGATTCTTCGGACTGGGCAACCCGATGATGCCAGGCGTGCTGCTCTTCGTGCTGTCGTGCGTTGTGTACGGCGTAGCGTTCGACTTCTTCAACGTTTCTGGCGGCCTGTTCGTGAATGCAGAGTGCGACGAGAGTGTCAAGGCTTCTGCGCAGGGTTTGTTTATGCTTATGACAAACGGTTTGGGCGCAACAATCGGCACATTGCTTGCCGGACAGATTATCAACCACTATTGTCAATGGACTGAGGACGGCTATCTGCTTGGCGACTGGCAGACATGCTGGTTTATCTTCGCTGGTTATGCTCTTGTCGTTGCTCTGCTGTTCCTTGTTATGTTCAGAACAAAGAAAGAGGTTAAGGCTTAAGAAATGAAAGAAATCAGATATTTTTACGTTCCCAACGCTGCTACCGTTGGCGAACTGCCCGAAGAGGAAGCGAAGCACGCCGTGAAGGTGCTTCGCCTCCAAAGTGGCGACCGCATGGTGCTTGTAGACGGCGAAGGCGGATTGTTTGATGCCGAGGTGAGTGTGGCTTCGGGCAAGCATTGCTTGTACAACATTCTTGAAACGCTGCCGTATGAGCGCGAATGGCGTGGCCGTATCTCTCTTGCTATTGCGCCCACAAAGATGATGGATCGCATAGAATGGATGGCTGAGAAGGCTACGGAGATTGGCTTTGATGAGATAAGTTTCCTCGATTGCAAATTCTCTGAACGCAAGACGTTGCGCACGGATAGGGTAGAGCGAATCGTTGTTTCGGCGATGAAGCAGAGCCACAAGGCATGCAAGCCAGTCGTAAACGAGATGTGTAGCTTCAAGGACTTCATTACGAAAGAGCGCGAGGGCCGTAAGTTTATTGCTCATTGTTATGCTGAAGTAGATCGCAAGGACTTGTTCGACGAACTCTCTACGATTGACGCCGAAACGCCCGTCACGGTGCTTGTAGGCCCCGAGGGCGACTTCTCTATCGACGAAGTGAAGCTTGCCATGGATCACGGCTACGAGTCGATATCGCTTGGCAGAAGCCGTTTGCGCACAGAGACGGCAGGTCTGAGTGCGGTTATGATGGTCAATCTGTCTAAGCGCAGACTTTAAAAGTCTTGTTTGTTTGCAGGAGATTATCAAGAGTTGTGGGTTTACCATAGTCTGGTAACGATATTACCGCTATGAGGTAACAATATAGCCGAAGCACGGTAATTGTATTTTTGCAGCGTGGTAATAATGTCTCCTTTGCGCAGTAACTAAAGAAAGCCCGAAGTCCTATTTTGTAGGGCTTCGGGCTTTCTGTTTATGTTCTTTTGAGTCTTGTCGGACAGCAATGTATAGGTATATGTGCTTTATATAATATGTAAAGCCGCACCTTGTCTGCTTATCCCTTAATGTTGTCTGTGTGCAGTATGACGCTTGTTGCGCCGATTGTGAACAGCGTTCCGTCTTCAATCACGCGCTGTTCGCGGTCGCCGAGAATCACATTGTCTACGAATGTGCCGGTGTAGCTCGGACCGTCCTTCAGAACGTATTTCAGGTTGCCTTTCTTGTCGCGGCTAACTGTGATGGAGCAATGGTTTATATCAATGCTCGGGTCGTTAGTCTCTATGGCACAATTCACGCCGCTGTTCTTCATGTATCGTCCGATAACGTTCACACCCATGTGTAGCGGAATTACCTGCTTGTAGTGGAACACGTTCTCTATGACGGTGATGTAGCCGCACTCGCTGTCCTCGACGTTGTCTTCAGGAACGTCCTCTTTCTGTGTGTTGCGCAGCTTGGATACGCCTATGCGTATGCCGAACTGCTTGCCGCAATCGGGGCACTGGAACACCAGCGACTGGCCTTCGGTGTATTTCTTCTCGTCGAATGTGATGAAGTTATCACATTTAGGGCATCTTACTCTTTTCATTTATTTAATTTCTGTTATCCAACATCCTTCAAATTCAACATCGTTTGTCAGAGTGTTACGCGCTTTGTTGGCTTCCTCTCTTGTGCTGAATTTTCGGTAAATTACCTTAGTATGACCATTGCTGTCGGTGTAGACAGCGGCTTCCTTAAGCCCTTTCTTATGAAGTCTGCTTACGTAGTCTTCTGCATTCTTCTTAGCCACACGGCTTGCCAACACGATGCTGAAATAAGTTTCGTTAACTTTGCTTCCTATTTTGTTGTTTGCCTCGTTGTTGGTTTCTGCAACTTGCTTGCTATCAGTTGCGTTTGCCTCATTGGCTTCAGCGTTTGTTAAATCTTTCGCTTCGATTATTCCACTCAGCTTGTCGGGCTTGCCGCTTGTTATGTCCTTAGGCATAATCTCGTAGAACCAGTTGGCGCTAATTGCGCTTTGGTTGATATTCGGCTTGCTCGAATCGCCCAACTTGGCAGGCATCGTGAGCATGAATACGATGGCGATGCATGCTGCTGCTATATGCTTTATGTAGCGCAGAGGAATCTCTACGGACAGCGTCTCTGACGATGCCGTTTCCTTGTCGTCTGTCTTGTCGGTTGCTTCTTTCGATATTGTAGCCTGCTTCTTTTGTTCTACGCCTTTCTCCATAGGTTTAACGGTGATGGCATCAAGACCGTAGAGCGCGGGCGTAATGACTCCCGTTTCTTCGGGTACGAACTTCAAGGAGGAATCGTCGTTGATAATGAATTTGCCGATTCCTAATAGCTCGTAGATGCGTTCTTCGTCAATGCGACGCTTCAGACTCTCTACATCTGTAGCGATTTGCTTCAGCGCTTCGGGGAAACTGATGTCGTATGTGTTGACATATTCCTGGGCGAGAAGCGAATCGTTCATAGTCAACTGCGGATTGAAGCCCACAATACGTATCGGGGGAGTGAAGAGACATGTGTCTTCGTCGTATTTCGCAGGTATGCTGTGAGCCATAAACCCACCAAAACCTGGGACAATGACACAATCATTGTCCAACAGTAACCTTGCTATATGTTTCTCCAAATCTCTCATTTCTGCAAATTTACTAAATTTTAATTATAACTCTGATATAAATAATTAAAAATTGAATAGAAAAGATTAAAATCTGCTTATTGTTTTGGTTTTAATCTGAAATATACTATCTTTGCAGACGTTATGGATGAATTTCAGCGCAGATTAACATGTAATAAGTATGTATAATAATATAGCTAAAACATTATTCGTTTTGTTTCTTGCCGCCATGGCTGGTTCATGCGGAAACCGGCACGATAAGCCGGCGCAACCTACGGAGGACTTAACGGCAAAAAAGAACCTGCAGGGCATTTGGCTTGACGAGGATGGTGAGGATGTTGCTTTTCGTGTGAAGGGCGACTCTGTCTACTTTCCCGATTCGACAAGTGTGCCTACTTATTTCCGCATTGAGGACAACTCGTTTGTGCTGATCGGCGGTAAGACCACGAAATATACTATTGTGAAGCAGACGCCTAACGTTTTCGTCTTCAGAAATCAAAGCGGCGAGCGCGAGGCGTCCGTCAGCATCGGCGTCACGCCGGTGGTAAAAGACGTCGTCGCGCAGCGGGGGATGGCAAAGAGCGGTCCGATGGTCAGGTACAGAAGACAGGTAAAGAACACGCCGTAGCCCTTGCCGACCTTGCTCGATAACGTCTGCAAGCCGTCTGAATGCGTCGCGCCGATGGCAGCAACGCCGAAGATGGGAATGCCGACGGCAGTGATGATAAAGCCAATCATGGCAGGAAGGACGTTCCGACCAGCCATCTGTCCGAGATGGACCGGGAAGATCAGATTGCCGGCACCGAAGAACATCCCGAAGAGGGTTCCAGCCACCAGAATTTTCTGCTGGAGGGTCAATTTTTTTGCGATCATAAAAATCAGCTCCTTTTGTAAATATACTAGCTGAAACAGTTGAAAAATGGAAACGCAGGATTATAATAGGCATATGACAATTTGTCATAGTATCCGTCATACCCGCAGGAGGTTTTCGTTTATGGACAGCAAAAAGCTTGAAATTCTTATGACCGCCATTGACCTCGGAAGCTTCTCGAAGGCGTCGGAGGTCGTCGGCTACACGCAATCGGGACTGACGCACCTGGTAGACAGTCTGGAACGCGATATCGGCTTGACGCTCGTCCGGCGCGACCACAACGGCATTACGCTTACCAGGGAAGGCGAGACGCTGGTTCCATCCATCCGGGAATTTCTGCGCGCAAACGCAAAGCTGGAAAATCAGATTGCAGCCATCACAGATAAAAAACGCGACACCATCCGCGTTGCAGCCTACGCCAGCATTGCCATGCACTGGATGCCGGAGATTCTGTACCGGTTCCGCCGTGTGTGTCCGAATATCGACGTCGATCTGCGTATGGTCGATAACGCGCTTGAGCCGCCGGAGTATCCGCTGGGAGAGATGGAAACGTTTCCAATTGAGCTGTTCGAAGGCAAGGAGTTCCTGATGCCATACGGAAGGTTCGATCTGGATGTAAAGGCTGCGCTCGACAAAAACGGCGTGAAGCCCAGAATCCGCCCGTGCCACGTCGACGACGAGACGGTCATCCGCATGGTCGGCAAGGGGCTGGGGCTTTCCATGATGGCAGAGATGATGCTGCGCGGGAGAACAGCGGGTGTCCAGGTCGTACCCATCAGCCCGGCGACTGGCCGTGAGCTTGGTATGGGCATGCACATGAAAGAGTCCGTGCCGGACGGCATCCTGCATCTGCGCGAGTGCGTGCTTGCCTTCATTGGAACGCTGTAAAAATGCCGCGCCGCACGTTT
>OQWM01002307.1_pt1 | contig 13026 bp, 9 predicted proteins | sample 1691531 | NCBI WGS metagenome assembly OQWM01 (sample SAMN03418257, study PRJEB22391) | human gut metagenome | biome: human-gut; feature: organic feature; material: feces | host: Homo sapiens | place: Tanzania | collected 2013-01 | reverse complement strand
AAAGCACCGCATCGGCCTGTCGCTCATCGCCGAACCGTTCCCGCCGCCCGCGTGGCGACGCTGACGCAGAAGTCGCGCAAAATGGCGAAAATGCCAGAGCCCGTATTGAGCGATAGCGAAATAGGGCGACCCAAACAAAAGAAAAAAGCACGACTATTAATGGATATAGACATGCAATAGATATGCTCAATATAGATATGCTCAACGCATGCGAAATGCGCTCAAATGTGGCTCTGCGCTTACGCCTGCCGTGCGGACGATTGGATTGAATCTCCCTCACCGTGACTGGCGAGGGAGTGTGTGAGTGCGAGGGCAAATAGTGAATCACGCGCACGACTGGTGCAAATGGCGTGTGGCTAGAGGTATTTATTGGCGAGGTTGTAGTAGTTCAAGCGGCTATCGTAGCCGTTATAACCGCCATTGATCGCCTTCGTAAGGCCTCTGAAATCGTAGTTATCGCAATAGGAATTTAGATTGCATTTGTTCCAATACCATGCCGAGACTTTGAAGGCGATATCGGGATTTTCCGAGACGATTTTTGGATTGCTGACGAGGTCGATGCCCAAATCTTTGCTCGCTCGTGTATAGTTATAGCGCCCCGTCAATTGGATAGCACCGCGGCCTTTGAAGCGGACGCCGTCGCCGGGGCGCGTATTGCCCAAGTCTGTACGGCCTTCATAGGCTTTACCACTGGCGTATTCTTCGAGCGTATTGAAATGATCGCTTTCGTGCGCCAATTGGGCGATATAGCAGCAAGCGCGTTGCTTCGTCGTAATCGACGCCTCGCCCATCGATTTGACGAGCGGTGAATAGTATTTGACGGCGCCTTTGGCGACTTTGGCGAGCTTTTTTTGATCGAGATTAAACGCCCCACCCGTGCCGGGCTTGTAGTTCGACGACGTATCTTTGGCAGGTGTGCTGGGCTTTTTCGACGTCAGATATTGCATACTGACATAAGCTTTGCCCGATCCGTATTGAATGCGAGCCCAACCACTTGCTTCGCCGAGTACGGTAACGGCTTGCCCGCGACTTAACGAACCGATAATGCTATCGTTTGTGCTCCCGCCCGAGCGAACGTTTAGTGACGTCGCCGTGACGTACATCGTCTTTTCGGTTCCCGACGGCTTGTTGTTTGTGACTTTTGCCGACGTCGTTTGCGTATACTTCTGCGAGATCCAGCCCGTTTGCCCACGGAATGAAATTTGAAGCCAACCGTTTTTGGCTTTGGAATAGGCGACGACTTGACCTTTGCTCAGCGTACCCAAAACGCCATACGACGTGCCAGCGCCTTGGCGTACGTTGAGTGCTTGCGCGGTGATTTTTACTTTGCCCGAACTCGCCGTTGCGCCAGCCTGCGCAGTCGAACCGCCCGACGTCGAGCCATTGGGGATGATGATCTTTTGCCCGACGTTAATGCGAGAGGGGTTGGCGATGTTGTTGTACTTCGCCAGAGCAGTATACCCACCTTTGACGTTGTAGCGAGCCGAAATCTGAGACAGCGTATCGCCTGGTTTCACGACATAAACTTCCGACATGGTTTGTCTCCTCATCGAGAATCGATCCGACTCTGCGGAGAACACCACCGCAAAGCGGATCTATGTTTACTGCGTCGATTGTAGCACAATTTTGCATCCGCCATAAGAATTTTGGACTTTATTCGAGACATTTCGCGTGGTGCGTAGAAGCCACACAATCACCTCGGGGCAAATTCTATTGGCAGTGGCGTTAGGCGACAGCAAGTGTTCCATGTCGAAAATTTTTTTTGTTAGAAAAGAGTTGCATTTTTTTTTTTTTTATGATGCCATAGATTTATGGCTAGTTAGTGGCTGTGAATCGTGACATAAACCAACACAATGGAGGACTAATCGTGTTTGAAGTAAGAGAGTTTATATTGAAAGATATCTTTGACTTTGCTAAATTTCGGCGATTCATCATTCCGAGTTTTCAGCGAGACTATGCTTGGGGATGGGAGCAATGCGAAAAACTATGGAGCAATATTTACGATGAATATGAAAGTAAGGATCGGAATCATTACTTTCTCGGAACGATTATTACATACAAAACCGATTCATCGAGGAACGGGCAAGTACCAGAAGTCAATATCATCGATGGACAACAGCGGATCACTACACTTCTCCTTCTATTTCGAGCCATACACCACGTTTTGTCAAATAAAATCGTAAACGTCGACAACACTGAGATGAAAAACGAGATGAATCAACTTCTCCGCGATGTCGCATCGAAAATATGTCAACCTAGAATAGACGATATAGGGATTGAGCGGCCTAATTTTAACGATCCACGATTACTTCGCAGTGCTCGTAATCATAACTCAATCGCAGAAATCATCGCCGATGGGCGCATTATTGCGACCGATAACAATGACAATTCTATCACTACGGACTACACCGACGACGATCACTTAAATATTTTTCTCAATGAAAAGAAAAAACTCAATGAAAAGAGAAGGGGTCGAAGAAGGCCCTTGCCCGAAGACCTAGAAAAGTATTTGTTTTCCAATGAATATACGAATTATGCACTTTTTATCAACAAAGTCAAAAGCCTCGATATGAAGATCATTGGGTTTACGAAATTCCTTTTTGATAACTGCATATTACTCAACATCATGCCCCCTAGCGAAGACTATGCATTTACCGTTTTCGATACGCTCAATAATGCTGGACTTCAACTTGAGCCATCGGATATCGTCAAGAACTACATTTTTGAATTGGCACATCAACGAGATCGGACCGAAAACACGAGCAGGTCGTGGGACGAGCTCGAGGCCATTTGTGCGAAAAACACCAATGGAAAAACACTAGATCTCAACGACGTGTTTAGAAATTACATGAACATTACACGCGTGACTTCTGGGCAATATGGTACTAAATGGGCTTTGTCGAAAGACCCCAATATCCGAGATTACTTTTCAAAGAGACAAAGCGAAATATTTCCAAATGGATATGAGAGTCTTAGAGACGAACAATTGATGGATACATTGGTTGGATTATCGCGTTTTTTGAAATCTGCGATAAACCCAGGATTCGAAACTGACGACGATACCAACGAACTCATTTCAATCGAAGCACAGCAGGGAATCCACATTATACAATATCTATCTAACAGGAATAATTTGCAATATAAATACCTTCTAAGCCTTTTCTGGTACATGCGTCGAGATGATGCCAAGAATAACCCTCAAAAATTTGCAAACGATTTCGCCAAATATATCAAGTTCTGTTTATCCTATCTCGCATTAACGGCAATCATGAGTGTTGAAGATTCTGAAGATTCCGATTCCATTACCATCGGCAATGGAACTATTCCAAGGCTATGTGAAATGTTCGCAGGACGAGAACCTTCCGCCGATAGGAATCAAAGTGATAATAGACATATCGATCTGAGCAAAATCAACGATTATATCACTACAGTGCGACATCTTTTATCAAAAGCAGAGATTGATAAAAATAAAAAGCTCGACTTTCTCCCCCTCATGTACAGTTACATCGCCTTCGAGAATCAGTCAATTATAGACAATTACAGCATTGAACACATATTTCCACAGCAGTGGAAGAATACAAATCTTGTCAAATCCTATGAAAGCGAATTCGATGGTATTCCGAAATCTGATAGACTAGCATCCCTTAACGATTACGTCAGCATACTTGGCAACCTGATGAGTATGGATGAAAAAATCAATAAGTCTGCACAAAACTGCGTCCTTAAAGAGAAAATACGAAGATACAAATCTCACCATGACAAGCTCACCTTGGAAAACAGGGAGTTTATTAATAATAATGGAAAAAAGGACATCTGGTCTCTTCAAGATATTCGGACGAGAAGTGAGACGATGATCAACGCCATTTTCGATTATATTCGATCGGGTATAAGCGAAGGAATTGGCAGATGAAAAATTACTGGTGATATTGCCTCGCGCTCGCTGCGACTATGTTTATCGCGTATGCTCGCAGTTTTAGCGCGAGCATAGCCGCGACACGGGCGCGAATTGCGCCCAATGGGCGAGGTGCTATGAGCGCGACGACGATCGGTTCCCAACGGCTTGTTGTTCGCTACATTTCCGCAATCGCTTGCGTGAACTCCTGCATAATCCAGCCTTCTTCCCCATGGAATGAAATCTGAAGCCAACCATTTTTAGCTTTGGAATAGGCGACGACTTCACCTTCGCTCAACGTACCCAAAACGCTACTCGACCGACTTGCGCCTTGACGTACATTGAGAGAGAAATCTCTCGCCAGTCGGCCAAGAAATCACTCGCGATAGCGAGTTCTATGGTTGAGCAGTTTTGGCGCTATAGGATAAAGGGATTTCTGTAAAGAAACGCCGATCTAAACAGGCTTCTGGGAGGATGATGTTATAGCTATTGCGCGCTAATGAGCGCTCGGGATAAATGTCTTTCATAGCCAGTTCCACCAATTCGGTACAATAGAGTTCTGAGCTAGAGTCTGTATCGAATTTCCAATCGAATGGGCGTCCGAGATACTTTTTTGCCTCCGATACAAATCGATTTGGATCGGCATCGCGCAAACGGCTAACGCCGATGTCGACGGATTCTCCGACGAATTGTTCCAAAGACACGATGGAGACCATTCCATCGCCGGTATGGTCGTCGCCTTCGGCGTGGAGCACCGAAACCGTGCCTTGTTCGTCTACGAGGACAATTCCGACATGAGAAAAACGTTTATCGTTGGTATTGCTTTGGCGGAAGCGTTCTGACCAGAAACCGATTCCCGAGCGCAGAATGATGTCACCATTTTTTAAATGCGGTTGAATTCCAGACACATCTGGCGGCGGTGGAAATTGTTTATAATGGTAAAAGTAGATCATATCTACGCCAAGCGCCGAGAATCCAACCAGAATCACCAACAACGGGATGCCAATGAAATAAAAAATGCTACGTTTGACAGTTTTTTTCATTCTTTTGCAATCTCTGTTCGATACTTGAGATTGCGTTATTTCTCGATATCGACTTTCCAATCGCCATTGACTTTTTTGAGGATCATTGGATCCTTACCCTCTTTAGAATAGATTTTGGCGACATCGCCATCGATTTCTACACGAGCATTCTCGATTTCTTCGAGCCCTTCCTTTAGATCACTACTTTTAGAAGTATCTTCGCCGAGATTATCGCCGAGATTTATCATAGAAGCGGCAAAACCATTGAGAGCATGCGTTCTCGAAGTGGAATACTTGTTAGCTTCTTCGACATCACCATTGCTCAGTGCTTGCACATATTTTTTAGCAACAGTTTTTGGGGAATCGCTGCATCCCACCATCAAAAGGGCAAATGCGAGAAACATAAACACGAGAGAAAATGCTTTTTTCATCTTGATTTCCTTTCAATTGATTCAGTTTTCATCCGAAACATCCCCATGACGCATCGGTATTGTATGATCCGATAGACTCCGGCTATTGTCAAGCGAATATGCACAAAAAAACAGGGTTCCAGAACTCGAGAAACATCGCGACTTGTGAGAAAGAAACGCCGAATCGGTGAACTATTTTTCACAAAACGACGCATTTTGATCGAAGCTACGTAGAACTCGGATCGCGCCATGGCGAGCGCTATGCCATGGCGCCACGAACGAGGCTTTTCTCGGCATCGCTCAACTGCAAGTAGCGCATGGCATCTTCGAGCGATTTCTTCTCATTCGACATGATCCGTCGCGTTATCTCCATCAACTGCTCGAGTTTGCCTTTGATTCGGCCACGTTTTTCGCCGCGTTTCTCACCATCTTCGCGCCCCAATTCCTCCCCACTTTTGAGTCCTTCCTCGAAAATTCTTTGCGTAAAAGTATCCATTGTCTTTAGCTCCTGTTGTTTGACCGTTGCGAATTGTTTTGCGACGACTTCATCTTTCATTTCGCTTGCATCGGTGCACGAGAAGTCGTGCGATATTTTACCAACAGGCGAATCGTCGTGCAAACTGCCATTGACGAAGTAGATGCGCGTTCCTATGCCCAAATCACGATTTGCATCATCTTTGATGAAATAGTGATTGACGAGTTTATTATCGCAATATCTGCCGTCTTTGACGAAGAAAATGACGTAGACGCGGGGAACTTCTGAATACGATTTGCACTTCTTGAAGTGACGCATTTTGATCGAAGCTCCGTAGAAATCGGCTCGCGCGAGCAGATTGTCGTTCGCCGCGTTCTGAATTTCGATGTTGTAGAAGTTGCCCTCGGAATCGGTTGCCAATACGTCAAAGCGCACAGAATGACCGAATGCGTTTTCGATACTGTTCTGAGTCTTGACTTTGACGACGTCCAAGTCGTCTTTCTCGATGACGGCGCGAATGATGTGTTGCGTCGTCGCTTTATCGCGAAAAAACACGCTCGCAATGACATCGGAAAAGATCGACATCTGATCGTATGCCTTGCGCAATTCTTCCTTCGAGAAACGGGAATAAAAGCCTTTTCGGGGAGTATCCGCCATCACCAAACCTCCTCGCATCCTATTTGAGCTTTCACTACTAGGTGATTGTCGCATAAAAGAGCGCGATACGGCAACAAAAAAAAGATAGTTTTTTGTGCACACGAGTATTTTCGAAGCCAAAACGATCGAGACGCCTTTCGTTTCGCTTGCATCGATAGTCGAGAAATCGTGCGGAATTGTTACCGAAGGGCATATCGTCGAGAGAACAGCCAAAGGTTGCGCGTATTGCCGCCGGCAATAGCGCAACTGCGTAGGCGTATGCGCGCAGGGCGCCAGCCCGAGCACATAGCCGGAGCCAAAGCGCCGTATGGAGCGATAGCGAAATAGGCGCGAAAAGAGCCCGTATTGAGCGATAGCGAAATAGGGCGACAAAAGCCCGTATTGAGCGATAGCGAAATAGGGCGACAAAAAACACGAAAACAAAAAAGCCAGAACGAGGCGGTGCGTGGGCGCACGTTATGCGGCGTTTATGGATGGTCGAAAGGGGCGCAAAAAAGGGGCTCACCATGCGGCGCGGCGAAAAACGATGCAGAAAAAAAAGTGCGCGCGGCGAAAAAATGGTAGGACACGAGGGCGGAAAACTCGTATTTGAAATTTGCGTCGGTATGAAGTAAACGCACGGCGCTTTTTTGGACGTTTGGCGCGACGCCGAATCCGAGGGTCGTAGAGGAGTGCGTAATGACGAAATCACTGGTGATACTCGAATCGCCGAATAAAATTAAGGCGTACCAATCATTTTTGGGTAATGATTTCAAGGTAATCGCGAGCAAGGGGCATGTGAAAGACTTGCCGAAGCAGCGCCTTGGAATCGACATCGAACACGGTTTTGAGCCGCAATACATCAACAAATCGGAGCAGACGCGGACGATTGCAGAAATCAAGCGTTGTGCGCAAGAGGCCGACGTCATTTATTTGGCGACAGACCCCGACCGCGAGGGGGAGGCGATTGCGTATCACATTGCCGAGATCATTCGGGGGGTGAAGAAGAACCCGAAGATTTTGCGGATTTTGCCGCAGGAAATCAGCAAGAAGGCGATTTTGCACGAGATTGCGAATCCGACGCAAATCGACCAAAACAAGTACGATAGCCAGCAGGCGCGGCGCGTTTTGGATCGGCTCGTCGGTTACAAGATCAGCCCGATTTTGTGGGAGAAGATAAAGCGAGGACTGTCGGCGGGGCGCGTGCAGTCGGTGGCGTTGCGCCTCATCGTCGACCGCGAGAAGGCGATTGCGGCGTATAAGAAGATCGAATATTGGAAGATTTTTGCCAATCTCGAGACGCAGAAAAAGGAGGCGCTGACGGCGCAGCTCGTGCGAGATGGGCGGCAAACGATTTATGCCGATTCGGCGACGGTCGAGAAGAATCATCCGCGCGGCGTCATTCAAAATGGCGAAGAAGCGCAGCGCTATGTCGAGCGTTCGAAAGGGGCGCCGTTTATCGTGTCGGAAGTCGACACCGAACGACGCGAATCGAAGACGAACCCGCCGTTTTCGACGGCGGATTTGTTGCGTTGCGCGGCGAGCCAGCTCGGGTTTTCGTCGCAGAAGACGTCGAGAATAGCGCAGGCGTTGTTCGAATCGGTCGATATTGCCGATGGCCCCGTCGGTTTGATTACGTATATCCGTACCGACTCGGTTCGCGTTTCGGATGAGGCGATGGATGCGTGCCGACAATATATCGGTGAGAATTACGGGGCGCAATACGTGCCGGCAAAACCCATCCGCCACGAATTGGCCGAGACATCGAAAAAGAAGGCGGCGGTCAAGATCCAAGACGCACACGAGGCGATACGCCCGACCGATGTCAACCGAACGCCCGAATCGGTCAAACCGTATCTCAAAGATAAAGACCACTATCGCCTATATGACTTGATTTGGCGCCGTTTCGTCGCCTCGCAAATGACACCTGCCGTTTCGGATGTGACGACGATTTGGATTGGCAATGGCGATTTGACGTATCGCATTTCGGGGGCTGTGCCTCGATTCCCTGGGTTTAAGCGCGTTTTGTTGCACCAAGATGTCGACGAAAAGAGCGGCGATACGCAAGAAATGACGTTGCCCGATGTCAAAAAAGGCGACGTGCTCGATTGTAAAAAAATCGAGCCAAAACAGATGTATACGCAGCCGCCGAAGCGCTACACCGAGGCGACGTTTATCAAAGAGCTCAAAGATCGCGGCATCGGGCGCCCGTCGACGCTGACGGCAACGGTCAACACGATTCTCAATCGAGAATACGTCAAAAAAGAAGCCGACGGCTATGCACCGACCGAACTCGGCGTGCTCGTCACCGACATGCTCGTCGAGAGCTTCCCCGATATCCTCGAAATCGAATACACCAAAGATATGGAAGACCGCCTCGAGACGATTGCCGCTGGCGATCAATCGTGGCGACAAACGCTCGCCGAATTCTACGAACCGTTTTCGAAAGAACTCGAACGCGCACACTCGCAGATGCGCAATATCAAAGCAGAATCCGAGCAAACCGATATTGCATGCGAAAAATGCGGCAATCCGATGGTCGTCAAATGGGGTAAAAATGGGCACTTCTTGGCGTGCTCGAATTACCCGGCGTGCAAAAATACGAAAGATTTCGAGCGACAACCCGATGGAAAGATCGTCGCCAAAGAAAAAGTCGTCGAATATCGCGGCGAATGCCCAGAATGCCATCGCCCGATGGTCATCAAAAATGGGCGCAATGGGCGGTTCTTGGCGTGCTCGGGCTACCCCGAATGCAAACACACCGAGGCGATCCCCCTCAACGTCAAATGCCCCAAATGCAAAGAAGGCACGATCGTCATCAAACACGCCAAAAAAGGCACGAAGATCTTTTATGGTTGCAACCGCTACCCCGAGTGCGATTTTTCGACGTGGAACGAACCGACAAACGAAATGTGCCCGAACTGCAATCAGAGCTGCTTAGAAATCGTCAGGCGCGGAAAGGCAGAATCGCTACTCTGCCCCAATTGCGCCTACTCTCGACAAAATTCGTAGTCCAATCATTGCTCTGGGCTACGATTAAAGCCCAGAGCCGAAAAACGGCGTAGCCATTTCATCGACTTTGCGCCGATTCCCCATTCTCTTATATCATGGCTCGACGGGGAATTGGAGAGTGAGGCGTTAATGCCCCAGCAAACGGCGTAGCCATTTCATCGATTTTTCGGTGTAGGGTGGGTATTTGATCGAAAAATCGAATCGCGATCCCGACGATTGATAAAAGTCCGATCGCAAGTGGCTAAACGCCTCGAATCCGGCATATCCGTGACTATAACCGTGCCCGCTGTCGCCGACGCCGCCAAACTGCAAATCGATATTGGCGAGCTGGATGAGAGCGTCGTTGTGAACAAAGCCGCCGCAGCGCAGGCGCCGGAATGCTCGAACATCTTTTTTGCTATCGCTAAAGAGATATGCCGCCAGAGGCAACGGGTGCTGCTCGATGGCATCGATTATCGCATCGGGCAAGATGCCGTCTTCGGCGACGATAATCGGCAAAATCGGCCCAAAGATCTCGTCGCGCATTATCGGGTGGTCGGGCATGACTTCGATGAGCGTCGGCGCAAAGACGAGCGACTCGGCTTGGCGCGCACCACCATATATAATGTGTTCGCCGTGCCCCAAGAGCCGCTCCAGGCGCTCGAAATGGCGCACGTTGATAATGTGAGCCATCGATTGCGGGGCGTTTTCGGGGCCATACATCGACGAAATCGACTTTTTAAGTGCCGAAATCAGCCCATCTCGCAGGCGTTTTTCGACGACGACGTAATCGGGCGCAACGCACGTCTGCCCTGCATTGACGAACTTCGCAAACGCGATCCGCCGCGCCGCCGACTCGACATCGCCACAGCGCACGACGATACACGGCGATTTGCCCCCCAATTCGAGCACCGTCGGCGTGAGGTGCTCGGCCGCCGCATGCGCAATGACTTTTGCCGTGCGCGTACTCCCCGTAAAAAAGATGAAATCGAACTTCTGCGCCAAGATTTCGGTCGTTTCGGACACGCCCCCCTCGACGACCGCAACGACATCACTGCCGATCACCTTGGGCAAATGCTCGGCGAGCCAATGCGACGTCGCAGGCGCAAACTCCGACGGCTTGACGACCGCCACATTGCCCGCACTCAAAGCCGCCACGAGCGGCGACAAACTCAGCTGAATCGGATAATTCCAAGGGCTAATGATGAGCACCAGACCACGCGGCTGCGCCACCAGCCTCGATTTCCCAGGGAACATAAACAGCGGCGTGCGCACCGACTTGTCGCGCATCCAGCGATCGATATGCCGCAACGCATGCGCAATTTCGCGCTCGACAAAGCCAATCTCCGTCAGCCATGCCTCCTCGGCCGACTTCCCCAAATCCGCCTTCAACGCACTCTCGAGCGCCCCGCGCTCAGCCTCCAAACACGCCGCCAACAGCCTCAAACGCTCCTTGCGAAACGCCACATCAAACGTCGCCCCCGTCGAATACAACTTGCGCAATTCTTCAAACATGCTCTCCCCTCCACATTAAGGTGTGAGCCAACATTTTAACCGATTTTTCTGCAATTTCCTCTTTTTTTACTATGCCTGTTGCGCCACCGGCGCAATACGGCATAGATTGCGCTATTGCCCGACGGGGCAATACGCGCAATTCGGGGCACGGCTATTGCCAAAAAGGGCAATACGCCGTGCTTGGCGCGGCTATTGCTTGCAGCAATACGCCGCTCTTTGCGCCTATTGCGCCGGCTGGCGCAATAGGACTCGGGTTGCGCTATTGCCCAACGGGGCAATACGCGCAACTTGGGGCACGGCTATTGCCCAAAAGGGCAATACGCCGCGCCAGCGTTTTGCATGCGCGAGCCATACTCGGGCTTCGCATCGCGTGCCTTTGCATTTTTCGAAGCTATATCCATGATAAATAGCACATCATTCTAAAAATACACATTCCATCGAATTTTATTCACTTTCCAATCGCACCAACCAAAGGAAATCTCATGAATCCCACCGCCATTTTACTCCTCCATTGCCCCGATACGACGGGGATTATCTCCGAAATCACGCGCTTTATCACCGATAACGGCGGCAATATCGTCGACATCGATCAATTCGTCGATCACATCGAGGGCATGTTCTTTATGCGCATCGAATGGGAACTCGATCATTTTGCCATCGAACGCGACAAAATCGCCGAAATCCTCGACACACTCTATGCGAAGCGATTCAACGCCAAATGCAATCTCTACTTTAGCGACATACCACCGCGCATGGCGATTTTCGTCAGCAAGATGGGGCATTGCCTCTACGATTTGTTGGCGCGATACCAATCAGGCGAGTGGCGCGTCGAAATACCATGCATCATCAGCAATCACGAAGATATGCGCCACGTCGCCGAACAATTCAGCATTCCCTACTACGTCTTCCCCATCGAAAAAGATAAATCAAACGTCGCCCAAGTCGAAGCCGCCGAACTCGAACTCCTCCGACGCGAACGCATCTCGTTCATCGTACTCGCTCGCTACATGCAAATCATCACCGATGGGCTCATCGCGGCGTATCCCAATCGCATCATCAACATACACCATTCATTTTTGCCCGCATTCGTCGGCGCAAAGCCATATCACCAAGCATGGACACGAGGCGTCAAGATCATCGGCGCAACGAGCCACTACGTCACCGCCGAACTCGACGCCGGCCCCATCATCGAACAAGACGTCGTCCGCATTACACATCGCGATACGCCACAATCCCTCGTCAAAAAAGGACGAGATCTTGAAAAAATCGTTCTCGCTCGCGCCGTCACTCAACACATCGAACGACGAATCCTCACCTACGACAACAAAACCGTCATTCTCAACTAGCGTTCTTTTCTTCTAACCCTACTGTTCAATTCTCCCATAGGCCAAAGCCGTAGGTTTCTAAGCCCAATACGAAAAAAGCGCCCCACTTGGGGGCGCTTTTCTTTAGCCATACAAAGGCCGACTATTCATCGTCGTCATCGTCATCGTCGTCGTCGTCATCATCACCGACTCTGTCAATAATATCATTGATGTCGGATTGCGCGATAGCTGGAACGAGCCAGCCAAAACTGCAGAGGCTGAGAACTAAGAATACAATGCTTCTATCTTCGCGCCCCCCTGCCTTTCTGATCTCTTTACCGAGTAGGTAAAACCAGTAGATACCATAAATACCAAATGTCACCATCGAGAGTATGATGGTAGTCACACCCGACGATCCCATGCCAGTCTTGCGGTTGAGTGCATTTTGCGTCGTGGCAATCCAATACAATCCATAAATTCCAAGCGTTAAAAATGAAAAAACGACGACGAGTACGGGGTTACGTGTTTGCATAAAAACTCCAAATGAAACGGGCTACGACGCCCTTTGACGATCAAACGCCGCATCCTACCGCGGTCACGACGTGCTCAAAAGCTCTATTTGCGAATCGTATACCACAACACCTACGACATGAAAAGAATTAGACGTACGAAATCTACGTTTGCGTAGAACAAATTGGCGAGGTGGTCTGGGTGTGAGGTCAGAACAAAAACGAAAAAAGGCCAAAACTGAACAGTTTTGACCATTTCCTCAAGAAAACCA
>OQWM01002303.1_pt1 | contig 13031 bp, 8 predicted proteins | sample 1691531 | NCBI WGS metagenome assembly OQWM01 (sample SAMN03418257, study PRJEB22391) | human gut metagenome | biome: human-gut; feature: organic feature; material: feces | host: Homo sapiens | place: Tanzania | collected 2013-01 | reverse complement strand
AAGCACTTGAAGCATTGAGAATCAAATATCTCAGCAAAAAGGGCGAAGTGACCGCAATCGTAGCAGAAACCGACATGGGGCACGCGTTCATAGCGTTCCATCATAGCGGCCAGCATGCCGAACTTGCGGATGTTTTCAAAAGCAATCCGCACGCCCTTTTCTCCCGCATATTCCACCAGCGCATCAAAGCGCGAAAGGCCGATGTCGGTGATGGGCGGTGCCGTCCAGCCGGAAGAAAGATGCATGACGATCATGTTGCATCCGCAACCTGCGGCGGCGTCAATCGCCTGTTTTGTCCGGTTGTAGAGATCAAGATAATCCAGATTGTTTTTCCAGAAATCATTGATCCCCCGGAACGGCGCATGGATGAAATCCGAAATATCGCGGGTGTGGGCGTTCGGTTTGAAATTGCGCTGGCTGTGTTGCTGTTTGTGCTGGTCAGCCTGTTTCCGCAGGGCGTGCTGCGCCTCTTTACGAAAAATGCAGCCTTCATCGAAGAGGGTGTGGCGTATTTGAAGATCATTCGTTTCACTTATATCTTCTTTGCGCTCACGGCCGTGATGCTCAGCTCGATTTTATAGCATCAAAAGTTGGAAGCGATGTGTTTTTCTTTATTCATTGATTTTTTTCTTATTTCTTCGATGTGTTTTTCTTTTTCTTCTGCACTTTTCTGAGTAAGTGGAAGCAATTTTTCATATAGCTCATCTATTTTTTCCGGCTGCAAACAACCTTGGTGTGCCAGCGCCGTTCTGTTTACGCAGTCAAAAAGCTGATACTGCTCGACTACCGCATGGTTTCCGCTTGTCGGCAGCCATAAAGGACGGCATTTCATCGGGTGCTCAAATTATCCAAAATGCAGATATGTTCAAAACATTGTTGAAATGGACGAGCACTAAATAAAATTTGACAGATTTCGCCGGAAAGGAGTCGTTATGCAGTTCGGCAGCCTTACATTTTTATACCTGTTTCTTCCTGCGGCGCTGCTGGTCTTTAACCTCGCGCCGAAAAAGCTGAAGAGCTGGGCGCTCACGGCAATCTCCGCCGGGTTCGTCGCTCTTGCACAGTGGAAATACTTTCCGCTCTACGCAATAAACATTATATTCCAGTTCGCCATGTCCGAGTTCATGCGGAAGAACGATGAAAACCACAAGAAAAAACGCTTCGCTTTCGTGCTGACGGTTTTCATAAATACGCTGATGATGGTATTTTTCTCCGTGATGAATCAGATAAGCGGGTTGGAGCTGCCCCTTGGGGTGATGGTGATTGCGTTCACCTCCACGGGGTATTTCGTGGACGCATACAAGGGCGAAGCGGAATATATTCACCCTTTCCCGGAGTTTGCCGCTTTCCTCAGCTTCTTCGGAAAGCTCTACCGCGGACCGCTCGTCCGCGCGGGGCAAAGGCGCACAAGTGCCTGTGCGGAGCGGTTTTCACTGCGTGAAACAGGAAAGGGGCTTTACCTGTTTTTGCGCGGACTTGCTAAATATGTACTTTTAGCGCTGCCGCTTTCGCAGATGTATAACGATCTTTCCTCCGCCGCAATAAGCGAAATTTCTGTGGTCGGCGCATGGATGAAAACCGTCACTTTGGGTATGATGATGTTCTACGACCTATCCGGATTTTGCGATATGGCGCGGGGACTCGGCCGCTGCTTCGGAATTGAGCTGCCGAAAAATTTCTACTTTCCGTTCCAAAGTCCGAGCGTTACGGACTTCCTCGACCGCTTCAATATGACGGTTACGGAGTTCTTCCGACACTATGTTTACGACAATTTGCGTACCAAAAAAGACTCCGCAATTCAGTTTGTGGTGGACACGCTGCTCATCTGTATGCTATGTGGAGTGTGGTTTGGGGTGCGAATGAACTATGTCGCGTGGGGACTTTACATTGCGGTTTTCATAATCATCGAGGGTGCGTTTTTAAGAAAAACTCTGCTCAAAATCCCGCGAATTTTTGCACGGCTTTATACTTTTTGTATAACAATGCTCTCCATGACCATCATTTCGACGGAGGAGAGAGTGGGTATTTTGCCTACATTTAAAGCAATGATTGGTGTAGATACTGTTACAATTACGGATGAAGTTTCTTACATTGTTTCGCAAAATGTGCTTGTACTTATTGTGGGAATGTTCTTTCTCACAAGCGCGTTCAGCACTTTAATAAGGCATATAAGCAAAAAAGCCCCGCTTGTTTATAACATTTTTGCGGTGGCGGAAACGGTGGCTTTGCTCGCGCTGGTGACCGGAGAGCTTATTTGACAGGAAGGGAGCGATTTTTGTGAAGAGAGCAGCTGCGTTGCTTGTTATAGCAATTTTTCTTGTTGTAAGCATTTACGCTGCCGCCGGAGCGGTAGAAAAAATGCAAGAAAATAATAGCATAAACCTTGAAAACATCGAAAATGCTCTTGCGGAAAGCGTGCCTTTTCGCAGCGAGCTTATTGCGCTTATGACGAAAATTCGCTTCATATCCGGAGTTCGCAGCTTTGGCGATATAATCATCGGCAGCGACGGCAGCCTGCTGCGAGACATGGAAAAGCCGCAAAAGGCACTTTCGGGATGCGCTTGCGCCTGCATTGAGGACTTTGCCAGGAGCACTGAAACCGATGTGTATTTGATGCTCATTCCCACAGCCTCCGTTATCCGTCAGCAGGAGGTCAGCACATATACTGCGGCGCAATTTTTCAATCAGCGGCATTATATCAACGAAATTTACGAAAAAATCTACGGCTCGGTGAGAATGGTGGATGTTTACCAAGCGCTTTTCAACAGCAGGGACGAATACATTTATTACCACACGGAGGATTTGCCCACCTGCCTCGGCGGATATTACATCTATGCGAGTCTTGCCGAAAGGCTGGGCATTAAGCCCCGAAATCAGTCGGATTTTTCCGTTGCCTATGCCAGACAAAATTTCTACGGTTCCCTTGCGGCTCCGATGATAAGAGAATATTCTGCCGCGGACTTTCTCTCCCTCTATGAGTACAGCGCGGACAAGAGCACTAAAACCGTTTCTCATTATTACGCGGACGGCAGCGAGGGCTTCGTAAACGGACTTTATGATTTAGAAGAAGATTTTCCCAATGCTACCGATGTGATTTTCGGCGGGGTTTCCGCCGTGACCGAGATAACCGATGATTCTGAGGAGGGAAAGAGTCTTTTGGTGTTCTGCGATGATACCGCAAAAAGTTGGGTTCCCTTTATGACGCTGCATTACAAAAAAATCACAATGGTCTGCCTTTCGGATGCCTCCGAGGCGCAGCTTTCGGAGATAAATCCCGACAATTACGATCAAGTGATTTTCGCATATAGTACCGCAAATTTCGCAAAAGAGGATTTTTCCCGACTTGCAGGATAAATACGGTGAGTAATAAAAGCGGACGGATTCTGAAAGGAATCCGTCCGCTTTTTTGCTTCGGATGGCATAGCCGGGCATCTTTGCACACGGCACACAGGTTGTTATTTTTGAAGAAGCTTCATAATTTGGATAATCAGCATAGAACCGAAAGCCAAGCCTACAACGGCGGCGAGCATATCCGAGGACAATTTGGCAACAGAAAACAGCGGCGCCAGTGCGGGAACCGTCAGCACCAGCCCCAACAGCAGCGCTCCTGCGGCAAACGCACCCAAAAGCGTACGGTTGTTCCAAAATTTTCGAGTCAACAGCACCGGGTGCTGTGATTTACAGCTGAAGCCATGGAACAGTCGACTGAGGCACAAGGTAGAAAATGCCATGGTTTGTCCGACGACGGTTCCGCCACAGTTTAGCCCCAAATAGAATGCCGAAATGGTAGCGGCGGCAAGCACCACACCTTCACTACCCACGTGGATAAGGAAGGGCTTTGTCAAAATACCCTCGTTTCGAGGTCGCGGCCTTTCATGCATAACTTCGTCGGTGTGAGGCTCCAGCCCAAGCGCGATTGCAGGCAGGGAATCTGTCAGCAGATTGATGAACAGCAGGTGAACTGCTGCAAAGGGTACAGGCAGCCCCAGCAGGGAAGCGTAAAGCACCGTCAGTATTCCGGCTGTATTACCGGACAGCAGAAACTGAATGGCTCGTTTGATGTTTGAATACACGTTTCTTCCGTTTTTTACGGCTTTTACGATTGTGGCGAAGTTATCGTCCGTCAGCACAATATCGGCGGCATCCTTGGCAACCTCCGTTCCGGTAATGCCCATTGCAACGCCGATGTCTGCCTGCTTCAAAGCGGGAGCATCGTTGACGCCGTCACCGGTCATAGCAACAAGATTGCCGCGATGCTGCCACGCCCGAACAATTCGGATTTTATGCTCGGGGGATACTCTGGCATAAACGCTGACCGTCGGAACAAAGCGCTGAAGCTCTTCATCGCTCATTTTATCAATAACTGCGCCTTCAACGGCTTCCGTCCCGTCATGCAGAATCCCTATTTCCCGTGCAACAGCCGCCGCAGTGATTTTATGATCGCCTGTAATCATAATGGGACGGATCCCGGCGCTGATACACTCCGCCACCGCCGTTTTTGACTCCTCCCGGGGCGGATCCATCATAGCAATAAGCCCAAGAAAATCCAGACCGTCTTCATCCTCCGGACTGACGGCGGCGCTATCCACCCTGCGGCAGGCAAACGCCAGCACCCGCAGACCTTCGTTGGAAAAATGTTCATTGATCTGTTCGATTTTTTTACGCTCCTCCGCAGTCAGAATGCTCCGCTTCAGCAGCACGTCCACCGCTCCTTTGGCAACCAACATAAAGCCGCCCGTCAGTTTATGAACCGTGGACATTATTTTGCGGTCGGAATCGAAAGGAATTTCCGCAATTCGAGGCCATTTATTTCGGATAACATTCTCATCAAAACCGTTGCTCTCTCCCAACCGAACCAAAGCAATTTCGGTCGGATCTCCTATTTCGTTTTCTCCGCTGACGGTAGCGTCGCTGCACAGCAAAGCCGTTCGCAATAATGGTTCCTGCATGGGGTCACTGAAATCTGCGTCTTTCGCTTCAATCATTTTGCCGCCGACATACAGCTTTTTGACTGTCATATGGTTTTGGGTCAGCGTGCCGGTTTTGTCCGAACAGATTACAGACACGCTGCCAAGTCCCTCCACCGCTTGCAGGTTGCGGATGATGGCGTTCTCCTTTGCCATTTTGCGAGTTCCGAAGGACAACACAATGGTGACAATGGAACTGAGAGCCTCCGGGATAGCAGCGACAGCCAAGGCAACGGCAAAAAGGAAGGCGTTCATCACATTTTCGTGCCGCCACAGCACGCTTACGGCAAACAGCACCACACAAATAACCAGAATAACGGCGGACAGCTTTTTTCCGAACTGATCCAGACTGACCTGAAGAGGCGTTTTCCGTTCCTCTGTATTTTTCAGAAGTCGGGCAATTCTGCCCATTTCGGTATCCATCCCGGTGGCTGTTACCAGAAAGCGGGCGCGTCCGTAGGTCACAAAGGTGCCGGAAAACACCATATTTCTTTGATCCCCCAAGGCTGCTTCTCCGACAATTTTATCCGTGGACTTTTCCGCCGGAATACTTTCGCCGGTAAGAGCGCTCTCTGAACACTTTAGGCTTGCGCATTCCAACAAACGGCCGTCCGCACAGACAGAGTCCCCGGCTTCGAGCACAACTACATCACCCGGAACGACATCGCGGCTTGGAATTTGCATTATATGACCGTCCCGAAGAACCTTGGCGGTGGTGGCGGACATCTCTTTCAGACTGTTCAGAGATGCGGTTGCCTTGACCGTTTGAACAGTACCCAGTATGGCGTTCATAGTGATGACTGCCAAAATGACGATCATGCTTTCAATGTCCCCCATACAGGAGGAAACGACAGCGGCTATGATTAGAATCAGAACCAGAAAGTCCGCAAATTGCCCCAAAAAAATCCGGAGAATGCTTTTCTGCTTTCCTGTATTTCGTAAAGGCTGTCAAGAAAAAACTTTTTATCGGAAAAATTTGTCGTATTTTTTTGTGTACGACATAGCTATGAAAAAATTCCCGCTTTTCTCCGCACCGCTAAATCGGCGGAATGCGTCTGCCGGAGCCGTTTGCCGCAGAGAATGCCGAGTAAGAGAAACTCTGAAAAAAATGCACCAAAAAAACGGCGGGTCTTGCGACTCGCCGTTAATTTCGATTTGTCAGCTTGCTCAAAACTAACATCTCTCTTGTTCTAACTATATAATACGGTTTGTTTATGGAACTTTTGTGAAGATTCGGTTGCCGTGCGGTTACAGCTTAGAGCCAGTTTGGTTAAACTTCCGCAGCGGAGATTTTACCTTTTGTAAGAATTTTGTTTATGGCGGCGATTTCGTCCTCAGGCAGCTTGCAGACCGCGCGGTCGTAGGTCAAAATACCATTTTGCTCGTCCTCTACGTCGGAAAGTTGGGTATAAACCGCGGCGCAAAGCCCCTGCGCCTTTGCGGGAAGAATCTCGTTTTGGTAAAGACGGCAAAGCGCCGCGGTGAGCTTTTCACAGTCGGCAAAGCGGCGGTAGCCGTAGTTCACATCATTGAAGCAGTGCCCCGCAACATGGCAGTTGTACCCGCCGAACTCGCTTAAAACCACGGTGCGGCGGTCACGCACCATGCGGAAGCGGCGGAAATAGACGTGTAGGCTGCAAATTTTGCCGTCGCCCTGATCGTGCCAGCCGCTGGCAATATCGACGGAGCGGGTGCAGTCAAGAGCGAGCAGCTTTTCATAGGCTTTGCGACTGTCAAACTGACCCCAGCCCTCGTTGAAAATGCACCACATGGCGATGCATGGGCAGTTGTACAGGTGGCGGACGGTACCTTCCATATCAAGAATAAATTCTTCACGCCCGGCGGCATCGCGCCGCCCGAAAAAGCCGTATTTATCGTCGCGGAGCTTTGTTATGCCGATGGTGGAAAGCGCGGATTTGAGCATAAAGTGGCGCATGACGCCGCCGCTGACCATGTCCTGCCAGACGAGCATACCGAGCCGGTCACAGTGGTAGTACCAGCGCAGCGGCTCCACTTTTATGTGCTTACGCAGCATGTTGAAGCCAAGGCGCTTCATGGAGGTGATGTCGTGAATCATCGCATCGTCGGAGGGGGCAGTATAGAGTCCGTCGGGCCAATACCCCTGGTCGAGCACGCCGCTGTGGAACAGCGGCTTTCCGTTGAGCACGAGGCGCATAACGCCGTGCTCATCAGGCAGAACGGCAAATTCGCGCATGGCAAAATAGCTTGTTATTTCGTCCTCGCCGAGGGTAATTTTTACATCGTAGAGAAATGGGTCATCCGGCGACCAAGGGTGCACAGGGCACTGAGCATCAAATTTGAGCACAGCTTTGCCATGTTCATCGGTCACATCCTCGGCGACAGCTTCTTCGTGCTCAAAAACTGTAATCTGAGCGGATTCGGGATTTTTTGCCGCAATTTCGAGCAAAATCGTGCTGCTTTTGAGCACAGGAGTGATTTTTATGTGCTCAATATAGTTTTCCGGCACTTCCTCGAGCCAAACGGTCTGCCAAATTCCGCTCTGGGCGGTGTACCAGATTCCGCCGCGTTTAAGAACCTGCTTGCCGTTTGCGTGGTACGAGCTGTCGGAAAAATCCTGCACACAAAGCGTGAGCACGTTCTTTCCCTCTTTGAGCACGGATGCAATGTCAAACTCAAATGGCAGGTAGCCGCCGCGGTGCTCACCGATTTTTTTACCGTTCAGATAAACCCTGCAGCGCTCGTCCACCGCGCCGAAATGAAGGATAACGTGCGCCGCAGGCGCGCCCTCGTGCTCAAAAATAAGACGGTAGTGGAGATATTCGTCCGGCAAAAACTGGCGCATAACACCGGAGAGTGGCGCTTCCGGCGAGAAGGGAACGAGGATTTTTCCGTCGTAATTTTCAGGCTCATTCGCAAATTTTGTGATGGCGTAATCCCAGTAGCCGTTCAGGTTACGCCAGTTTTTTCGAACAAGCTGTGGGCGGGGATACTCCGGCAGGACGTTCTGCGGGTCAAGATTTTTGCCCCATTCGGTATAGAGAACATGATTTTCCATAAAGCGTTCCTCCCATACGGAAATAAAAAAAGCTGCCGCAAAATCACAGAATTTATTCTGCAAAAGCGGCAGCCTAAAATTTTTACAGTCCGGCAGTAATGACAAGCACCGCCACCGCAAGTCCGAGGGCGAGGATTATCCAAAGCGCCGCACCGTGTGGCTTTCTCAGCTTGAATTTGAGGATAAACGCTGCCGCCACAGCGTAAAGAACTATCTGATAAACCGGCAGAAGTGCATTCCCGAACAGGTTTTTAAGTCCGAAAATCAGCGGGAAAATCATTGCCGCAGCGGTCACCGGCAGTCCGTAATAGGTTTTTCTGCGGCCGGTTTCTTTTTGCTGGCGCATGATTTCGTCCACGTTGAAATAGGCAAGGCGGATTATGGCACAGATGAGGTAGAGCACTGCGGAAATATAGAAAAATCCGCCGGAAAGTCCAATCCCATAGCCGATGGAGATGGGCAGCACGCCGAAGCTTATGAGGTCGCACAGGGAGTCGATCTGTATGCCGAAGTTCTTTTCAGCGTCGTTACGCTTCATAGTGGAGGCAACTTTTCCGTCAAACATATCCGTCGCTCCGGCAAAAAGCAGGCAAATCACGCCCCAGAATGGGTGCCCGGAGGCGGAAAAGAAAATTCCGCACACAGCCGCCGCCGCGCCCGCGTATGTAAGCCACACTGTATAGTTGTAAAAACCTATAAGCTTCATAAAGATCCCCTTCAAAATATAAATTTGTTCACAAATTTACAATATAATATGCTATAATAGACTTAGAATTTATTATAGAATAAAAGCGAGAAAATAGAAAGCGAAAAAACGCTCTTTTATGCTGTACATAACAACATAATAGCACAAAGCGCGGATTTTTACAAATCAATTTTTGCTAAATTTATTAAGAAAGGAGCGCCCCGAAAATTGAGCAGCTTCGTAAGTCTTAAAGATGTTTGCAAACGCTATACCATGGGCGAAGTTACTATCACCGCCTCCGACCATGTCAGCTTCGACATAGAAAAGGGCGAGTTCGTGGTAATCGTAGGGCCCTCCGGCGCGGGAAAAACCACCATTCTGAATATGCTCGGCGGAATGGACACCGTCACCGAGGGGGACATAATCGTTGACGGAAACAATGTGGCGAAATATAACAACAAGGAGCTTATAACCTACCGCAGGTACGATATAGGCTTCGTTTTCCAGTTCTACAATCTTATTCAGAACCTCACCGCCAAGGAGAACGTGGAGCTTGCCTCACAGATATGCAAGAACCCCCTCGACCCGGACACGGTGCTCAAGCAGGTGGGGCTTGAAAAGCGGGAAAACAACTTCCCGGCGCAGCTTTCCGGCGGCGAGCAGCAGCGTGTGGCGATAGCCCGCGCCCTCGCCAAAAACCCGAAAATTCTGCTCTGCGATGAGCCTACCGGCGCGCTTGACTACGTTACCGGCAAGCAGATTCTCAAGCTTTTGCAGGATTGCTGCCGCCAAAACGGCATGACTGTAATCGTAATCACCCACAACCTTGCCCTTACCCCCATGGCAGACAAGGTCATCCATATCAACAGCAGCAAGGTCACGGGAATTGAAATAAACGAAAAACCCACCCCGGTTGAGCAAATCGAATGGTGACGGAAGGGAGGGCGCGCTTTTGAAATCGGCGCTGTTCAAGGACATAATAAGAGAAATCAAGCGCACAAAAAGCCGCTTTTTCTCGATTTTTGCGATAATCGCACTGGGAGCCGGCTTCTTTTCCGGCTTGAAGGCAGCCTGCCCGGATATGCTTGCAACCCAGGAAAGCTATTTTCGCGACAATAACCTTATGGATATTCACATGCTTTCCACCTACGGCTTTGACGACGGCGATATTGAAGCCATCCGTGCCGTGGACGGCATACGCGGAATTTATCCCACATATTCAAAGGATGTTTTTGTAGAGAACGACCGCAACTCAAATTTAATTGCGAAGATGATTGCCATTCCCGACGTTACAACGGCGGAATACGCGGATAAGACCATTGACGAGCCGGTTGTTTTAGAGGGGCGTATGCCCCAAAGCGCCAACGAATGTGTGGTGGAAAAACATTCCCAAATGCGAACCACCTTTAAGATCGGTGACACCGTAAGCGTTTACACCACGGATTCCGAAAATCCTCTCAGCGATTCCCTTGTGCGGGACAGCTGGACGGTGGTGGGCATCGTGATGAACCCGCAGTACATAAGCTATGAGCGTGGCAACACAACCATAGGCGACGGCTCAATAGACACCTACATAATGATTCCGGAAAGCAACTTCTGCTATGAAGTTTACACCGACGTTTACCTCACTATGGAGGACGCCGCCGCATATGGCGCATTCGACGACGGCTATTGGAACGTTATGGACGGCAATGTGGAGGAATTCGAAGCGGTGGCGGACGTCCGCAAGGAGGAACGCTTTGCCGAGATAAAGGACGAGGCGGAGCGCCAGCTTGCGGATGCGAAGAAAAAGCTGGCGGACGGTGAAAAAGAGGCGAACGAAGAGCTTTCAAAGGCAAAGCAGGAACTTGACGACGCATATAAAGAGCTTACCGACGGCGAAAAAAAGCTTGCCGACGGCAAAAAGCAGTATAACGACGGCAGGGAAGAGTATAATAACAGCAAAAAGGAATTTGACGAAGGCATAGCGGATGCCGAACTCAAAATAGAAGAAGCACAGGCAGAACTTGATGACGGCTATGCGCAGTATAACAACGGCGTAAGCCAACTTATGGAAGGGCTTGAAAGCTCTGCGGAACAGCTTCGCGCCAAAACAGCGGAGATAAAGGCCGCCATTTCCGCCGGCATGGGTACGCCGGAAATGGAAATGATGCTTGCTGAACTTGAAAGACAGCTTGGCGAAATTGAGTACCTTATAAAAAATCCCGAAGCGGCCATAGCAAGCGCAGAAGAACTCAGAACCGCAAAGGAACAGCTTGACAAAGCCGCCGAAGAATTGAGCAGCGCAAAGCTTTGGCTCGGCGTTGAGAAAGAAAATGGGCAAAAGCAGCTTGACGAAGCCGCCGCAGAGCTGAGCAAGGCATATAAAACCCTCCGCGACAGTGAAAAGCAGCTTGCGGACGGTTGGGACGAATACAACGACGGTTTAGCAAAATACGAGGAGGCAAAAGCGGAATCCGACCAAAAGCTTGCGGACGCACGCCAACAGATTCTGGACGCGGAAAAGAAAGTTGCGAAGCTGAAAAAGCCCACATGGTATGTCTTTACCAGAAAGGATAACCCCGGCTTTAGCACCTACGAAAGCGATGCTTACCGCATTGAAAACGTGTGCAAAATATTCCCGGTGTTTTTCTTCCTTGTGGCGATTTTGGTCTGCCTTACCACCATGACCCGTATGGTTGAGGAGGAGCGCACGCAGATAGGCACGCTCAAGGCGCTGGGCTACTCAAAGGCGGCGATTGCATCGAAATTCATTGTATATTCCGCGCTGGCAAGCCTTTCCGGCTCGGTAGTGGGCATTGCAGCGGGTTCGTTCATTTTCCCGACGGTAATTTACAGCGCCTACGAAATGCTGTACAAAACTCCGGCGCTGAAGCTTCAGCCCATGCCGGAAGTGTGGGTGCTTGTCACGCTGTGCGCCCTTGTCTGCACCACCGCGGCGGCGCTTATGGCGTGCATGGCGGAGCTTCGCTCCAACCCGGCGGCGCTTATGCGCCCGAAGGCTCCGAAGGCGGGCAAGCGCGTTCTGCTGGAGAAAATTCCGTTTATTTGGAAGCGCCTGAGCTTCACCCGCAAGGTCACTGTACGGAACCTGTTCCGCTATAAAAAACGCATTTTTATGACAATTCTCGGCATTGCGGGCTGCACCGCACTAACCATGGCGGGCTTCGGAATTTATTCTTCAATCTCTGTAATTCTGGATAAACAGTACAGTGAGATTTTTAACTACGACCTGATTGTGGTGCTTGATTCTGACGCGGGTGAATACACTCTTGAAACCGTCGACAAGGCTCTTGAGGAGGACGAAAACACCACCGAAAATGTCGAGCTTTACATGAAGAGCCTTTCCTATAAGGGAATCGGAGACACTTCGCTTGTTGTGGCGAAGGATACTACGAAGCTTGCGGACGTGGTGAAGTTTAATGACCGCGTGACCGGCGACCCATTTGAGCTTACCGACGACGGCGTGATAATCACGGAGCGCTTTGCGGAGCTTTCCGGCCTTTCTGCCGGCGACGAGTTCACGTTCACCTGCGGCGGCGAAGAAATCACCGCGAAGGTTTCCGCCGTCACCGAAAACTATACGCTGCACTTCGTCTATATGACGGAAAATCTTTACGAAAAGCTTTGCGGAGCAAAGCCCTCATACAACACATATTTTACCATAATGAAGGACACCGGCGATGAGGCTCAGAAAGAAATGGGCGAACGCCTGATGAGCCTTGACGGTGTGCAGGCGCTTTCCTTCGTCAAGGACAACCGCGAATCATTCGGCAACACGGTAAAGAACCTCAATTATGTGGTTATTCTCATAATTGTTTCTGCCGCGATGCTGGCGTTTGTGGTGCTTTACAACCTCACAAATATCAATATCACGGAGCGAATCCGAGAAATTGCCACCATAAAGGTGCTCGGATTTTACGACAACGAGGTTTCTGCCTATGTTTTCCGCGAAAATATATTGCTCACGCTCATCGGCGATGCTATCGGGCTCGGAGCGGGCGTGTGGCTGCACCGCTTTGTAATTCAGGTGGCGCAGACCGACTCTGTCATGTTCGGCAGAACGCTGCCGCTGTGGTGTTTTGCAGCCGCGTTTGTGCTGACACTGATTTTCGCCCTTTTGGTTGACTTCATCATGCACTTCCGTCTCAAAAAGGTCAGTATGGTGGAATCGCTGAAATCGGTGGAGTGAGGCGGCAAAACTAATGTGTGCCGCGGGTCGCGGCACATTTTTATAGGGCTTCGGCACAGAGGTAACGGGCGCAAAGCCTTCCCCTTGGGGGATAGGCGGCTCTGCGAGCCGCAGTGAAATCCGCGGCGAAACCGCGGGTGAAATCGTGCC
>OQWM01002301.1_pt1 | contig 13031 bp, 6 predicted proteins | sample 1691531 | NCBI WGS metagenome assembly OQWM01 (sample SAMN03418257, study PRJEB22391) | human gut metagenome | biome: human-gut; feature: organic feature; material: feces | host: Homo sapiens | place: Tanzania | collected 2013-01 | reverse complement strand
CGGGGACACAAGGATTTTCAGTCCTTTGCTCTACCAACTGAGCTATGGCACCAACATGTTTATTGTGCAATAATTTTCAATTGCGGGTGCAAAGGTATGGATTTTTTTTGTAATGCCAAACTTTTTAGGGCAAAAATTTTTCCATTATAAAAAAAAGACTTAACTTTGCACTCGCTTTAAGACAATCGGGATTTAGCGCAGTTGGTAGCGCACGTCGTTCGGGACGACGGGGTCGCTGGTTCGAGTCCAGTAATCCCGACATGTGGCCAAGATGTTGTTTCTACAATGTCTTGGTTTTTTTGTTTTTAAGTTGACGAGCGGACAAGTTGACGAGTAGACAAGTTGACGGGGATGTTTGTGGACGAGCAGTCAAGTTGACGGTTTTCCTTATTCGGATTTGTATGGTTTTATATTGTGAATAGTATGTTTTTCCTTACGTATAGATACAAAAAAAGGAGTACCGCTGTACTCCAACCTTGTTAACCTTAAATCTAATACTATGAAAAACACGTTGCAAAGATATGGCTATTGTTGCAATCTTGCAAGTGTTTTCCATAATATTTTTCTCCTTTATCATCTTTATTGATATAAATCAAGTGTAATAACTTTCAATCTGTAGTTCGATTGGGGCTTAAATTTACGAAATGATATAGGGTGTAAAACACCCAATATATCCCATAAACAGGGCGTTTCAGGGCTATTGCTCCATCACTAATCCTTCCTGTTTCATGCCGTCCATCATAATTTTCAGAGGTTTGTCAAATCTCACGTGTCTTACATGTTCTGTTTCGTCGACAGAAGGCATGGCATCGAGAATTTCTTTCCGGAAGAATCCCATGCCTTTGTTTTCGTCGATGGTGAAATATCCGATACCGAAACTTGTAAGGTTCTGGAAGAAATGAGTGCCCTGACTTGGGTCCACACTATAGTTCTTGAGAGTTATTTCCACTATTATCTTTGCGGCACTTATGTGTGGCCATTTCACAGGGACGCCGAGCCAAGGGTCGCTTGACCCCCATCTGCCAGGTCCGACAAGAACATAGCCGGTATTGTCGGCAAGGAACTTTCTGTTCATGTGTTCTATTTCGTCGGCAATGGCGGGGTTGTCCGCTGCCGTAAAGTCATCACTGGTCTTTATGTATACCACATCCGTCACATCGGTGCTGACGCCATGTCCAAGAGAGTTATGAGAGCGCAACAGGCATTTCTCGTCAGGTATCGAGGCGAGGTCTTCGTCAAGCATCTGCTTACTGTCAACGATAGGACGGATCTGCAGGAGGTAGAACTCTCCTGTTCTGTCGTTGTTCAGGGTGCAGGCAAATTCAATCTCTACAGGTCTCTTCATGCTGTCGGCACCATGTCTCATAGAGAGCTTGAGCAGTTCAGGAAGAGGGAACACCCCTTGTCGTAGAAGTCCGCAGAAGCTGATTATTTTTCTTCCTCCGTCATATAGTCCTTCTCTTATAACCTGGTCATACGGGTCGTAGGTTGAGGCTATAAAGTTAAGAGCGCCGTCGGCGTCAGCGTCTTTCACTTTCAGGTTCATTATGTTGAAGCCATCGTCAACCTTGAAGTCCTCGCCGATGTGCTTCATGTCGAGGGCGTAGAATCTTGTCTGTGTCTGTCGCAGCGCAATCTCCATGTCGCTTGTCTGCAGCACCTGGTCGGGATGATAAGGGCTGACGCGCAGAGTCTGTCCGCCATCCACTATATATTTTCCGAGACCGAGAGCCAGACTTGCAATACCTTCTTCAGATTTCTCGTATCCCAAAGGATAATAGTTTATGGAGCGCAGCACGCCGCTGAAGTTAGGATAGAAATGGTCGCCGTATTGTTTTCCCACCACCTCTTGTAATATGACAGCCATCTTCTCCTGGTCGATGACATTGCTCGTGGCTGTCATGTATGCCTTAGAGTCCTTGTAGTAGACAGAGGCGTATACACTCTTTATTGCGGCGGCGAGCATTCGCAGCATCTCCTGCTTGTCGTCAAGATACGGAATCATGTATGTGGAATATATTCCTGCGAAAGGCTGGTAGTGGGAGTCTTCGAGCAGACTGCTTGAACGTATGGCGATAGGATGCTTGATGGCGTCGAAGAAGGTATAGAAGTCATCAATAAACTGGTCGGGCAGCTGTGCCTTCAGGAAAGCCTTCAGTATGTCCTCGTCCGGAGCGTCGCTAAGTGCAATCTGATACAAGTTGTTGTTGTCCATGAACTGGTCGAACACGTCGGTACAGAGAACCACGGTCTTTGGTATGGACACCTTTACACCCTCGAAGCTGTTGAACTCCGGGTTTGACTTTATGATGTGGTCGAGGAAAGCCAGTCCTCTTCCTTTACCTCCGAGAGAGCCGTCGCCGATTCTTGCAAAGTGGCTGTATGCGTCAAACCGTTCACGGCGGAAAACAGCTACGGTACCGAGATTCTTCATGTGGCGGTATTGTACGATGGCGTCAAAGATAATCTGTCTGTGGGCATCGATATCCTTCAGTTTCTCCAGGGTCACCGTTTTCAGAAACTCCGATACGGGGAATATGGCTCTTGCGCAAAGCCAGCGGCTCACATGGTTTCTTGATATGTGGTAAAGCATGGAGTCGTTCGGTATACTGAAGATGTTGTCCTGTAGTTCTTTCAGGTTGCGGATGCGCTTTATCTCCTCGTGGGTCTTCGGGTCGCGGAACACGAAGTCTCCGAATCCCATGTGTGTTGCCATGAGGTTTCGCAGGTCTATGTTCATCTTCTTCGAGTTCTTGTCGATGAAGCGTAGTCCCAAAGCCTCCGCCTTCTCCTTGTTCTCTGATTCGCTGCTTTCAATGATGAGCGGCAGGAAGGGGTCTCTCTTCCTTATTTCCTGGAGCAGTTTCAGTCCAGCCTCAGAGTCTTTCTCACCGCCTTTAGGGAAGCGGCAGTCGCTTATTACTCCGAGGATGTTTTCCGGGTAGTGCAGATAATACCCCATAGCCTCCTCGTATGTTCTGGCAAGTACCACCTTAGGTCTTCCTCTCATTCTGAGTGTGGCGGAGTGTGGGTTCAGAGCCTCGGTGGCAAACCTCTGGCTTTGTGCGAGGATGTAGCTGTATAGGTTTGGCAGTATGGAAGAATAGAAGCGTATGCTGTCTTCCACGAGCAGAATCATCTGTACGCCGGCCTCGTCAATGTCGTGTTCAAGGTTCATCTTGTCCTCTATAAGCTTTATGATAGACAGGATGAGGTTTGTGTTTCCGAGCCAGCAGAACACATATTCGAAGATGGATAGGTCTTCGTTCACCATTCTTCTTGTGATACCGTGTGAGAAGGGAGTGAGTACGACACAAGGAATGTCGGGGAATTCAAGCTTTACCGCTCTTGCCACGGTGAAGGCATCGTTGTCGGCATTTCCCGGCATACATATTACAAGGTCGATGCTCGTTGTAGAAAGCACTTCAGATGCTTCCACCATGGTGCTGACCTGTGTGAAGGTTGGTGGGTATCGGAGTCCGAGTTCGGTGTACTCGTTGAAAATCTTCTCGTCCACACGTCCGTCGTCTTCAAGCATGAAGGCATCATACGGGTTGGCGATGATGAGGACGTTGAATATGCGGTGGGTCATCAAATTCTTGAATGAGACATCCTTCAGGTAGAACTTGTCCCATCGTTGTGGTGCTTGCTCGTTCATAGGCTGTATAAGTTTGTTCTTATAATATCTTTATAGTAGACAAGTAGACAAGTTGACGAGTTGACAAGGAGATTAGTTCTTCTTGATGATCGCTATTTGCAAACTTTAGGCAAGGAGATTAGTTCTTCTTGGTGATCGCTAATTGCAGACTTTAGGCAAGGAGATTGGTTCTTCTTGATGATCGTCGTTAGCAAACTTTAGACAAGAGGTGCAAACCTCCTTGTTTACTTGTCTGCTTATTGACTCGTCTACTGACATGCAAATATAATGATTTTATTGGTAAAAGGTGGATAATTGTGCGATTAATTAGTATTAAGACGGTTAATGTGGGGCTTTCGTTAGTCTGATGTAAGGATATGTCGGGGAAAAGTATTATATTTGCATAATACTTAGCTGCACTCGGCAAACTGAGAGTAAACTCTCTTTTGCACTCGTTTGCAAAGTATTGACTGAATCAGAAGCAGAATAAAACTAATAATACATAAACAGACAATTAACATTTATGAAAAGAATCTTATTTTTGGCAGTAATGCTTGTGGGCATGGCTATAGGCAGCATGCGTGCCCAGACTTATCCCTACGACAATCTTTATCAGAATTTGCCGTTCAAGATGTCAAAGGTCACACGTCCTACATTCCCAAACCGTGAGACAAACATCAAGGACTTCGGAGCGAAGGGCGACGGCACAACATTATGCACGACGGCAATACAGAAAGCCATCGACCAGACAGCAAAGAAAGGTGGCGGTAAGGTGGTTGTTCCGCAGGGCGTTTGGTTTACCGGTCCTATAGAATTGAGGAGCAACATCAACCTGCATCTTGAGAAAGGAGCCATCGTGCTGTTCTCTCCGGATCCGGATCTGTATCCTATAGTAAAATCCGTGTTTGAAGGACTTGACACCCGTCGCTGCAAGTCGCCAATCTCAGGCTACGACCTGAAGAACGTGGCAATAACAGGCGATGGCGTTATCGACGGCAACGGACATTTCTGGCGTCCGCTCAAGCGCAGCAAGGTAACGGCAAGCCAATGGAAAGAGGCAACGTCGAGAGGTGGAGCCTATATAAACAAAGACTTCTGGATTCCTACAGAGGGAGCGCTGAAGGGCTATAAGATGGCAGACATGAATGTGCCGACAGGTAATCTAACAGAAGCACAGTGGGACAGCATCAAGGTGTTCCTACGTCCGGTGATGGTAAATATCGTAAACTGTAAAAACGTTTGGCTCAATGGAGTAATCTTCCAGAACTCTCCGGCATGGAACGTACATCCGCTGATGTGTGAGAACGTGCTCATAGAGGATGTTGAAATCCGTAACCCGAGCTATGCACAGAACGGTGACGGCCTGGACCTTGAGTCGTGCAAGAATGCCCTGATCGTAAACTCCCGCTTTGACGTTGGTGACGACGGCATCTGTATAAAGAGCGGTAAGGACGAAGACGGCAGAAGGCGTGGCGTGGCTTGCGAGAATGTTATCGTAGATGGCTGTACCGTGTTCAAGGGTCATGGAGGATTCGTTGTCGGTTCGGAGATGAGTGGCGGCGTGAAGAACATCAGCGTCAGCAACTGTCAGTTCCTCGGTACCGATGTAGGTCTGCGTTTCAAGAGCAAGCGCGGCAGAGGAGGAGTAGTAGAGAATATATGGATAAAGAACGTTTCCATGTTTGACATTCCTACAGAGGCGGTAATCTTCAATCTTTATTACGGCGGACTGTCTGCAGCAGAAGCACAGGCAGCAGGAAAGAACCAGGCAGAAGAAGTGAAGCCGGAGCCGGTGGACGAGACAACACCTTGTTTCAGAAACATATACATCGAGGATGTAGTATGTCGTAATGCCAACCGTGCGATGTTCTTCAACGGACTTCCCGAGATGCCTATAAAGAACATACATCTAAAGAATGTGGATATTACGGCAAAGAAGCCTGCAGAGTTCAAATACTGCGAAGATATAAAGCAGGAGAACGTGAACGTTACTCTGAACTAAAAAAATCCTTTGGCGGAAGATTGTCTTTTGTGTCTTTCGCCAAAGGATAAATTATTGATGTAAATCATCTTTTTTAGGTATGGTATAATCTATTTGTTTTAAATTATGCCAATAATACTTTGTTTTTTGGCAAAAACAAGAGTACAAGACAAAGTTTTTCCGTGTTTAATGACAATTTATAAGAATTTTATCATATCTTTGCAACCATAACTACTACTCTTAAAAAGTACAAAGTCAGAAAATCAAAAGTTTCTAAACAATACATACTTGAGAGAGTTGCCGTTTTTGAAATAATTTGCTGATGTCGTAGCTATATATATAATAAGGTATACATGTACCTTTGTTTATTGCAAAGCATCGCACCTTAGATCGAGTGGAAAACGGAACCTGTTAGTATTAATTAATGTCATACTGCAATTAGAGAATCTTAAAAAAGCTTTTATGCCAATAGCGTATAAATGGACTTTATGTCAGACCCGTATGCCGAAGGGCTACGTTGTCGCTATTTGTCGGCTATGTACATATCATTAAATATCGAACTTTAACAATTTCAAAATCTATTTTATATGAAGACAAGAAAGATGTATAATTCAAGTTCCAACTTGAAAAGGATGTCCATCACGCTTGCTCTGTCCTCAGCAATGCTTTGTCCTGCCACAATGATGGCAGCAGGCAATGGTAGCACTGCGCTTTCTCCACAAACTGTTCATCAGAACGGAGTAGTGAAGGGTACCGTTGTTGACGAGACAGGACAGCCGATGATCGGTGTAACCATCATTCCGCAGAGCGGAACAAAAAATGGTACAATAACAGATCTTGATGGTAATTTTACCGTAAATGCTCCTGTTGGCTCTACTATTAAAGTCTCTTATACCGGTTATAAGGATAAGGTAGTCAAGGTGACAAGCAGTACGCTGTCTTTGAAGATGGAACCGGATGTACTTGGACTTGACGATGTTGTGGTTATTGGTTATGGTACACAGAAGAAGCGTGACCTTACCGGTGCTGTAGCATCTGTAAAGAGCGAAGACATCACTCTTACTCCATCCTCAAACCCTATGCAGTCATTGCAGGGACGTGTGTCTGGTCTTGATATCACAAAGGAAGACGGTAGAGCCGGTGCTGGTGTGAAGATTCAGTTGCGTGGTAACCGTTCGTTCAGCGATTCAGGTACAGCTCCTCTCTTTATCATCGACGGAATGCCTGGTGACTATTCAACATTGAACCCTAATGATATTGAAAGCATTGAGGTATTGAAGGATGCATCTTCAACAGCAGTATATGGTATGGAAGGTGCAAACGGTGTTGTACTCATCACCACCAAGGGCGGTAAGGCAGGAAAGCTCTCTGTTAACGTAAATGCCTATTTCGGTATAAACAGCTGGTCTGAAATGCCAAAGGTAAGACAGGGCGAGAGCTATATCGAAGGTCTCCGTCAGGCAAATCGTAATGCCGGAACTTATGTTGACGATGAAACAATGTTCCAGTCAAACCCTAACTATTATAAGGCATACCAGGACAAGAAGTTCATCAACTGGGCAGACGAACTCCTCCATACAGGAACCGTGCAGAACTATTCTGTATCCCTTTCAGGTGGAACAGACAAGACAAAGGCTTACATGTCTATGAACTTCTCTGATGAGAAGGGTCAGTATAGAGATGACAACTACAAGGTTTATTCAACCAATATCCGTATTGACAATAAGGTGAACAACTGGTTCAGCGCAGGTATCGCAATCCAGGGTTCCTATGTATACAAGAACACTCCTTTCGCTAAGTTGGAGGATGCCATGACTGCAATACCTTATGGCGACCTGTATGACGAGAACGGAAACTATACCACCTATCCAGTAGAAGGCGATACAAACTATATCAACCTTCTTGTAAACAACAAGAGCAACTATCGCGGACAGGGTCAGAATACAAAGGTATACATCAATCCGTATATCAAGATTACTCCGTTCAAGGGCTTCTCTTGGGAAAGCAGAATCAATGGAACATTGACACACTCTCGTTCAAACTCTTTCACAGGACAGGGTTCTTACAACTTCATCAAGTCAGGAGGCAATGTTGAAACCGATACAAAGGCATCAACATCACAGTCAAACTATTATCGTTACAAGTGGGAGAATATCCTTACATATAATTTCAATATCGGCAAGGAGCACAACTTCGTCGTTACCGGTGTATCATCTTATGAACACGGACGCTCAGAGGGTGCTACCGCATCAGGTATCGGAATCTTGAACAACAGCTATCTGTGGAACAATCTTGACAATGCCGTTACACGTCAGAGTTCATCATCATACTCAATGTCAAAGCGTATGGGTTGGATGGGACGTATCAACTACTCTTACCTCGGCAAATACCTCGCATCAGTATCTGTTCGTCATGACGGTGACTCACGTCTTGCAAAGGATGAGAAGTGGCAGACCTTCCCTGCATTCTCTCTCGGATGGCGTATCAGCGACGAGAAGTTCATGGAAAGTACAAAGAACTGGCTCGACAACTTGAAGCTGAGAGTAGGTTACGGTGAAACAGGTAGTACATCAAATATCAGTCCGTATGCTTCAACTTCAAAGATTGAGCAGAGCTATCTTACAATCGGTGGAGAGAAGATAACGACTTACGGATATTCTAAGGAAGTAGCAAACAAGAAGCTTACTTGGGAGCGTTCAAAGAGCTGGAACATCGGTTTGGATGCCGCTTTCCTCAACAGTCGTATCGACTTGAGCATGGATTGGTATCTTACAAACACAAGCAATGTAATCTGGCATAAGAACCTGCCTGTAACAGGTGGTGCTTACAACTCTACAACACAGTATCTTACAAATGTGAACCTTGCTGAAACAAGAAACAAGGGTATTGAGCTTACGCTTAACACAAGAAATATTGTGACAAAAGACTTTAAGTGGAACTCTACTCTTACATTCAACTACAACAAGGAGGAGATTACCAAGTTGATGGGTACTGCAAATGATAAGGTGATAAATGGCGACTATGTATACTCTGTAGGTTCAGCCGTTAACTCATTCTATCATTACAAGCTCAATGGTATCTGGCAGACAAACGAGGCTGATGATGCAGCTTGCTTCGGCATGAAGCCTGGATATATCAAGGTTGATGTACCGGGAATCAAGCGTCATGTAGACGAGAACGGTTCTGTATATTACACAAAGATTGATGCAGAGGGCGTAGAGCACAGATATGATGCTTCTAATCCTTACGCTTTGTCAGCAGACGATTATCAGGTTATCGGACACAACTCTCCAGACTGGTCTCTCGGATTCCAGAACACATTCAAGTACAAGGACTTTGACCTGAGCATCTATATGTATATGCGTTGGGGTCAGATGATAAACTACAAGATGTTGACAAACTATGATCCTACAGGAAAGAACAACTATCCGGAGTATTTCAATGTATGGTCAGAGAACAATCCTTCAAATGACTTCCCTGCAATGAATGCAAGCATCTCTGATAAGTTGAGCTATTATCCTGGTTTCGCAGCATTGTCTTATGTTGACGGATCATTCTTCAAGATCAAGAACATCACTTTGGGATACACACTTCCAAATAACATCTGCAAGAGACTTGGCTTGTCCAACTTCCGTGTTTATGGAACTATCACAAATCCGCTTATCGTTTCAAAGAGTCACCTGTTGAAAGACTACGACCCTGAGATGAACGGAAACTATAATTATCCACTCACAAAGCAGTTGGTGTTTGGTCTTAATATAGCATTCTAAATTACTTAAAGGAAAATAACAATGAAAAAGAACATAATAAAATCAGCTTTGGTTCTTTGCTCCACAGCGTTGTTGGCATCTTGCTCTTTGGACGAGTATAATCCATTGGATGCCGATACGACCAACAGCCTTACAGAATACAATAAGTGGTATGGCTTGGAGACAAAGTGTTATGAGCCAATTTATGCACAGATGTATACAGTTGCGGACTTCCTTGAGGTGTCAGAGGCTGGTACAGACTTGTGGTTGACATCAAAGAACAACGACAATACAAAGGAACTGTTCTACTACGAGAGCCTTGTTCCTAATGCAAACAAGCCATGGGACAAGTTCTTTATGCAGGCATACAGCGCTCTCGGAAACTGCGCTACTGTAATAAAGAATGGTGAGGAGATGATGAAAGACGAGAAGAGCGAGAATCTTCAGGACATAAAGACCATTTATGCAGAAGCTCGTTTCCTGAGAGGATTCTATCATCTTATGCTTACCACATATTATGGTCCTATTACTCTTGTTGAGAGCAGCGCTGACGAAGGTGTCAACCTCTCTCCAAAGCGTAACACCCTTTCTGAAATCTACAAGTCTGTTACCGAGGATTTGCAGTATGCTGTTGATAATCTTGGTGTAACACCATACAACAACAACCGTGCACGTGCTTCCAAGAAGTCTGCTGTCGGTATCCTCTGCCGTGCATACGTACAGGCTGCCGGTCAGGGCTTGACAGCTCCGGATGGAGAAAGCTATTGGAAGAAAGCTGCTGACCTGGCAGGTGACTTCGTTGCCGACACAGAAGCCGGTGGTGCCAAGTACGGCGGTTATCTGTATAGCGACATCTCTGACATGTGGGCAAGTGCCAATAACCGTACAAACAAAGAGGCTCTTTGGGTAGCTGCCGGTGTTGATGCAAGTGTAGATGCAGAGACATGGAACAATGCCAATGCAGGTAAGAACAAGTTGTTTGCATATTGCTATTGGAACCAGACCGTATGCTCTGACCTGTCAATGATTACTGCAGACAAGCAGAACTATTATTATGGTAGAACAAATTCTGGCTTGTTCGCTCCTTCAAAGTATCTGCTTGACCTGTATGATGCATCATGGGACAAGCGTTGGGAGAACTCTTTCCAGACTGCATTCGGTACATTCTCTATGCAGCAGCCTGCATGGATTGAATATACAAAGCGTGTGCTGACATTGAATCCGAAACTGTGCATGCTGTATGGTATAAACACACAGTTCGGCGCTCAGAAGAAGAAAATATATCCTTATGTAGATTGCAATGCCGTAAGCTCAACATCAGGTGGAAACCAGTATACCGCATCTATATGGCCTAAGGGCGAGACAAGCGGTGATGTAAGCAAGCTGGTTGCTGCGAAGAATCCTTATGTTATGGAATATCCTATGGCAGAGGATGAAAACCGCATCTTCCTGTATCTCTACAAGCACGGTACTGTGTCAGACGAGAGCAAGAACAATCGTTCTTATGCTTGTGTTGATATCGATGACCTGTTTGATGAGAACAACCAGTATCTCTCAACAGGTGTTGGAAACTCTTGGGAAACAAAATACGGAAAGACAAATCCATTGTGGCAGACATTCCCTTGTCTGTTGAAGTTCCAGTGGAACTATGATGGTGTGTTCTATGGTTCAAACCTGCAGATAAAGAATGGCGACATTCCTGTAATGCGCTCTGCTGAGATCTATCTGATTGCCGCTGAGGCAAACCAGAAGCTCGGTGAGAACCAGAAGGCTGCCAACTATATCAACAAGCTGCGCAAGCGTTCTGTTCGTAACGGCGTTTCTGCTGCAACATACGAGATTACTGCCGGACAGGTAACAGAAAGCACTATCCTTGACGAGTATGCCCGTGAGCTTTGCGGTGAGCATCAGCGTTGGGCTTTGCTCCAGCGTCATCAGGCTTTCCGTTCACAGTTCGCAAAGAGCAACAAGCGTGCGGCTGAGTCATTCAGGGATTATATGAAATGGCGTCCTATCAGCCAGACCTTCCTGCAGCAGATTGACAACAAGGAAGAGTATGGCGACAATGGCTATGGCACAACAGCTAAGTCGGGTCTTGACGGATTCGAGCAATAAATAATATTCTATTCTCTGTGCATCATCAAGGTGCACAGAGAATAAAAATCATATCAATTTACTAACAATTAAAAAAATAAAGACAATGAAGAAAATTTACGCAATTGCACTTATGGCATTCGTAGGCGTTGCTTCTGCCAACGCACAGGCTTTCAAACTTGACAAGAACTACGTTATCAAAACAGCAATGAAGGTTGCTGACGGCAAGACTGTCGTTAACTCAGAGACTGACGGTGCAGAGGTTACTGCCGAGATGCTGAACAAGATCCAGGCAGCATATCTTGACGAAGAATTCAATACGCTTCCAATATCTGGCGGTACTGCAACTGGTGCTAACTATCATGTTCTGACAGCTGATTATACAGACCCAGAGACTGGTATCTCTTTCGCAGCTGGTACTTATGCAACATTGAACTCAAGCACAGAAATCAAGTTCAAGGATACATCAAACCCACAGGGTGTAAGCAACATCAAGCAGGTTGTATTCTATCTCGCTTCTCAGGGACAGTTGCAGTTCTACGCTCGTGAGTATAACGAAGATACAGATGGAGAAAACTATGTAAACTTTGAGGGCGACCCTACAAACAGAAAGCTCAAGTCATACAAGGCTCCTGGCTTCCAGACAGAGACATGGACAGAGATGTATTTCACAAAGCCATTGAAGCTTGTTGTTGATTTGACAAACAAGCAGGGAACAGAAGACGAGATGAACAAGGCAAGTCTTGACGTTAACAAGAACGCTGACGATACAGAGGTTGTAAACTCTTACCTCCAGTTCTACGAGCAGGCAACAGATGCTGACGGCAAGATCATTAAGGGTGAGAACCTCCTTCCTTGGACTGCAGACCGTCGTTTCTCTGTAGCTTTCAAGAAGAAGGCTTATGTTATGGGTGTTGCTCTTATCTCTGCAACAGAGGGTGCAAAGACTATGTATTTTGATATTACTGGCGACCAGACTTCTTGGACTGAGTCTACAGCAGGTATCAACACTATTAACAACGTTGTTGCTCCAGCTAACAACCGCATCTATACTCTCGACGGAAGATTCGTAGGTACAGACGCTGCTGTTCTTGCAAACGGCATCTACGTTCAGAACGGCAAGAAGTTTGTTAAGTAATCATAGCTTAAAATAGTTCTATAATTTTAGCTCCTGGCATGGCATTGGTCGTGTCGGGAGTTTTTTGTTTAAAGAAAGAAAAAAAAGTTTATGTAATCTTTCTTGTTATTGATTTATTTTGTTACCTTTGTCGCATAATCTATAACATACTACTGACTTGTTGATGAAATAGAAGACGAAAAGACTATTGATGATTGGGTACTTTAAAAAACGTCTTGCTAAAAGTTGATACTAAAGCGAATCTATGAAGGGCATATAGCCTGAACTTACAAGTGACAGTAGACTATGCGATTATGTCGCAATGGGAAAATGTGCTCCTTTTCAGAGGGGGAAACTGTAGATGTATATTATAACAATTTAAAAACATATTAATACTACTAATTAGTGTTCACTGAATAATTTGTAACTATCTGATATTTAGATTTATATAAC
>OQWM01002298.1_pt1 | contig 13036 bp, 10 predicted proteins | sample 1691531 | NCBI WGS metagenome assembly OQWM01 (sample SAMN03418257, study PRJEB22391) | human gut metagenome | biome: human-gut; feature: organic feature; material: feces | host: Homo sapiens | place: Tanzania | collected 2013-01 | reverse complement strand
GAAAGCAACATCTTGCGCATAGCTTCTGCTTCCATCACCTTAGTGGCTGCTTCAACCTCTTCGAGTGTAATAGAAATGCTCTTCTCAGTTACAGCAAATTCTTCTGCCACATCCTTGCTAAATGCCTCTAAGTGTGCTTTAAGTTCGCCCTTCTTGTCGTTGGCAACCATGCAAACGGCATGACCTTCACGAGGAATTGCATTATGAAGACCACCACTCTGAATATCAACAAGACGCAAGCCCAAGTTTTCCATTTCGTTTACAAGGAAACGAACCAAAATCTTATTCGCATTACCACGCTTCTTATTGATGTCATCGCCCGAGTGACCACCCGAAAGCCCCTTTACATTGATGCGGAATGTAGTATAGTTAGCGGGGGCAACTTCTGTGGGGAAAGGATAAGTAGCAGTAGTGCGCACACCACCTGCACAACTTACGTAAATCTGACCTTCGTCCTCAGAGTCAAGGTTTATAAGATAGTCACCATCCATAAAACCGCTCTTCATGCCAACAGCACCCGTAAGACCTGTTTCTTCGTCGCGAGTAAACACGCACTGAATAGGACCATGTTCGATGTCGTTCGACTTAAGAATAGCCATTTGCATAGCTACACCAATACCATCGTCTGCACCCAGAGTTGTACCCTTTGCACGCATCCATTCACCATCTATGTAGGTTTCAATGGCATCATTATCAAAGTCAAAGTCTACATCCTTGTTCTTTTCGCACACCATGTCCATATGGCTCTGCAAAATCACAGTTTTGCGATTTTCATTACCCGGAGTAGCAGGCTTGCTAATGCAAACATTACCTGTTTCATCTACCTTAGTGGGCAGACCAAGGCTTTCGCCAAACTCCTTCAAAAAGGCAATCATTTTCTCCTCACGTTTTGAGGGACGAGGCACCTTATTTACCTCTGCAAAGCAATCAAACACGATGCTCGGCTGTAAAAGTTTGTTGTTACTCATTGCTATATATAATATTATTGTGTAACTTTGCTTTCAAAAAGGAGCTACTCGCTCCTATTCACGAAGCAAAAGTAGCAAAAAGAAATGAAAGTGTTTATACTCGTACTGCTAATTGTTGCAATATGCATGATATTATTGTGCGTTCGCCTCTTCTTTGGACGTGGTTTCGTAAAAACTCACGTCGATCAAAGCAAAGCTATGCGTCAACGTGGCATTGGATGTGTGCAATCGCAAGATGCAGCAGCAAGAATCGAGAATCCTAAAAGAGTAAAAGAATTTTAAGTACGGTTCTACAAGAATTGGAATTTCTAAAAACGATAATCAACAAGAAATAGAATATGAAAGCATTAACAAAGACAAGTGTCATGTTGCTCATGGCTGGTATTGCCTTAACTGGTTGCAACAAAAAAGAACCTGCACAACAGGTAAAGTCTAACGGTCTGCCCAAAGCTGAAGCTGCAGCTGCTACTGCTGCAACAGGTGGTGTTGCTGTGGTTGACATCGACTCATTGGCTACTAAGTGCGACTATTGCAAAGATGGCTTAAAGTCGCTCGAAAGCAAGCAGAACGCTTACCGCAACCAACTCAATGCAAAGGGACAAGCCTTGCAAAAAGCAATGGCAGACTTCCAAAACAAAGCACAGAACGGCGGTTTCACCTCACAACAACAAGTAGAGAAGGCACAAGCCAACTTACAAAAAATGCAACAAGGATTGCAGAGTTTCCAAGCTAAAATCGAAGGCGAAATGGGAAAAGCTACTGAGGCTTACCAAAAGAAGCTCCGCGAAGACCTTAGCACTTTTTTAAAGGAATATAATGCCGACGGACGTTATAAAGTAATTATAAGCAAAACGGGCGATAACGTGCTTTACGAAGACCCTTCTGTTAACATTACCAACGATGTGGTAGAGGGTCTGAATAAAATTTATAAGGACAGCAAGAAGAAATAAGTATCAGCACCGCATTTTTGCGACCATTACTGACAAAAGAAAAGCAAAAAATCACTATCTTTGCAAAGGTTTTTGGAATGCGCCATTGCATTGCATGCTTTAAGTGTGCGCACCAACCAACCGAATAAGAAAAATAAAACCTATTATAAACATTCATTTTTTTATGGAAAAAAGCGCATTACAGATTGCACGAGCTGCATACCAGCCTAAATTACCTGCTGGTTTGCGTGGCAATGTGAGCATCAAAGAAGGTGAACCCACTCAGAGCGTGGGCGACCAGGAAGAAATCAAAAAGCTCTTCCCTAATACATACGGTATGCCTCTCGTTGAGTTCATTCCTACTGAAGAAAAGAAGGAATATGCTCCTATGAACATCGGTATTATCCTTTCGGGTGGTCAGGCTCCTGGTGGTCACAACGTAATCTGCGGCCTTTATGACGAACTGAAGAAGCAAAACGCCAAGAATAAGCTTTATGGTTTCTTAATGGGTCCTGGCGGTTTGGTTGACCACAAGTACATTGAACTCACTGACGCTATCATTGACGAATACCGCAATACGGGTGGCTTCGATATGATTGGCTCTGGTCGTACAAAGTTGGAAGAGGTTGACCAATTCGAAAGCGGCTTGAAGATTATTCGTGAATTGGGCATTAAGGCCATCGTTATTATCGGTGGTGATGACTCTAACACGAATGCTTGTGTGCTCGCTGAGTATTATGCTGCCAAGAACTATGGCGTACAAGTAATCGGTTGCCCCAAGACGATTGACGGTGACTTGAAGAACGATCAGATTGAAACTTCATTTGGTTTTGATACGGCTTGTAAGACTTACGCTGAAGTGATCGGTAACATTCAACGTGATGCTAACTCTGCTCGCAAGTATTGGCACTTCATTAAGTTGATGGGTCGCTCTGCTAGCCACATTGCTTTGGAATGCGCTCTTCAATGCCAGCCCAACATTTGCATCGTAAGTGAAGAAGTAGAAGAGAAGAATCAGACGCTCGACGACATCGTAACTTACATTGCTGAAATCGTTGCTAAGCGCGCTGCTAATGGTAATAACTTTGGTACGGTACTTATCCCTGAAGGCCTAATTGAGTTTATCCCTGCAATGAAGAAGTTGATTGCCGAACTCAACGACTTGCTCGCTACTCCTGAGGCTGCTTCAGTAACTGCAAATCAGCGTGCTTGGATTCTTTCTAAGCTTAGCAAGGAGAATGCTGCTATCTACGAGAGCTTGCCCGAAGGCGTTGCTAAGCAGTTGACTATGGAACGTGACCCTCACGGCAACGTTCAGGTATCACTCATCGAGACTGAGAAGTTGCTCTCTGAAATGGTAGCTACGAAGCTCGCTGCTTGGAAGAAGGAAGGCAAGTTTGTAGGCAAGTTTGCTGCTCAACACCACTTCTTCGGTTACGAAGGACGTTGCGCTGCCCCTTCTAACTATGATGCGGACTACTGCTATGCTTTGGGTACAAGTGCTGCTCAGTTGGTGGCTAATGGTAAGACGGGTTACATGGCTATCGTTAAGAATACAACTGCTCCTGCTGAGCAATGGATTGCTGGTGGTGTACCCATCACGATGATGATGAACATGGAACGTCGTAATGGTAAGATGAAGCCTGTAATCAAGAAGGCACTCGTTCGCTTAGATGGTGCTCCCTTCAAGAAATTTGCTGAACACCGTGCAGAATGGGCTGAGAATACTTGCTTCGTTTATCCTGGTCCTATCCAGTACTGGGGTCCCACTGAAGTTTGTGATCAATGCACAAAAACGCTTGCATTGGAACAAGGTAAATAATCTTGCTCGTTAAAACGAGAGATTATGTAATATTGTTAGATGCTTACCATTTTTGCTCACAGTGATAAGCATACATATAACAACAAATCATAATGGGTTGAGTGATAGCAGAAGGGGGATACTTTATGTAATTGTTACCCTACCCTATATCACTTAATCCATTTTTTATAAAAACAAAAAATACAACATTGCGTGGTGATAAAAGTGGCGGTTCTATACCACTAACGAAGGGAACTGTCATGGAGCACAGCAAACTATCGCTTAGTACTTGGTTTTACACAGATGAATACTATTTTGATTAACATTCGTTAGTACATTCATCTCACCACACAAAGAAATACAATAAGGCTTGCCATACCTTTAAGATAAAACTTAAACAACAATTTAACATTCAAATGGTCGTACAACGAAAAAGCTCAACTCGTCGTTCAAAAACAAGTCACGACAGTACAAGGCGTAACACAAGACGCTCAAGCTGTCGACGTAAAAGGAGAGGGAGCGTTGTAGACATATATAAGGTAGCTTCTAACTTGCGCGTTTTGGCCATTCGTTTGGGATTGATTTGTGTCATTTCTTTAGTTTGCTATTTTGCTTATATATATGGTGTTGCTCCTTACACTTCAAAGTGGCAAGCATTTTATGGCAATGAAGTTTACCCTGAAGGCTACTCTATTCACGGCATTGATGTTAGTCATCATCAAGGTGAGATTGACTGGCATAAGGTGAAGAATGCCGAGGTAAATGGCGAACCTATCAGTTTTGTTTTTATTAAAGCTACTGAAGGTCAGAACCATATTGATGAAAACTATAATGACAACTTCTACCAAGCACGCGAAAATGGTTTCTTGCGTGGTGCCTATCACTATTTTAAGCCTAATATTAGTGCTGAAAGTCAAGCTAAATTTTTTCTGAAGCAGGTACATTTAGAAGAAGGTGATTTACCTCCCGTACTTGACATTGAAGAGAAAGGTTCGCTCACAGTAGAGCAACTGCGTAAGGTGTCGCTTAAATGGCTTAAACTGGTTGAAGCGCGCTACGGTGTTCCTCCTATCATCTATACTAATTATAAGTTTAAAAAAGACTATCTCAACACGCCTGACTTTGAGCGTTATCCTTATTGGATTGCGCATTATTATGTTCGTTCGCTTACTTATCAGGGAAAATGGCGTTTTTGGCAACACACAGATTGTGGCAAAATAGATGGTATTAAAGAGAAGGTGGACTTGAACATATATAATGGTTCGATGTACGACTTAAAGCACCTTTGTATTGAAGAAGAGGAGGAATAAATAGATGATAATAAGCGTCAGAAAATACATAAACAAATGTTGGTGTCCGATAAAACTCAAAAAGTGCATACTTGTTAGTCCAACTCCCCCCCAATATTGCAATTCTGCTGCCATGGGTAAATCCAATCATTAGAGATTAACTTTGTGTCCTACAAATTTGTATTTTCTTATATTGCTGCCTGGTAAAATAACTATCTTTGCTCATAGTTATATTTTTATTTAGCTAAAACAAAGATAACCAAAAGGGTTGATACCTCATGAGAAGTGTCAACCCTAATTTGTTTGAAAAAAGTTTTACCAGACAGCAATAGATTGTTTTATACAATACGGCCTACACGGGATGCTTACAAAAAAGTCGGATAAAACGCGACCAAGTAACGCGTTCTATCCGACATTTTTTTAAAAGGGAAATACGCAAAGTGCTGAATCTAATATTAATAAAATTCAGCACGTTGAGTTTTAACGAATGAAGAGCAACTCACGGTACTTAGGCAACGTCCACATCTCGTCTTCGACAATCAATTCAAGTTTGTCAATGTGGTAACGGATAGCATCAAAGTAAGGAGCTATCTCGTCATGGTAAGCTACTGCAAGAGTGCGAACATCCTCAATTTTATTCACTACCTTGCGTTTCTCAACCATAGCCTCAACGTTTTCGGCTACAAAGCTTACGTGCTTATTGATCTTTTCAATAAGATCGACATTGTATGCTGTGAGTTCTTTCACCTTTGCAGGATCAGCAAAGGTTTCTTGGATCTTGTGCACATTGTCAACCAACTCGCTTTGATACTTAGTAGCTACTGGAATGATATGGTTCATACAGATGTCGCCAAGCACACGTGCTTCAATCTGTATCTTCTTTTGATATGTTTCCCACTTAATTTCGTTACGTGCCTCAAGTTCGGGCTTGGTCATGACGTTCATGCGTTCAAACATCTTGATAGAGTCCTCGTCAAGATAGCGGTCGAAAATAACAGGACAAGAAGTTTCGCAATCTAAGCCACGACGCGCAGCCTCTTCCTTCCACTCATCACTATAACCATTGCCATCAAAGTGAATTGGCTTACAAGTCTTAATATCCTCACGCAGTACTTCAAGAATAGCAGTGAGCTTAGCTTCGCCTTTCTCCATCAATGCATCAACACGTTCCTTAAATTTGGTGAGCGCCTCTGCAACTGCTGTGTTGAGCACAATCATCGCGCTTGCACAGTTCGCAATAGAACCTACTGCACGGAACTCAAAGCGATTACCCGTAAAGGCGAAAGGAGAAGTACGGTTACGGTCAGTATTGTCGACCATTAACTCCGGAATTTGCGGAATATCAAGTTGTACACCGTGCTTACCTTCAAGTGTGAAGAGTTCGTCCTTGGTAGAGTTCTCTACCTTTTCGAGGAACTCGCTGAGCTGCTTACCCAAGAAACTTGAAATAATAGCGGGGGGAGCTTCGTTGGCACCCAAACGGTGAGCATTCGTTGCACTCATAATAGAAGCCTTGAGCAAACCATTATGCTTGTAAACGCCCATCAAAGTCTCTACTACAAACACGAGGAAGCGAAGGTTATCTTCAGCCGTTTTACCAGGACCATGGAGCAAAACACCTGTATCAGTTGTAAGACTCCAGTTGTTGTGCTTACCCGAACCATTGATGCCCGCGAAGGGCTTTTCGTGTAACAAGCAACGGAAGCCATGCTTGCGAGCAATTTTACGCATTAACGACATAATGAGCATATTGTGGTCAACAGCCAAGTTACACTCCTCAAATATAGGAGCCAACTCAAACTGATTGGGAGCCACCTCATTATGACGCGTTTTGCAAGGAATACCAAGTTCGAGCGCTTGAATTTCAAGGTCGCGCATAAACTCTTGTACACGTTCGGGGATTGCACCGAAATAGTGGTCGTCCATCTGTTGGTTCTTAGCAGAATCGTGTCCCATTAAGGTGCGGCCAGTCAACAGCAAGTCTGGACGTGCTGCATATAGGCCTTCATCTACCAAGAAGTATTCCTGTTCCCAACCCAAATTAGCCGTAACGCGCGTTACATTAGAATCAAAGTAATGACATACAGCAGTAGCAGCCTTGTCAACCGCAGCAAGTGCTTTCTTCAAGGGTGCCTTGTAGTCAAGTGCCTCACCTGTGTAACTTACAAAGATAGTTGGGATCATCAACGTGTCGCCAACGATGAATACAGGTGACGCAGGATCCCAAGCTGAATAACCACGCGCCTCGAAAGTAGAACGAATACCACCATTAGGGAATGATGAGGCATCGGGCTCTTGCTGCACCAACTCCTTACCAGAGAAGTCCTCAACCATACCTCCCTTAAAGTCATGTTCGACAAAAGCATCATGCTTTTCTGCCGTTCCTTCAGTCAAGGGTTGAAACCAGTGAGTGCAGTGTGTAACACCCATCTCCATGGCCCATTGCTTCATACCACGTGCTACATCGTTGGCTACGGACAAAGGAAGTGGAGTTCCCTTTTCAATTACCTCGCGAAGTTGCTGGTAAGTATTCAATGGAAGATACTTAAACATCTTCTCCTGATTGAAAACGTACTTACCAAAATACTCCGACGGACGCTCTGTGGGCGCCTTAACCTCAAGAGGACGTTTCTTAAACGCCTCTTCTACGACTTTAAAACGAAGGTTGCTCATTTTGAGTGTTGTTTTAAAAAGTGATTGGAGTGTAATTTTGCTTCTGTTGCTTTACGCTCCTTATCTAATTAGTTCTTGGTTGTATTTCTATTATTTCTTTAACCACGCTTTTAGGCGGTTCATAGCCTCTTCGCAGTCCTCACGCTTACCAAAAGCTGTTAGGCGAATGTAGCCCTCACCCGCAGGCCCAAAGCCCACACCAGGCGTACTTACTACGTTGATTTGAGTTAATAGTTGCTCAAAGAAGTCCCAGCTGCCTATGCCATTAGGAGTCTTCAACCAAATGTAAGGTGCATTTATGCCACCATACACTTTAAGTCCTACCTCGGTTAATGCCTCGCGCATGATTCGCGCATTTGACATGTAATAGTCTATCGTTTCGCGTACTTCACGCTTACCTTCCTCACTGTAGATAGCCTCAGCAGCACGCTGTACGATATAGGCAGTACCATTAAACTTGGTGCACTGGCGTCGGTTCCAAAGTTGATTGAGTTGTACTTGTTCTCCACTCTTACTTTCAAATACCAAATCTTTAGGAACTACGGTGTAACCACAACGCAGTCCCGTAAAACCAGCCGTTTTTGAATAGGAATGGAACTCTACTGCACAACGCTTAGCACCCTCAATCTCATAAATTGAATGAGGCACACCCTCTTCAGTGATATAGGCTTCATAAGCGGCATCGTACAACAACAAACTTTTATTAGCCAATGCGTATGCTACCCACTTCTCAAGTTCTGAGCGACTCAATGTAGTACCTGTCGGGTTATTAGGATAGCAAAGATATATCATATCGGTGGAATGAGTAGGCAATTGCGGCACAAAATTGTTTGCGGCAGTGCATGGGCAATAGGTTATTTCACTCCACGACCCATTTTCAATCTCACCTGCGCGTCCGCCCATTACATTCGAATCAATATAGACGGGATAAATGGGATCGGTAACGCATATACTATTGTCCTGACCTAAGATGTCGCCAAAATTGCCCGTATCGCTCTTTGCACCGTCATTGATAAAGATTTCGTCCTCATCAATTTCTATACCACGTGGAGCAAAATCGTTTTCAACGATAGCCCTGCGCAAGAACTCATACCCATGCTCTGGGCCATAACCGCGAAATGTATCGGCACTCGCCATTTCGTCCACGGCTTTATGCAAAGCTTTTATAACTGCAGGAGCCAAAGGACGCGTCACATCGCCAATGCCCAAACGAATAATTTTTGCTTCTGGATGGGCTTTCTTATAAGCAGCCACCTTCTGTGCTATATCGGCAAAAAGGTAGTTTTTTTGTAACTTTAAGAAGTTTTCGTTTATAGTAGTCATTGTGTTGTACTTATTATAAAGAACAACCTCTCCCGCCTCTGCATCTTTTATCATGTAGCGGCTGAGAGAGGCTATTAAACTTTTCAAATCGGAAGGTCTATTACACCATCAAAAACCTTTGTGGCTGGGCCAGTCATCATCACGTGTGAAGTACTCTTATCCCATTCAATATGCAGTGTACCTCCATCCATTACGATATAGCTTGAACGAGTAGCGCGATGAGTCAGCGCAGCAGCAACAGCCGTTGCACAAGCACCCGTACCACAAGCCATAGTAATACCTGACCCACGTTCCCATACGCGCATACGTATACTACCATCAGCACACACTGTGGCAAACTCTATATTGCAACGCTCAGGAAAAATGGGAGCGAACTCTAACGTTGGACCGATAGCTGCTACATCAAACGTCTCGACATCGTCTACAAATATGACAAAGTGGGGATTACCCATTGAAATAAACGTACCCATAAACGATTTTCCTTCTGTACTTACAACTTCTCCCTCCGTCATTTTGCCATCGGGAATAGCCAACTGACTAGGTACAGCCAAATACGGAGTATCCATATCGACTGTAACGCTATCTACATGATTTTCCTCGTTTACATGTAATTTCAGTATCTTTATACCCGAAAGAGTTGATAGTTTTACTTCCGTCTTGGTCGTAAGGCCATATTCATATAAGTACTTACCAATACAACGAGAAGCATTACCACACATTCGCGCTTCAGAACCATCATTATTAAATATACGCATCGAAAAGTCTGCATCTTCTGATCCCTTGCCTATCAGCACAAGACCATCACCACCTATGCCTTTGTGGCGATCGCTCCATAGCTTCGATACCTCCTCTGGATTCGAAATGGGATACTTCAACGTATTGACATATATATAGTCATTACCCGCGCCATGCATCTTCGTAAACTCTATTTTCGCTGCCATAATTGGTTCTTTATTGTTTTATTTGTGTGCAAAGATAAAACATTTTATTATAAATACAATGCAAAAGTATCATTATTCTTTATTTTTTATGTAATTAATTTCGTTTTGCCATAAAAAGATGAATAAAGAATAACGTCTGTATTGCAAAACAGTATATTAATATCATAAAGTCAGTTTTACAAGATTTAATTTAAAATTCGTAAGTTTGCAACCATAAACTCCAACAATATGATAGAATTATATCTCGTTCGCCATGGCGAGACAGAAGAGAACGTGGCACAAATCTTACAAGGTCACCTTCCAGGGCACCTCACTGCCTTAGGGCGACAACAAGCAATTCAGTTAGCAGAAAGGTTAAACAAAGAGCACATCACGTTTGATGCGTTACTCTGCAGCGACCTGCAACGCACCATTGACACTGCGACTATTATCAAGAACCACTTAAACCAAAACGTGACAATTACCCCTTGCCCACTTCTACGCGAAAGAGATTGGGGGCATTCTACGGGAACGGCTATTTCGTTAGCACGCAGTGAAGGCATTGCTTCTGACGCCGAAAGCATAAACGACATGTATAGACGCGCCTTACAGTTTTTATCTTTTACTAAAGATAAATATGACAACAAAAAAGTCCTTGCCGTAGGACACGGACTATTCAACCGAATTATACAAGCAGTACTATTAGGTTGTTCAAAAAAAGAAATTCCTCGTATGCAGAATGCTGAGGTACGCCATTTAATAGTTGATCAATTACCCAACACCTACTATTGCGAAGAAGAAAGCATTTCGGCTAACTAAAATCATACATCTACACCATCATGAAACAAATCTTATTAATCGTTACCCTTTTACTGATTTCGCTCCCATCATGGGCGCACAACAAAATAAAAGTGGCTTGCGTAGGTAATAGCGTCACTTATGGCTATAATTTACCTAACCGTGAAACGCAGGCATACCCTGTCCAACTCCAACAAATGCTTGGTAAGGACTACGATGTGCGCAACTTTGGTCATAGCGGAGCTACCTTACTTTACAAGGGCCACAACCCTTATGTCAAACTCCCTGAATTTAAAGCTGCTATAAAATACAAGGCTGATATTGTTGTCATTCACCTTGGACTAAATGACACCGACCCTCGTAATTGGCCGCACTATGCCGATGAGTTCATACCTAACTATCGCGCGCTCATCGATTCCTTCCGCGTGGCTAATCCTAATAGTAAAATATGGATTTGCTTGATGACGCCTATCTTCCATGATCACCCCCGATTTGATAGTGGAACACGTCTTTGGCACAGCATGATACAACAGCGCATTCAACAAATCGCACATACCTATAATGTAGGTCTCATAGACCTTTACACACCACTCCACTCTTACCCTAACCTTTTTCCTGACGCACTACACCCAGATGCAGAAGGAGCCAATATCTTAGCCAAGACCGTTTATAGCAACATTACGGGAAATTTTGGCGGTTTAACTCTACCTGCGACCTACGGCAGTGAAATGGTCATTCAACGCCATAGTCCTATCACCTTTCATGGCAAGGCCAACGTGGGCGAAGAAGTAAACGTTAACTTCCATGGCTTAAAAGCTCAAGCAATCACCAACGATCAGGGCCAATGGAGCGTAACCTTCCCCGCTGAAGAGGCTGGCGGCCCTTACCAACTCTCATTTAAAGCAAAAAGCGACAAAAGAACTTTCAATAACGTTTATGTAGGAGAAGTATGGCTTTGTTCAGGGCAGTCAAACATGGAACTTGTTATTCCACGTACCGCTACCGCACAAGCCGACCTTGCTGCAGCCGACACCTGCTCACGCCTACACCTATATAATATGCTTTCCATCATTCCGACTTACGCCATTGAATGGGATAGTACTCGACTTGATTCTGTTAATCATCTGCTATACGTTCAGGCAGGAGTATGGGAACGCTCAAATACTAAGGCTGCGCAAAAGTTTTCGTCTATAGCCTTTAATTATGGTCGACTTTTAGCCGATAGCTTAGGCTGCCATGTAGGTATTATATCAAATGCAGTTGGCGGATCTGGGTGTGAGAATTGGATTGATCGCTCGACACTTGAAGAATTCTTCCCCGCTATTTTGCGCAATTGGAAACAAAACGACTTTATTATGCGTTGGATGCGCGACCGAGCTGCTCTTAATACGAAGCATACCCAATCAAAACATCAGCGCCACCCCTACGAGCCTGCTTACCTATTTGAGAGTGCTATCCTTCCGCTCGAAAGGTACAACATTCGCGGAGTCCTATGGTATCAAGGGGAATCGAACGCTGAAAACGTTGAAGTGCATGAACGCTTATTCCCATTACTCGAAAAGAGTTGGCGAAAATACTTCAACCAAGCCTCTTTGCCCTTTTATACAGTTCAATTATCTTCCATTGCCACACGACCTTCCTGGCCACACTTCCGCGATAGCCAACGACAATTAGCCGAAGCTGACGACAATACGTGGATGACCGTATGTTCCGACCTCGGTGATTCTCTTGACGTACACCCACGACAAAAGTGGCAAATAGCTTATCGATTGGCACAGTCTGCACTTTGCAACACTTATCATCATAATATCGTCGGCTCTGGCCCACGCTACACACACTTTGAAGCAAACGGAGCAAATACGACCCTCTACTTTACAGAAGCGCAGGATATGCACCCAGCAAATGGCAATCATATCATTGGCTTCGAAGTTGCAGATGAAGATGGCATCTATTACCCAGCTGAGGCTATAGTCAAAGGTACGACCATAACGCTCCATAGTAACAAAAAGAAAAACGTTAAAGCTGTTCGCTATGGTTGGCAACCCTTTACACATGCCAACCTAATAAATGGAGCAGGCTTGCCAGCCTCAACCTTTCGCGACGAAAAGTTTGAAATAAAGCAACAATAAGAAATACGCGCGGCAACTTATGAAAGTTGTCGCGCGCATTCCTTATTATATCCTTATATATACGACTTTATTAGAAGTCAATCTCTAGACCTAAGCCAAACACATCGTTTGTACGGTGGAAATTTTCTGAACCACTTGATTTGTAACCGCCTAGACCTGTTTGGATCTTCTGCGCAGCACCAAGTTCTGTTCTAATTTCAGCTAAA
>OQWM01002295.1_pt1 | contig 13043 bp, 11 predicted proteins | sample 1691531 | NCBI WGS metagenome assembly OQWM01 (sample SAMN03418257, study PRJEB22391) | human gut metagenome | biome: human-gut; feature: organic feature; material: feces | host: Homo sapiens | place: Tanzania | collected 2013-01 | reverse complement strand
GGTGGTTCTGCCGGTACATTCGTTTCCGGTCTGTCTTGGCAGCATTACGGGTGGATAGGTGTGGTGGGGGTAGGAATTGCCTTTACCGTGGCTTCCTTGCTCGTAAACTGTTTCAAGCCACAGCGACATAAGGGTGGATACTAAATATTTTTTCAGTCTGAATATTATGTGCTTTTCATCCATAAAAGTTGCCCGAACAAGCAATTAAATCATGAGATAGTGAAAGAAACATTTGGATTCGCTGCTGATGCAGCATAAAATTTAAGAAGTATCACTTTACGCATCTGTGCTGAAAAAAATCACATTTTTTTGGTGCGGTTGCGTAATGCTTTGTGGGGTAGGGCATCTTTTTTCGGAAAATATCATTAACTTTGCACGAATATAGGCTTTTGCGAAAGGATTATACAAGTGATATACGCATTTTGGTATATCAATGGGCTTTTGCAAGAGCTCAAAAGGCATTTTCGTTAAACGGATAATAATAAAAAATCCAAAATAAAGTGAAAAAGTACAGACTTATCGACAACGTGATCGGTTGGCTCGTGTTTGTGGTGGCAGCAATCACCTATCTGCTCACCATTGAGCCTACTGCGAGCTTCTGGGACTGCCCGGAATTTATTGCTCAGGCATTTAAGAGTGAGGTGGGACACCCCCCCGGCAACCCAATCTTCATTCTTGTGGGCCGCTTTGCCGCCAACTTTGCTGGTGGCGATGTGATGGTGGTTTCGAAGTGTGTGAATGCCATGTCGGCGCTGCTGAGTGCCGCCACCATCCTGTTCCTGTTCTGGACCGTGACCCACCTTGTGAAGAAACTGGTGGTGAAAGACGGCGAGGAAGACGGCATGACGCTCACCCAATACCTCGTGGTGATGGGCAGTGGCGTGTGTGGCGCATTGGTTTACACATGGAGCGACACCTTCTGGTTCTCTGCTGTTGAGGCTGAGGTTTACGCATTCTCATCGTTCTGTACCGCCCTTGTGGTGTGGCTGATGCTCAAGTGGGAAGACCAAGCCGATGACCCACACAGCGACCGCTGGATTATCCTCATCGCTTATGTGTTTGGTTTCTCGCTGGGTGTGCACCTGCTCAACCTGCTCTGCATTCCAGCCCTTGCGCTCATTTTCTACTACCGCAAGTGGAAAGAAACCACCGTTAAGGGATCACTTATCACGCTGCTCGTATCGTTTGCCGTGATTGTGGCTATCCTCTACGGTCTGGAACCAGGCTTCGTGGAACTCGGTGGCTACTTCGACCTCCTTTTCGTGAACACCTTCGGCATGTCGTATAACACAGGTGTGCTCTTCTACGCATTCCTCACGCTTGCCATCTTCTCATGGGCTATCTATGAAATCTACAAAGGCACCAACGCCACACTCATGCGCGTATCGTTCCTGCTCGCCATCGTGATTTCGGGTATGCTCTTCATTGGCGACAACTTGCTCATTCCACTGGTGCTCGTTATCGCCCTCGCTGTGTATCTCTTCAAATTCATGAAGAAGGTGCAACGCCGCATCATGGCTAACATTCTCATTAGTTCGCTGATGATTTTCATCGGTTTCTCATGCTATGCGCTGATTATTATCCGCTCAAGCGCCAACTTGCCATTGGACGAAAACTCACCCAACACTATGTTTGCGCTCAACAGCTACTTGAGCCGTGACCAGTATGGCAAAACTCCATTGCTCTACGGCCCTGTATATACCGCAGGCTCTCCACAATACCAGAGCAACAGCCAGGGTATGGCTTCCACTCGCTTCAAGAAAGGCGCCAAGCAATGGGCGCGCGTGGTGAAGACCTCGGCTGACCAGCCTGACCAATATGTGGGCACTGGCTACGCAAAAGACCCAGTATATCCAAGCGAAATGAATATGCTGTTCCCTCGCATCTGGTCGACTGCCCATGCAAACTACTACAACACATATTTCGACACCGAGAACAAGCCATTCAGCGAAACCCTCGCCACCATTATCGTGGATGAGAACGGCAACCCCGATACCCGATTCAACCAGTCGCAACAAATGCTTCCAAAGCCATCGTTCTTCAACAACATTGAGTTCTTCCTGGGTTATCAGCTCAACTACATGTATATGCGCTACTTCCTGTGGAACTTCGCAGGTCGCCAAAACGATGTGCAGGGCTTGAACTGCGAAATGGGCGATGTGACCCGTGGCAACTGGATTACTGGTTTCAACTTCTTGGACAACGCCCGCCTTGGCGACCAAGAGTTGCTTCCTGCTGAATATGGCAAGGAAAACAAGGGACACAACGTGTTCTACTGCTTGCCTCTGCTGCTCGGCATCATCGGCTTGCTGTGGCAGGCATTTGCCGGCAAGCGTGGTATTGAGCAATTCTGGGTGGTGTTCTTCCTGTTCTTCATGACGGGTATCGCAATTGTGCTCTACCTCAACCAACCACCATTGCAGCCTCGTGAGCGCGACTACGCCTACGCTGGTTCATTCTATGCCTACGCCATCTGGGTGGGTATGGGCGTGGCAGGCCTGTGGAGCTTTGTGGTGAAGTTGCTCAACCGTGGCAAGAAGGCAAAGAACGAGGCTGAGGCTGAAAAGTTCTTTGCAGAGGCTGCTGCCACCACTCCATCGAAGGCGATGGCATTTGTGGCTGTGGCTATCGGCCTGATTGTGCCATTGCAGATGGTGAGCCAAACTTGGGACGACCACGACCGCTCATATCGCACCGCCGCACACGACTTCGGCATGAACTACCTGTCGAGCCTTGATGAAAACGCTATCATCTTCACCAATGGCGACAACGATACATTCCCACTGTGGTATCTCCAGGAAGTGGAAGGCTACCGCACTGATGTGCGCGTGGTGAACTTGAGTTACCTCTCCACCGACTGGTACATCGCACAGATGCAGCGCGCTTCCTACAAGTCGGCTCCACTGCCAATGATGGCCGACTCGCTCAGTTACGCCTACGGCAACCGTGGCGGCACCACCATCGAAGACGATGGTCTCTTCAACATCCTTTCAGTGACCGACGCATTGAAGAAATTCTACGCTGCCGACGCCGAACGCGATGAAGACGGCATCGTGCGAGGCAAGCTCGAAAGCGGCAAGTTCTTCATCAACTCCAATGCCGACGCAGCCGTTAAGGCTGGTGTGATTTCGGCTGGTATGCGCGACTTGGCAGAAGACCAACTCAATATTCCATTTGCCGACGCACACCAGAACGGTTGGGCTTCAGCCAGCGATATGATGATGCTCGACCTCGTGAACGCAAGCATCACCCAAGGTTGGAAGCGTCCTGTTTACTTCGCTTGCACCGTGAGCGACGACATGTACGCAGAGTTCGCTCCATATTTGCAACTCACCGGTATGGCTTACCAAATCACTCCTCTCCGCACTCAAAACTACGGCGACGAGATTGTGGCAAACACCGACAAGATGTATAAGAATGTGACCACCAAATTCCGTTGGGGCGGTCTCGACACGCCAGAAGGCCGTGCCGGCAAAATCTACCTCGACGAAACTGTGCGCCGTATGGTCAACACCACTCGCACCATGATAATCACGCTCGCCAACAGCCTCGTTGACGAAGCCACAGCGGCACAAGATGCGAAGAAGGATGGCAAGGCTACTATCTATGGCGAGAACGTTGACAAATTCTTCGCCGACCGCGTGGCCAAGGCTGAAAAGGTGCTTGCGCTCATGCAAGACAAGATGAGCGAAAAGGCTTGCGCATACTCATTCAACAACCGTATGCAGATGGGCCGCGTTTACGAATCGCTCTACCAACTCACCAACAAGGAAGCATATCGCAAGTCGGCTATCGCGCTCGTTGAGGGTGATTTGATGCAGTTCAGCCAATACGCCGTGTTTGCTCAACGCCTGAGCGAGAAATATCCAATGCTCAGCACTTGCAACATCGACAATTACTTGGCTCACAGTTATCTGCCACAGTTGCTGATGTTCTACGAGCAAATCAACAAGGCTGGCTATCCAGCAATGCTGAAGAAGTTGGCAGCTAAGGGTGTTGACACTCGCGCCGTGCAAGCCTCCATTCAGATGATGCTTCAACAGCAATCGCAGCCACAGCAGCATCAGGAAGATGCCGCGCCTGCCGATTCCACCATGCCTGAAGGCTTTGCCGACAGCGGCTTGGTGGGAATGCTTGGTGGCTTGCCGAACGACGAAGAAGAATAAAACGATTTGATTATATCACCATAAAGGGCGGAGTTTTAGGGCTGCCGCCTTTTATGGTTTTTTTATCAACTGAAAAAACTCTTTTCTATAGTTATGATGGGTATCAAACGCTATCTTAATCGCCTGGTGGAGCGTCCGCCATTGCTGTATCGAATGTTGTTCCCCGAAACGGTGTGGCGTCTGCATTTCAAGCCTCGCACCGTGTATCTCACTTTCGACGACGGACCTATCCCTGAAGTCACCCCCTGGGTGCTCGACACGCTCGACCACTACGGTGTGAAAGCCACATTCTTCTGTGTGGGCGAAAATGTGCAGCGCAATCCCGAACTGTTTCAAGAGTTGTTGCGCCGTGGCCACAGCGTGGGCAATCACACGATGAACCACATGCAGGGCGCAAAGGTGAGCACGAAGGTGTATCTCCACAATGTGTTTCAAGCCAACGAGCTGATACACTCGTCGCTGTTCCGACCGCCACACGGCTTGCTCCGCTGGGCACAGTCGAAGGTACTGCGCTCGCGCTTTGCCATCATCATGTACGACCTCGTGAGCCACGACTACAGCCGCAAGCTCACAGGCGAACAGGTGTTTGAGAATGTGAAGCACTTTGCGCGCAACGGCTCCATCATCGTGTTTCACGATTCGCTGAAAGCAGAAAAAAATATGAAATATGCGTTGCCTCGCTCCATCGAGTGGCTACGCAATGAAGGTTACGAATTTGCAAAAATCCCAATGTCGCATAGGTGATGACATCAAGGCCGAGGCGCTTCGTCTGGGCTTTGATGCTGTGGGGTTTGCCCATGCCGCTCCTGTGAGTCATGAGGCTGCCAAGGCATTCACGCAATGGATTGCCGAAGGCAAGCACGACTGTATGCAGTGGGCTACCAATTACACCGACTTGCGGCTCGACCCCACACGCCTTGTGGAAGGTGCGCAAACGGTGATTTCGCTGGCGGTGAACTATCTGCCGCAACAAATCCAAGAGGCTGATGCACCGCAGGTGGCACGCTACGCCTACGGCACCGACTATCACGAGGTGGTGCGTGACATGGCGCGGCAGTTGGCGGCGTATATCAAGAAACGCACGGGGCACGAATCGCGCGTGTGTGTGGACAGTGCGCCCATTCTCGAACGCTACTGGGCGCAGCAGGCTGGGCTGGGGTTCATCGGGCTCAACACACTGCTCATTATCCCCGGCCGTGGCTCGTTCTTCTTCCTGTGTGAATTGGTGACCACTCTGCCGCTCACCCCCGACGCACCTTGCACCCTCACCTGTGGCGATTGCCATGCGTGCGAGCGCCGTTGCCCCGGTGGCGCACTGAGCGGAGGCGTGCTCGATGCCGCCCGATGCCTATCGTGCCAAACCATCGAAAACCGATCCGAACATCTCCCTGAATGGGTGAACGAGAAAATAGGGAATCACCTCTACGGCTGCGACGAGTGTCAAATCGCTTGCCCCCACAATCGCCACGCCACCCCCACGGTGCACCCCGAATTTCAAGCCAGAGAGGGCGTGCTACACCTCACCACCCAGCAAGTGCTCGATATGACGCAGGAGCAATTCTCCGCCACCTTCCGCCACAGCCCCATCAAGCGCGCCAAGCTCGCCGGCCTCCGCCGCAATGCCCAAGCCCTCACTACTCTCCCCAAAAAATCCTAAACCACTAAAGCGCTATAGCGTAAAATTCCCTTGTTTCTATGTTTCCTGAAAAAATCGAGATAATTTCAGAAAATGTGGATAAATTGAAATTATCTGCATCAAAAAGTATGGATAATTTCAGAAAACGCGAGTAAATTGAAATTATCTACCATAAAAAGCATAGATAATTTCAGAAAATCCCATTTTTGTGGTTTTTTTTGCGGTACTGAAAAAATCATCTTTCAGCAGTCGCCCCATCCCCACCCTCCCCACCCTCCCCACAAAAATCCGCCTCCCAATACCGAGATAAGTCAACGAGCACTCGGAGCACTCCGACAATAAGAAATAAAGAACACCAATTAAATCCATTACAACCCGATTTACACCAATTATTATTTTCGGTGTTAATAGGATTGAAATGGATTTAATCGGTGTTCCTTTTATGCCATCGTTGTCAGAGCTAAAAGTGCCGTCTTAACTTCTTAACTTCTGAGTTTAATTTCTAACATCTAATTTCTTTTCTCTCACTGGGGTGATATTGCTGTTTTTTTGGTCATTATCTGCAATGAGGGTGGAAAAACGGTGAATGTGTGATTTTTGCAACGAAAAAAATGATTAACTTTGCCCCCACAATCAAAATACATATATAATTATGAAAAGAATTTTATCTATTGCAATTATAGCTATCATGGCACTTGCCAACGTGGCTCATGCGGAAGAGAACAAGGGCGGAAATGTGGAGTTTGAAATCACAGGTGGTGTGCAGGCCGCTACTATTAGCTATGGCACCATCGTGTCGCGTGTGGGTTTCCATGCCGGTTTGCGTGCTTCAAAGGACTTTAAGTTCTTCACCCCCGAAAACGCCATCTACGGCAACGTGGCTGCGCTGATTTCGCTTAAGGGTGGTAAGCTTGAAAACGACAAGGGCAAAACCGTTTACAATCCCTACTATCTCGAAATCCCTATCCACGCTGGTTATAGCCACGTTATCAGCGAGAACGCCAAGTTCTACTACGAAATGGGTCCATACTTCGCTGTAGGACTTTTCGGTAAGACCGACGGCAAAACCGTGTTCGACGACCTCAATTTCCGTCGCTTCGACTTCGGTTTGGGCTTGCGTACGGGCGTTGACTTCTACAAGCACTTCTCGCTGGGCTTGGGCTACGATGTGGGCTTGATCAACGTGCAGAAGGGCACAGGAGCCAACAAAAACTTCTATGTGTCGGCTGGCTATAAGTTCTAAAACGAATATTCCATAACACCAACGATAAGGGCTCGGAACGCAGCGTTTCGGGCCCTCGTTACGTTTTGGCGTTGCCAGAATTGCCGTTTTGGTGGTATCTTTTGCGCTACTGTTAAACCTCGGTGACAAATCCTCGTCTAATCCGCGACGTAATAAGAAATGACAAAATGATTTGAAACTTAATTTTTTAGCATGAAAAAAGAACGTAAAAAATCTCGTGCCCTTACAGCGTGGGCTGTGATAGTGGCTGTGGTGTGTGTGGTGCCAATGCTGGCATCGTGCCAAAAGCCTCTGCCCACACCTGAAGGCAAGCCCCTCGACCGTGTGCAGCTGATGACTGCCACTGGCGAACTGGCAACTGTGGAATACACCGTGTCGAAAATCATCAAGGCAAAAGACTGCACTTGGTGGAAAATTGGCGAAAAGCGTGTGCTTTTCAAGTGCAACGCCTATCTGCAAGCGGGCGTTGACATGGCTAGCTACGACGACAGCAAAACACGCATCGACTCGTCGGCAATGGCAATCACCGTCACGCTGCCAAAGGTGAAAATCCTCTCGTGCCGTATGCCTTTCGAGGAAATCCGACTTGTGGAAAGCGAAGCCACAGGCTTCCGACACCAGTTTTCGGCAGAAGAGCGCCAACTCTTGCTCCAGCAGGGCGAGCAGTCGATTCTTGCCGATGTTGACAGTGGCAAATACGCCATCCTTGCCGATGCCGAGCGCAACACTCGCATCTTTTTCGAGCGTATGCTCACCCGATTGGGATATAAAAGTGTAACCATTAAATTTGAGAAATGATGTTTAAACTCACAAAAAATATAGCTTCCACAGTGCTCTCGCTTGCCATCATAGGCATAGTGTATCTGTTCGTGGCCGACACCTACAAGTGGTGGCCATTCGAGAGCGTGACCGAAACTGTGAAAATCGACGAAACGCCCAACGTGGTGACCGAAATCCGTGGCATCAAGAAGTTTACCACAGCGTGCTACTATGGCGATGTGACCATCTCGAAGGAGAAGGCGAGCGACAACTGGCTGAAGAACCTGCTTCGCCAGCGCGACCGCATCTGCCTCATTGGACGTGGCACCATTCGTGCTGGCTACGATTTTGAGAAACTCCCAGCCGACGCGGTGAAAATCAGTGGCGACACCCTGCGTGTGAAACTTCCACCTGTGGAGGTGCTCGACACCATCTGCAACCCGAAAGACTGCGAGGTGTTTATCGACGACGGCAACTGGCCCCACGACCGGGTGCAATCGATTCACGCCGACCTGCAAAACGTGCTGGTGGACGATGCTTTGAAATGCCACATCATAGCCAAGGCATCAAAATCAGGCAAGGCCCAACTCCAAAAGCTCTTCAAATCTTTCGGCTTCACCACCGTAATCCTCACCTAACCAAGTTTCCCCCAGCCGTCATCCCCACACGCCCCACACCGCAAAAGTGTCCGCCAAAATGCCACAAAATTGCGTGTCAAAACACCGCAAAAGTGTCCGACGAAATGCCACAAAATTGTATTTTTGTTTTGCATTTTGTGATAAAATGATTAACTTAGCATCGAAAATAATATTTGAAAATGAGTTACTTACATCGCATAGCGGATATACAGTTGGCAGAAAGGCTTGAGGCATTCGGAGCAGTGTTGATAGAGGGGCCAAAATGGTGCGGAAAAACTACCACAGCGGAGCAGATGAGCAAGAGTTCTATCAGTATGCAAGACCCTGACATGCAGGAAGAGTATGAAGTCACCGCCGCGTCTAAGCCATCGTTGCTTTTGTTGGGCGAAACGCCACGTTTGATTGATGAATGGCAAGATGCTCCTGTGATTTGGGACGCTGTTCGCACTATGGTTGACAAGCGGCAGCTACCAGGTCAGTTTATTCTTACTGGTTCTAATGTGGTGGATAAAGCAAAAATCCGCCACTCTGGAACTGGTAGGATTTCGCGTATGGAAATGCTGCCGATGAGCCTGTGGGAGTCAGGAGAGTCGAATGGGAAAATCTCAATTAAAGAATTGTTCGGCAACCCCTACCTTGATATTGATGGCATCACTTCCGACATGAAGGTTGAGGATTTGATTTTTGCTGCGTGTCGTGGAGGGTGGCCCGCATTCGTTCACATGAATAGCGATTCGGCAAAATTGCTCATAGCTCGTGATTATGTGGAATCATTGTGCAGAGAGGATATTTCACGAATTGACGACAAGCAAAGAGATGAAAGGATAGCGAGGACCATTCTTCGCTCTTATGCAAGAAACATCTCCACGCTTGCAAAAAATTCTTCCATCATGGCTGATGTCGGTGCTTCGGGAGAAATGACAATTGCGAGAAGCACATTTGAGGATTATGTGGTGGCTCTTAAGCGTCTCTTTGTGATTTCAAACATTGAGGCGTGGTGTCCGGCAATTCGCAGCAAGACCGCAATTCGTAGTGGGCAGAAACGTGCGTTCGTTGACCCCTCCATTGCGGTGGCGGCATTAGAACTTACCCCCCAAGCATTGATGACACAGCTAAAGACCTTTGGTTTTATCTTCGAACAGATGTGCGCAAGAGACCTCAGAGCATATACCCCTGGTTTTGGAAGGCACTTGTCGTATTATCGTGACCGATATGGCTTGGAGGCAGATTTGGTGCTTCATGTTGACAATGGGCACTATGCACTTATTGAATGCAAGTTAGGCAGCAATGAAATTGAAGATGGAGCAAAGCACTTGCTGGAGATAAAGCGACTCATACAAGAATATAATAAGGTGGAGAAGCAAGTGCCGCTTCGAGAACCTGATTTACTCATCGTTCTCACAGGTGGCCGTATGGCATACACACGCCCCGACGGTGTGAAAGTAATCCCCTTAGCCACCCTAAAAGACTAACGAAAGATGTAGTAAACAGTTTTTTCGCAGAATATAATTATACTTTGAAATTAAAAAACTAATACAGATACAGGTATGAACAAAAAAGAACAAGAACTATTTGAAAAACTTCATAATAGTAAACTCAAAGATAGTGCGACTTTTTCCAAGCGAGGATATAGGGGATATTGGAATAGCATTGTTGACAAATATAAGGATTCTGCTCATTTCGTGTGGGAATTACTTCAAAATGCAGATGATACATGTGCTTCAAAAGTTCATTTTGAACTGTTTGATGATAAATTAGTGTTTTCGCATAACGGCAAAAGGCATTTCTCTATTACTGATGTAGAATTGGATGAAAGCTCAAATATGCCAGTCGGAGATATTAACGCTATAGTTTCAATAGGTGATTCCAACAAGATTGGGGAAGAAAAAATAGGAAAGTTTGGCATAGGGTTTAAATCTGTTTTTGCGTACACATCGTCTCCAGAAATCTATGACGACAAGTTTAAATTTGTGATTAAGGATTATATTGTTCCAACAAATGTGGATAAGGATTATCCCGACCGCAAAAAGGGAGATACACTCTTTGTTATCAAGTTTAAAAACCCTGAAAAAGCTAAATCGGATATTTATCAAAAGCTATCAGGCTTAGAAAACCCTGTATTGTTTTTAAAGCATGTAACTTCTTTGAGGTGGAATTACGGTGTGGAAGAGCATTGTTTTTCGGTGAAGAAAAAACTTGTTTTAGAAAAGAGTATTAAATGTGAGCGTGTTGAAGTTTCCAAAGACCAAAAAAGAGAGAAGATTTATTTGTTCTCTCGAAAAGTTCGTATGGAAGGCATGAAATATGATGTGTATGCAGGATACTACTTAGATAATGGTTGGATTGACACGGGGCGAAATCCTGGTATCTATTGCTTCTTTCCTACAGAGGAGTCGTATAATACGTGTTTTATCTCGCATGCACCATTTCTGACCACGGACAATAGATGCAATATAAAAGAGGATTCTCGTAACGAACAATTTCGTAAAGAAATATTGAAATTGGCGATTGATTCTTTAGTTGTCATTAGAGACATTGGAAAAGAGAGTGGTCGCCCGCTTGTGGATAATTTGATTAGGCATTATGTCAAACTCTTTTGGCATCGGAAAAATTTTTATTGGCGGAGAGATGAAAAGGTTGATTTTCTCCTTGAATATTTCCAAAAAGTGATGTCGGACCAAAAATTGCTTTACACAAAAAGTATGGACTATGTGGGTATCAGAAATGGTATGTTGTTGGCGAGTGATGACCTGCTCAATGTGTTTTCTGACAAGCAGATGCATATGCTGTCAGGACCGGAATATAAGCAAAAAAAGTTGCTGAAATATTCTGGTGAAGTGAAAAGTTTTTTGAGGGAAGAACTCAAGGTTGAGCAGATTGAATGGGAAGATATTGCGAATAAACTTACAGAGGAATTCATGAAAAAGCAAGGTCGAAAATGGGCTGAGCAACTATATAAGGTGATACCTCAAAATAAAATTTCTGCATTTGCCCAATCGCCAATTATGCTTACGGAAACTGGCGAGTGGGTGTCGGCTTTTGATGTGGATGGTACTCCCCTTGTCTTTTTCCCAATATCCAGTGGGGGCTCTTTTACTGGTTTGCAACTGGTAGATAGAGGTCTCGTGAAGAACTACAGGAAATTCTTGGAGGAATTAGGAGTGACAGAAGCTGACTATATAGGCTATCTTAAAGCCAATATCTTCCCAAACTACACCAGTGACGCACAATACGCACTTTCCGATGATGTCGCTATTTCAGATTTTGACAAAATTGTTGCCCTTTGGTCTGAAATCCCAATAGATAAGCGTGAAGCATATATTGACGAGGTACGAACTAATCTGAAATTCAAATGCTTGGATGGTGAGTATAGGGACTTTAAATGGGTTTATTCCCAAACGGAAGACTTGTTGGAGTACTTCTCCATGTCTGAGGAGTACAAGCCAATAATTGATATGGAATTGTACTCACAAAAAGAGTATTTAGAATTTGTCCAAGAATTGAAGTTTGAAGATTCACTAAGAATTATCTGCCGTGATTATAAAAGCTCTGAAGACTCTATTAGGCTATTCAATCAACAATGCACGGAAGAAATGTACAAACAAATTGAGGCATACGACTTCTTTCTTGATGGTTATGATACTGCTTTGTTGTCAAAATCGACATCCTCGTTAATATGGAATTCAATAACACGATACAGCGATTGTGTTGAAGCATTTCACATGCGCGTGAATTATAATATTAAAAGAGGAAGAGAAAAGAATATCCGAACTGATAACGAAAGCGTTCAATCCACGTTGTTTGTGTTTTTAACAACGAGTAAATGGATTTTTGTTGATGAGAATGAAGGACTTAAGCCTTCAGAAGTATCAGTTGAGCAATTTGCTAAACACTATAATTATAGCCAGTATAAAGAGGTGGCTACAAAGATAGGAATCTCTAACGCGGAAGAAGAGCGAAAGAAAGCGGATTTGGTGAAGAATGTTCCTTATGAACGATTGCAAAAACTTGTAGCTCAAAGTGAAGAGCCCAAGGAAGAACAATTAGAAGTAGATGATGCGAATCCCAAAGTGAAGCCGATTATTGAGTATTTGGGAAGGATGCTGTATCAAGAATATTTGGAACGAGAGGGGCTTGCTGGCTGTTGCGCAAGTGGTGAAGACGGAGGTGTTTATGATTTCTGGCTCACCAAAACCAACTGCGTAAAGTACATTGATGTTGACACCAGCACTAACAGTTTTAAAAAAGGAGTTCCCCTCCATGTTACTATAAGCCAAAACGATTTTTTGAGAAATAACCCCGAATCCGAATTTGAGATTGTGAAAGTATCGTTGCGCGATTTTGATATGTATCAATCATACGAAGAAATCAAGCATAGATTCAGCGAGAATTTTGATATTGATTCAAATGAAATGCTTAGGAAATGGTGCGATAGGGTTGTTCAAGATTACTGGTTGTGCCATGATGTGTATGATTTTGAAGACAAAATTCACCGCTATCAAATAAAAATTGAAAGAAAAATGTGATTTTGCTTGACGTGCAAAGGGCAGAAACCGAAAATCATGGCAAAGGATAGAAATTGAAAAAAAAGTGTTTTTTGT
>OQWM01002294.1_pt1 | contig 13059 bp, 13 predicted proteins | sample 1691531 | NCBI WGS metagenome assembly OQWM01 (sample SAMN03418257, study PRJEB22391) | human gut metagenome | biome: human-gut; feature: organic feature; material: feces | host: Homo sapiens | place: Tanzania | collected 2013-01 | reverse complement strand
GACGCCTATGCGCAAAACACCGTCGTGACGGTGGAATACGTGCTTGCCTGGTTCGGCGTGAACTTCCTTGTGGAAATCGCAGCATTCTCGCTTATCACTCCGCCTATAGTGCTTGCTTTGAAAGCGGCTAAACTTGCTTGATTTTTCGTTTTATCGATAAAAACCTTTCCTTTTTGCAAAATAATTCACACATTTTTGAAAAATTGTATTACTTTTACACTCCAAACGATTAAAAATTGATTAAATTGCGTATTTACACTCATTTTTGCGTGTGGTATAATATTTTTATCCAAACAATAAGGTGGAATATGGGCAAATTTGTTCTCGCCTACGACGTAGGCACAACGGGTATCAAAACTTGCCTTATCGAAATCGATAAGAGCATCAACATAATATCGTCAGCATCCGAAGGATATCAACTCTACGTCCTTGAAAACGGCGGAGCGGAACAAGATCCGCAGGAATGGTGGGACGCAATGAAAGCGACGACTCGTCGCATATTTGCCGATTCCAGCATCAAACCCGAACAAGTAGAAGGAATTTCTTTCTGCTCACAGGCCCAAGGTCTCGTTCTCGTTGACAAAGACGGCGTACCCGTACATAGAGCGTTCAGTTATATGGACCAGCGCGCAACGCAGGAAATCAAGGAAGGTTTGAAATTCGGTTTGCAAATCGAAGGCGCAAACGTCGGCAGATTGCTCACTTCCCTTGCGATCACGGGTGCAGCGCCGCTCAGCGTCAAAGACCCGCTTTGGAAATACAACTGGCTCAAAAAGAACGAACCCGAAAACTTCTCGCGCGTGTACAAATGGTTAGACGTCAAAGAATATCTCATCGCTCGCATGACGGGAGAATTCGTACTGACGCACGACTCGGCTTTCGGAACGATGCTTTACGACCTTAAACACAAGTGCATCAGCAAAAAGATGTGCAAGATGTTCGGCATAAATCCCAAACACCTTCCCCGCCTTATCGCATCGACGGACTGCGCAGGCGAACTTACGGACGGAGCGGCAGAAGAACTCGGTCTCGTCAAGGGGATCAAAGTGTTCGGCGGCGGCATGGACGCAAACCTTATAGGTGTGGGCGCAGGCTCGACGGCAGTCGGAGATACGCATATATACAGCGGCACTTCGGGCTGGGTTGGCACGATAACGGAAAAACCGCAAGTGGACGTCTCGTCAATGATTGCGGCAGTCGTTGCGGCGCAACCGGGCAAATACAATTATTTTGCGGAACTCGAAACTTCGGGCAAGTGCTTTGAATGGGTCAAGGACCACATCGCGCTTGACGAATGCGGCGTTTACATACAGAAAAAACACGTCACCGAAGATATAGAACACAAATATCTCTCGCTCTTCTCTTATATGACGAGCATAGTTGACGACATCCCTGCAGGAAGCGGCGGAGTTATATTCACTCCGTGGCTTCACGGCAACCGTTGCCCGTTTGAAGACCCGAACGCAAGGGGTATGTTCTTCAACATCAGTCTCGAAACGGGAAAGACCGAACTCATCCGTGCGGTGCTCGAAGGCATCTGCTATCACAAGCGTTGGATGCTCGAAGCGTCCGCAAAGAAAGTCAAACCGTCCGACGTCATCAGATTCGTCGGCGGCGGCGCGCTTTCGGACTTCACCTGCCAAGTGCTTGCCGACATCACGGGACACGTCATCGAAACCGTCGAAAATCCGCAAAATATCGGTGCTGTCGGCGCGGCGGCGTGCGTCGGCGTCGGAATGGGCTTGATTCCGTCTTTTGAAGAGATAAAGAAGTTTATCCCTGCAAAAAAGACGTTCAACCCCAATTTTGAGTTGAAAGAGAAAGTTTACGACAAGGGCTTCGAAGTGTTCAAATCACTCTACAAACAAAACAAAAAAGCGTTTGCGACGCTCAACGCAAACAAATAAGTTTCGCTTTTGAAAGCGAACGCAAAAGACTATAATCTTCAATCTCCCTTAAAAAACGAGAGCGACTGCAATGCGGTCGCTCTCGTTTTGCGTATCGTTTGATTAAGTTTGTTTTCTCATCCGTTTCAAAATACCAAACGATTGAAATCGAAATGAATATTTTACAAATCGCAAATTTCCATTAAGGCAAAATCCGCTTATATACCGAAATCTGCCATTGAACTGTTTTGCAGTTGCATTACAATTCTTTGCTTGTGAACGTAAGCGGCAACATTTCTTTGAGCGTATAGACTTTGAAGTCGTCGGGAGTGCCGAGTATCACTTTGAAATCGTCGTCGCAAAACTCTGCCATAACCTGACGGCAAACTCCGCAAGGAGCGCAAAGCGGTGACGTTTCTCCGCTTCTTCCGCCGACGATTGCGATACATTCAAACTCTTTTTCGCCTTCGCTTACCGCTTTTGCAAACGCCGTACGTTCGGCGCAAATAGTCGGCGAAAACGCCGCGTTTTCTACGTTGCAACCGGTATATTCTTTTCCGCTCTTGCCAACGAGCACCGCTCCGACTCTGAAGTTTGAATACGGCACGTGCGAGAAAGCACGCATATCGTTTGCAAGACTCATAAGTCTTTTATAATCGGCCATAACTTTCTCCTTTTTCGTTGATTTTATTTGTCGATGACTTCAGCAAGGAAACTCTCGCCTTTCGTGTCCTGCTTGTCTTGACCGAGATAGTCGAGCACCGTTGCGCTGATGTCTGCAAAAGTTGGACGAGTGCCGAGATTTACGCCGTGCTTGATATGCTTGCCGCAAATTATCATTGGCACGTACTCGCGCGAATGGTCGGTTGACGGCGTTGCGGGATCGCAACCGTGATCCGCTGTGATGATAAGAATATCGTCGTCACGCATATTCGGCAAAAACTGACCGAGTTGCACGTCAAATTCCGTCATAGCGTTTGCATAGCCTGCGATGTCGTTGCGATGACCGTACTTCATATCGAAATCCACGAGATTGACGAAGCAAAGCCCTTCAAAATCGCGTTTTTGGATGTCGAGCGTCACTTCCATGCCGTTGGTGTTGCTCGTGGTGCGGTTGGATTCGCTCACGCTCTTGCCTGCAAATATGTCGTAAATCTTACCGACGGAAATGGTGGCAAGTCCGTGTTGTTTCAACACGTCGAGCATCGTCGTGTGCGGCGGAACGAGCGAATAGTCATGCCTGTTCGGCGTGCGCGTATAAGGCCACTCTCCTGTGAACGGACGAGCGATAACTCTTCCCACACCGTGTTCGCCTTGCAGAATTTCGCGTGCTATTTCACAATATCCGTACAATTCGGGCACGGGAACGTAGTCTTCGTGCGCCGCAATCTGAAATACGCTGTCGGCAGACGTATACACGATAAGCGCGCCCGTCTCTATGCTTTCTTTGCCGTAGTCTTTGATGACTTCCGTGCCGGAATAGGGCTTGTTGCAAAGCGTTTTGCGCCCCGTACGTCTTTCAAATTCGTCGATAACTTCTTTCGGAAAGCCGTTCGGATAAGTCGGAAGCGGCTTCGGAGAGATAATGCCTGCGATTTCCCAGTGACCTATGGTCGTATCTTTGCCCATAGACGTCTCTTTCATGCGCGCGAAACTGCCTTTCGGGTTTTTCACTCCGCCACCGACGCCTTCGATGTTGAACAATCCCAAATCCACGAGATTGGGACAATTGAAGTGCGAATCTTTTCTTATAACTCCCAGCGTGTTGCTGCCTTCGTCGTGCCAAAGATATGCGTCGGGCATTTCGCCGCAACCGCAACTGTCAAGCACGATTATAAAAACTCTCTTGCTCATAATTCTCCTTCTTGTCGACTGCGTAGCGATTTTGCAAGGCGGTCGATATTCAAATTCAAATTTTGATTATGTTTTTTATTATGTTTTTTTCTTACGCTATTACGCAAGTTCGAGTGCTATTTCCATCATTTTGGTGAAAGAATTTTGTCTTTCTTCCGCCGTCGTATTTTCTTCGGGATAGATAAAGCTGTCGCTGACCGTGCAGATACAAAGAGCTTTCTTGCCCGCTCTTGCCGCATTGCAATAGAGTGCTGCGGATTCCATTTCCACGCCGAGAACGCCCATCTTTGCCCATTCCATACCGCTGTTTGCTTCATCGTAAAAAATGTCGGACGAGAAGATGTTGCCCACCTTGAAATTTACGCCTTTCTTTTCGCAAAGCTCTGCCGCGCCGAGTGCGGCATTGACGAGCGTACCGTATGTGACAAGCGTACAATCTGTCCCCTCGCGGAGAAGCGGCGCATCCGTACACGCTGTATAGCGTCCCTCGGAGCCGGTCGGATACCGGATGGCGACCGGGCCGCTCGTTTCCCATACGGCCTTGCGGAATTCGGAACCGGTGGGGTGCAGCGGCGGCAGAAAATCCGGCTCTTTACCGGTGAAATAGATATCCAGCCAGCGCCGCGCCTGCGCAAGCAGAGGATGCTCCGCATGCTCGACCTGTTCCGGCAGAATATTTCCGAAATGTGCTTATCGGCTTAACGCAGTCGAACACAAAATCTGCTGTGATATGATACCTAAAAAAGTAGACAGTGAAAAATAGGGTGCCTTGCAGTAGCATACAAGCAAGGAGATGTTGAAAATGAAGAAAGGCACAGCATATTCTCATGAGCAGAAGGTAGCAATTATTCAAGAACACACCGAGCAGCGCAGGACACCGCAGGAGATTTGCGAAAAATATAGCATCAGCAAATCCTCTCTTTGTTATTTGCTTAAACAGTATCCTTACCACAGCCCGTCCGGTGTTACGCTGAACGCAAAGAAAATCGTATAAAAACTGGAAATCAGATATTCATGCGCCTAGCTGGGGTTGCCGCTACATCCTGTGTCCTGCTACGTTAAGCCGATAAGTATATCGCCTATTGATTTTTTGTGCAGAAATCCGAAAAAATGATAAGATATTAGCATTGCGTCGTGTTTGGAGCGTTGATATAATTAAAATATAACATTAAAATATAACTTATCATTCCGGTCTTATGGGGAGGTTCTCTTTTGATGTATCATGTACTGATTGCCGATGATGAGGCGAGAATCTGCTCAAGATTGCAACTGTTGATTCCATGGGAAACATACGGTTTTCATATGCCACTGACCTGCAGCAGTGGAGAGAGTGCCATGCAAATCCTGCTTAACCAGCGCATCGACCTTCTGATTACTGATATATACATGGATGATGCGTCAGGTATTGATTTGGCCCGCATGATTTGTATGTCGCGTCTTCCGACAAAGGTTCTGCTCATCAGCGGATACCGCACTGTGGATCTTGCCATGTCCGCTATTGAGCATCATGTGCTGGGCTATCTTCTCAAGCCCATTGAGCCGGCCAAATTATTCAGTTCTCTGGTCTATGTGAAGGAGCAACTGGATTTGGAGCGCCATCAGCAAGCGGGACTTCCTACACGAAATAACGGAACCATCGAACAGATTAAGGCCTACATTCAAGACCATTTGAAAGATGATCTTTCGCTGGATGCTGTTGCAAAATACATCGGAATCAGCAGCGGCCATTTAAGTCGTCTATTTAAGCAGGAAACGGGGCAGAATTTTCTTGATTACATTGTTGACTGCCGTATTCAGAAAGCAGCCATACTCATTCGCCAGCCTGCTGTTTCCATCTCTGTAGTGGCTGAAAGCGTAGGTTACCACTCTTCCCGCTACTTTTGCGAAGTATTTAAGGCTTATTTCGGTATTACGCCTACGGAGTATCGCAAAAACACAATGCTTCCATCCAGGTAATAGGTATTTCTAATGAAAAAAATAACCTCCTTGGCAGATCTGACTAATCAGACAAAACTGAGCCAATACAATCACCACCGTTTTTTGCGAAATCTCTTTGTATTTCTTCTGGTGATTCTAATCCCTGTATTTGCAGCTGCCAGTATTTCCCTTTTCAGCATCAAACACGCTGAAAAGGAGTTCTTACAGACATATGGCCAGAATCTGTCCGACAACACAGCAAAGCAGTTGGATTCTTACTTTGACCGTCACTATAGTTTTCTGCGCGGCTTATACAGCCAGACGAACGTCCGTCGTTTTTTGCTATCGGATGGCCGCAGCAGTATTATTCACTATGACTTTGCATCTATTGAGGATGCCATTTCCACTTACATGATGACAGACGATGCCATCAAAGACATCGTTATATACTCTTCGTTTAGTTCTCAACTGATTTGCGCCAGTGGCCTTAGAACGCTGGAAGATTATTATGACCCCGACTGGTGGAGGACTTTTTATACCGGATCATTATTTGGAATGGAATTTCGCTCTGCTGTTTCCAAGGAGCTTCGTTCCTACACCTCTCTTTCCCTATATTGTCAGTACACCGGCAGCTTCGCTCTCCGGCCTGGTGGTGCAATGATAGCATTGCACCCGACGAGCATTCTGCCGAGAAATGACACCATTTCTTATCATTGTGCCTTTTATCTGGAAGATTCCGACGGCGTCAGATGTGCGCTTTACGACAATTTGCCTGAGGATGTAAATCATATAACCTTTTCCTCCAAGCTTACGCATGACGATTTTACCCTGTATGTAGAGCTGATCCCGACGGATTTTTCCAGTTCAGATCACTCCTTCCGTAATTCCCTTCTGATTTTTTGCAGCGTCTGCATTCTACTGGCTATTCTGCTGTCTGTAATTTTTAACCGAAGAATTGTAACGCCCTACAATAAGTTGGCTTCCATGCTGGTGGCTCATGCGGGTGAAGAATATCTTGTGGAAAACCCGAAGCAAGATTCTCTTGTGAGCACCCTGCGAAGTATCCTCTCCCAGAATTCCGACAGCATTGCCGAGTTGGATCGCCGCGCACAGCGTCTGCGCCAGATGCAGGCTTTTGCATTGCAGGCTCAGATCAATCCCCATATGCTCTACAATACGCTGGATTCCATTAGCTGGAGCGCCATGGAGTTTCTTGGTCTTGAAAACGATGTGAGCAAAATGATTTCCCTTCTCTCTGCATCTCTGCGATATGCCTCCGATGGCAGCTCCTTTACGGTTTCATTTCCCACAGAGCTGCAGCATACCCATGAGTACATTGAATTACAGCAGATCCGCTATGAAAACCGTTTCTCAGTTTCGCTGGAATATGATGAATCCATCATGCAATACAGTATTTTGCGAATGGTCATCCAGCCACTTTTGGAAAACGCCATTGAGCATGGAGTAAAAAAAATAGAACATGGCGGGCAAATTGTTGTCCGATTTCGCGAACTTGAAAAGACTCTAATCATCGATATTCTGGATAACGGCCCAGGCATTGACCCGGAGAAGCTCAATATTCTGCGTACTCAGTTGGCTAGCGACATCATCGAGCACAACACATGGCATAACATTGGGCTTTATAATGTACACCGCAGAATTCAACTGTTCTATGGTGCGGAATACGGGATTTCCCTGTCCTCCAATCAGGGTCAAGGCACACATGTTTGTGTAACGATTCCAAAAGAAATCACATCAAACGATCACAAAAGGAGCGCAAAGAATGAAAGAGCTTGAACTCAATTGCCTGACATTGGAACAGAAACTCGGCATGGTGATGACTGCAAACTGCCTGCACTCTGGCGATGATTTTAATTTTACGCTTGACCTAATCCGCAATCATGCATTAGGAAGCATCTGGCTTCTGCCGGACGATCCCCAATTTCAGAAGAAAATGGACGCCATTCACGCTGCTGCCGACTATCCTATTCTCATCGTTACCGACGCAGAAGGCGGCCTCAGCAGGTACAAGATCGGTTTGCATGGCACTCTAGGCTATATCAACAATCCGAAGCTGGCGTACACATTTGGCAGAATCACCGGTATTGCAGCAAGAAAAATGGGTTACAATCTGGTCTGCAATCCCGTTATTGATATCGTGCAGCAGAATGGCCCTACCTCCGCACCCGCCAGAAGCATGGGAAGCAGCCCAGAACGCGTTGCAGAATATGCTGTTGCCATGGTGCGCGGTATGCATGATGCAGGCGTTCTTTCTATGGCGAAGCACTATCCCGGAGCAAACTCTCTCCGTGACACGCATATGTGCGAAGGCCTGTCCGATATAGACCAAGATTATTTACTTGACGTGTGCTTGATGCCGTATAAAGCCCTCATGAAAGAAGGTCTCTTAGATTCTGTTATGGCTGGACATACTCGCATTCCTTCCATTGATGAGCAGTATCCGACGTCTCTATCTTCTACGATTCTCAATATTATCCGGAACATTGGTTTTGACGGTATGATCATGACTGATGCCATGGTTATGATGGGAGTTGTTGCCAAGTATGGCTATTATCACTGCAAGGGCATGGCGATTGCCGCTGGTAATGATACCATCCTCGGCTGGGAAACCTCCAACAAGAAGGACTACGACGCGCTTCAGAAAGCATATGCCGACGGTGTCATTTCGGAAACACGTCTGAACGATGCTGTCCGGCACGTCCTCGAGCTGCAGCACAAATCAACGCTTCTGCCCATGGATGCAGAAATCACTGAGGAAGATGAGAAGAATTTTCTCTCTATTCTGCATGACAGTATCGCTTCCGTCACTGATGAAGGGACACCTGTCTCCATCGACCCCATGGGCAAGCACTGCTTCGTCATTCTTGAAGAAAATCTGGGGCAGTCGGCCTCTAACCAAACCCCCAGCATTGACCCCACCAAGGGGGACTGGTACGACCCCAATGCCATTGAGGAACGCATTCACTTGCGTTTTCCAAACTCCTGCGTGAAGCGTTTGAATGAATTCCCTACCGTCATGCAGAACCTGCACTTTTTCGACGAGCAGCTTTCTTTCGAAGATGTTATCTATGTCACTTTCGCACAAGGAGGTGCCTATGTCGGCACAGACCATTTCACCTCCAAGGTATTGTCTGTCATGGAGGCGCTGCAGGTTACTGACCGAATTTCCACCATTGTACATTTTGGGAATCCATTCGTTCTGGATGAAACGCCACATATTCCCAGGCGTCTAATGGGTGGCCGAAACAGAGAGACCACGCTGCATGCCATTGATGTCCTAGCTGGTCTGGCTACAGCAAACGGTAGAGTCCCATTTAAGCTGAATCTGGCGTAGCATCGGGACTCTTCTTTGCTGATTGATTCCTCTGAACTATAATGGGATTATCCCGAATTTAGATTCAAATAGTTTGAAACTGCTGAAAGACTGCAGTTGATTCTGAAAGGCGAAGGGATTACTGTTAAAAGCGGCATAGCAGACATTCCAAACCCATGTCGCGGTATTGCCCCATCTTGGACGCAATGTACTAATGCCGGAGATCCAAGATGAAGCTCGACGCGAACTACTATTTGGTGCCTATGATTGATGATAACAGATTACCAAAGGAAAAATGCCGGTTCGCACATAAGACGATCAAAATATGAAAGGAAATACAATTTGAAAAACAACCTGAAAGTAATGATGATTGGAGCACATCCCGATGACGTAGAATTTGAAGGAGCTGGGCTGGCACTAAAATTTTTAAAAGCAGGTGCGGAAGTGGTATTTCTTGTGCTCTGCAACGGCAGTAAGGGCCATCATATCATGCCCCCTCAAGAAACGATAAAAGTCAGAGCGGCTGAGGCTGCGGCTGTCAAGGAAGTGCTGGGATTATCGGGCTACAAAATTTGGAACGTCGATGACTGCGAGCTGGAGGCAACGCTGGAGAATCGCAGACGGCTTATTCGGGATATTCGGGAATTTACACCAGATATCATTATTGGACATCGCACCAATGACTATCACGCCGACCATCGGGCTGCGGGACAGCTTTTACAGGACGCTTCCTATATGCTGATTGTCCCACATGAGTGCCCAGATACTTGCGCAATGCGAAAAATGCCGATAATCATGTATTTTGAGGATAGATTCACAGACCCGCCTTTTCGTGCGGATATTGTAGTAGATGTTACTGCTGAAATGAACTTGAAGACCTCTGCGGCAGATAAAAATGTTTCGCAAGTTTATGAGTGGTTGCCGTATTCGAGGGGAGAAACCGCCCCGATAGATTCAAGTGAGCGTATACGCTGGCTTTGGGATGGTATTACTGAGAGTTCTACTGATGATGAGGTGCTGGATGTCAAGCATAACAGGATTCCAGCCCGTGCAGCAAAAACAGCTGCGCGATTCCGTAAGGAACTGGTTGAACGCTATGGCGCAGATAAAGGGAATAAGATTCGTTTTGCGGAGGCATTTCAGATGTGTGAGTACGGCACAACGCTCTCTATTCAGGAATTGAATGAGCTGTTTCCATTCTGAGTGCTGCATAAGAGAATATCAGAGCGACCAATGTCGGTGACTGATACTGAAGCTTTTTCAGGAACCCTTTCAGCAGCATAACCGTGGAATCAATCCCAAATTCTGCATAAACCGCAAAACGTGGTGCAAATAGGGAAAATTTATGCGGGGCGAGAGCAGCGCAAGCTGTTACCGCCTTGTTTACAAAATAACAGCGCTTCGAGGGTATGCAGCCGGTCATCTGGGGTGCCGTCAAGATTTATGCGCATAAAATTCCGGAACGTATGGGCTGGAAATTCTATTACATATGGTCTACGGACTGGTTCAGAAACAAATCGGCTGAGTGCGAACAAAAAGAATTAGGAGATGCTAAAGAAGCGCGTGGAACAACGTTTTCTTTCCTTAATCATACATATCATCTTATCAATAATCATGATCTTTACCGCCCGATTTTTTGCCTTTATGGCGTGTATGATGCCAAGCATGGCAATACCAGCTTCATTTCTATACCTGAAAAAATGAAGGCATTCGGGACGTATGCAGTTGTTGTTACGGACGTTGAAGAATTCTTAAATCGTCTTCGACGTGTACCGCTCATTTTTAGCCCCATCGATTATCAAGAACTTGATTTACACGATCCGAATTCCAAAACACCGTTCAGACCATATTTCCATAAAGGAAAGTACTTTAAGTACCAATCATAATTTTGAATTCTGGATGATCGAATCTATCTTAAAATAGTCCACAGAAGTATGAATCATTAGCGGCCATTGATGATGACCACAATGTAATCGAAAATCGCTAATGGCTTGCGAGACATTACCAGTGAAATTCTTCCCATCGAAAAAATATTGAATCCAAATCGCTGTAGAGTCCCGCTTTCGGTAAAGATGGGTGCGTAGGCACTGGGCGCGTCGCCGTCCACCGTCAGAAATCCTGGCATCTGTTCGTCTGTGCTATTGGACTTAAAGACCGCTTTCTGCCGAATCCAGGCGGCACATTCTTTGGAGATGGCGCGCTGCGTAAACGCATTGCGCAGGCGAATTTCAAACTCGCTGCCATGCAGCGCCTTTTCACGGTTGCGCCGCGGGATATAAAACTCGCGCTGCTCCTGCTTTGGCTGCTCTGCCAAAAAGGTCGGAGACGTAAAAATAAAGCGCAGCGCATCGATCTGGAGCAGCTGCGTCTTGAGCTCTTCAAAGGCATAGACTGAAAAGCAGGCAGCCGCAATAGAAAGCCTGCTGCCCACACGAAGATCCTGTTTCAGTTCGTCTGACAGCTTCTCCGTGATGTTGTTGATGATCTTCATTCCGTTCCCTCACCGCTAAATTCTTGTTTATAGTCGTCAAAATTCCAGATTTAATATTTATAGTATATATTCCGCGTATAAAAATATCAATAGTCTGTTTCCTATTGATGAATAATACTTATAGTCATTGATAGAGGTGAACAGGCATGAGCATTGCAAAGATTATCGGAGATCGGATTCGCGCGTACCGCAATCAAAAGGGTTGGAGTCAGGAATATCTGGCCGAAAAGGCAGATGTCCACCACACCTATATCGGCCAGTTGGAGCGCGGCGAAAAAAACGCCACGATTGAAAGCATTTCAAAAATCGCCGGGGCGTTGGGTGTTTCTCTTTCCAGACTCTTTGAAAATATCAGCATCGAGCAGCAGGAAAATAATCTTCCCGCGCGGTGCTATGCACTTTTGCAGGAGCAGCCTGTGAATGATCAAAAGGCGTTGGCAGACATTCTGGTCGCACTGATTCAATATAAAAAGGCATAAAAATACCCCCGACGGACCGAGGCGGCGGGGCGGATCGAACGACTGCGCAGGCAGGAGGGAGAGCTGCAAAAGGTGTATCCGGACTTTTGCTGGCAGGAGGAGATGCGCCGGGAGGATTTCGGCAGACTGATCCTGGCCGGAGTGGAGCCTCGGACGGCCTACGAGACGGTGCATGGCCGGGAGCTGATGGAAAAGGCTATGCGCTATGCCGCCGGACGCACCCGCAGACAGGTGGCCGGAAGTCTGGCCAGCGGCATGGGTCGGGTGGCGGAGAACGGCGGGCGGAGCATTGCCGTGACGGCCAGTGACCCCAGGGGGCTTACCAGTGAGGACCTGGCGGACATTCGCAGGCGTGTGCTGGACGGGGAAAAGATTCGATTTTGACGGAGGCGTGCAGGAGGGTTAGGACGGGGAAGGAATCCCCCAGTCACGGCCTTGCCGTGCCAGCCCCTTTAGGCAAGGGAGCCAAGGGGACGGGAGTACGGATTGCCACACCAGTGAATCGGTCACTGGTTCGCAATGACACGGTTTTTTGCAAGGAGTGCAATGGGCGGGCGACCGCAAGGGTCGCCCCTACGGAGCGCGGAGAGCTTATTATTTTGATTTTTAGAAAGGAAAGATGTGTATGGAGCTGAATTATCAGATGTTTGCAGATGCAAATACCCAGACTACCGGCGGCCTGTCCGCCGAGATGAAAACCTATTACGGCATGGAGCTGCTGGAGAATGCCAAGCCCCAGCTGGTGCACAATCAGTTTGCCGCTACCAAGCCTCTGCCTGTGGGCGGCGGCAAGACGGTGGAGTGGCGCAAGTTCGGCGCGTTCGACAAGGCGCTGACGCCGCTGACCGAGGGTGTGACACCTGACGGCAGCGGTATCTCCGTCAGCTACATCACCAAGGAGCTGGCCCAGTACGGCGACTACACCACGGTGTCCGATATGCTGGACCTGACGGCCATTGACGATGTGGTGCTGGAGATCACCGACCGCCACGGCAACAACATGGGACTGACCCTGGACACCGTGACCCGCAACGAAATTCAGCAGGGCAACCAGGTCATCTATGCCCCTGTGCTGGGTGAGGGCGGCCAGCAGACTGC
>OQWM01002292.1_pt1 | contig 13061 bp, 7 predicted proteins | sample 1691531 | NCBI WGS metagenome assembly OQWM01 (sample SAMN03418257, study PRJEB22391) | human gut metagenome | biome: human-gut; feature: organic feature; material: feces | host: Homo sapiens | place: Tanzania | collected 2013-01 | reverse complement strand
AGCGGTGGGAAGGATAGCCCCAACGGGGCGTACCGCTCCGAAGGCCCCTGCCGGCCAGTAATATTCAGATGATGAATTATTTCCGTGACTGGCCATGCCAATATGACATTTACCTGAACAGATAAATGAAAAATGAAACCGCGGCGAATTACGATGTCACTGGACAAATGTGACTGCTCTAGCTGGACAAGTCAACGCGGAACTGCGGAGTTGTTTTACGTCATCTGGACCAAAGCCCTTTGATTTTCGACCCTCTTGGCAACGGTAGTCCAGTGTTACACATTGACAATCAGAAAGTTAGCTAACTCGATAAATGCCAAGAGGTAGCATCGAAATGGGGTCTTGGCAGGAGCGCTCAGCTCCATATCAGTATGTAACATATTGGTATCCAATATATTATATCAGCGGGACCCAAACTAACTTATGTCAAGAGGATCGAAAATAATTGTGGAGAGAATGGTAAGCGTCTCATGCGCGTACTCTAGATTGTATGTGTCCCGTTCCGTATTCATGGCTTTAATGTATTTGATTCTGTCCTCGTCGATAAGTCCAATTGTGTACCTGCCCTCGCTTCCAACCTTGACGGATTCTGTCATAAAATAATTCTGTTAAATCAAATTGTTGACATTGTCACCGGCAGGCAAAAGAAAACCCCGGTCCTGCAATCAGCGGGATCGGGGTTCTGAGATATGTTATGATAGGTTATTATCTGTATTCGTTCTCTTTGTTGAACTTGCCTGTCCAGAGAGCCTTGATAGTGTGCTTCGGATCGGCGTCGTCCTTCAATTCGAATTCGATTGTGTATTTGCCGTCACCTGCATCCTTGATGGTGATTGTGCCTTCAGTTGCGGGGGCACCGCCGGCCTCATAACCGTCAGAATCGAATGTCATGTAGCACCATGTGTCCTTGAATGCTGCGAAATCACGGTGTCCAGGACGGAACTCTCCGATGGTAGGGTTTGAAGCATCCTTAGGCGTCGTGAATGTGCCGACAGGACTTGAGGCATTGGCCGCTGCTACAACCGAGAGGTAGAATGACTCGTCAGAAGTATGGTTGTTCACGATTATTTCATACTCGCTGTAGTCATCATAGCAATAGTGGTTCATGTAAGAGAAGATATCGTCTGTCTCATTGAAAATCAAAGTCTTGTCTTCGCGGAGGATACTGTTCCAGTCTCCTTCTGGCAAGGTAGGGGAGTTGTCTCTGAGGTTAGGCTTGCCCATAGGGAACTTGCCCTTGATGGAAACGCCGTCCTCTGAAACACAGTCGAGGGTGATTTCATAGTTGTCCCCGCTTCTTTCCACCTTGATGTCGCCCTTCTGGATGAGTCCGTAGAGGACAGCGGTATTGGTAGGTTTTACTTCCATGCAGTAGGTACCTGCGTAGAGAGGAACTCCCATGAGATTGTACAATGCTCCAGGCATATATGTTCCGGCCTTGAACTCGTTGCCTGCCTTATACGTGCCAGGCTTCAGCTGGACATTGCCCTTGCTTGAGAAAGGATCCGTAAAGAGGTCAATGTGAACTGCGTAACCATTGGTAAGCACTGCCTCGCCCTGCATTTCGCCGGCGAAGAGATTGATGGAGTATCTGTCATACTTGTCATCAGTCGTCGAAGAGTGCTCGTAAACGATGTCAGCGATAGTGAAGGTAACATCAACAGGATTGGTGATGACTGTGCCGACGTCGGACGCGCCTCTGTTCACGAACTTGATGGCTCCGTCATAAACGACCTTGATAACCTGACTGTCATTGCGTGTCATCAACGCCTCGATGTGGTAGCCTGAAGGAGTGTGGGTAACCTTGATTTCTCCGTCGGTGAACTCGTAGAATGCAAGTTGTCCGTCGATAGAGTAATGCTCACGGGTGTATTCAGTATCAGCAGTTCCGCTGTTGCTCATACTTCCGAGAGTGTAGGTTCCTTCTGGAAGGATTGCGTTCTCGGAATCCTTGCTAGGAGCACCATAAATGTCGAAGAATACGATTTCCCCGCCTTCTCCAGGAACATACAGACCCTTGTCATTCACTGTATAAGAGTTGGTATTTGTCAATCCGAAGTAGTAGTTTGCTGAACCGTCGCTTCCGTTGTTCTTGATGTATGCGGTCTCGATGGCGTCAATGGCATTGATAGTGACATCAGCCTTGTCCCATGAAGGCTCTTCGCCGTTGCGGGCTTCGCTCACGCATCTTACGGCCGCGCCGGCTGCGCGGTAGGTCTTGCCCTTAGGGTTGACGGTCGATTCCAGACCATGGAGAAGTCCTGCCCAACCGTCTTCCATGGCGGTGCTTGACCAATAGTCGGTGTAGAGTCCTACGGCGAACCAGGTGCCTCCCTCGAATCCTCGGCTTCCGCATGGAGGAAAATAGCCCATCTTGTCATGGTATCTTCCGCCATTGATGTCGTCAGCGAGAGGGAAGCTATTGTTGTTCAAGCCTTTATAGAGAACATTCGCTGGGATTCTGTATCCCGGAGGGCATGGGTCCATGAGAGTCTTCGCTCCTGTTCCTTCAGCCTCCCAGAGGTAATCGTTGCCGAGAGAATAGTCTTCTGTGGTAATCCAGTCGTATGGGCCGTTTCCGTCAGCTCCTCTTACGCCGCTGTAGAACGTGGTAGGGTTTGAGATCGAGTTGCCGAGGTTGTCAGATGCGCTGACCACTTCAGTTTTTATACTTTCAGTAACATCGTCGCCGGCCTCGTTGAAAACAGTGAAGTTGCCGTTGTCCGTCCATCCGTCAAGGCTAGGGAACGGGTCTTTTCTTCCCCACTGGTACATCAGACCCTTGGCGTTTCCGATTTCATCCCATGTGTCGGATTTTGCACCGAGGTTGCGGGTCATCCAGACGACTCCGTTGAATTCGTGAGCAGATGCATTGTCAGCAGGGTTGTAGGCTGTTCTCCAGATGTGCCAGCTCCAGATTACCTTGCCGGAAGCATCTTTGGCAGCGATTACCGCATTGCCTTCAGCTTCGCCTGCATCGAAAACTATAGTGTTGTCCTTTATCTCGATTCCGGAAACTACGCCTTTGGTGTCCTGCCATAGGAGTTCAGCTGTCGCCGGAGCAAGTGTCTGTGCGTTGATGCCTCTTGTTGAAACTCCGTTACCCATCACTGTCGCATCGAACTTGTACTTTCCAGCCTTTGGAACCATGTACGAGTTGGCCGTACCGTTTGCACTTAGATTTGTGATTCCGTCTTTTTCCCCAGGTGCCGGTTGGGGAGTGTTCTTGTTCTTGTCGCAGCCGAATGCCAGAAAGATTGCGGCCATAAGCATCAGAAATCCTTTCTTCATAGTCGGAGTAATGATTTGAAGCCGCCGTTTCGGTTGGTTTTTGGCGGACTTCGGGTGAATATTAAGTACTGTCGGACGTCATTGTGTCCATTCCAAAGCTATGATTTAATTTTCTCAATTCCAATACGTCGAATTTGCAGACAGCTGAAATTTTCTGTAAAATCTAACTTTTAGAACATAATTTCGTGCGTATGTTGTCTATTCTTCGCTTGTTTCCGGCGAACTGACCATGACCCGGTTGCCTGAAACGGGGTTCTGTCGCCCAACTGGTCATTTCGGGATTGCCTATGGCCGCATATGAAAACTACGGGCGTGAAACTCGTCATTTCACGCCCGTAGAAAAACTAATCAGTTCAGTGGCCTGCCGGCCACTTAGATACTACAACCACTTTGTATCCATCATCTTAGGAGTGTTTGCTCCTCCGACGGCATCGTGTCCGTGTCCGGTCTCATCCTTTACGATGTTTCCGCCACCTTCACGTGGTTCGTAAGCATTCATTCTCCAATATGCGAGCAGACCTTCCGTCTGAGGATCCACATAGTTCATATTGTTTGCTATTTCGCTCTGGCTCAGAGCCCTTGTCCATACGCGGACCTCTGCGACATAGCCATATAGAGGACGGCCTCCGCCATAAGATGCTCCGATATAGAATCCGCCTGAGTTGTCACTTGTAAGGTCGATGGTCTCACCGCCTACAGGAACACCTGTAGCATACTGTCCGTCAATGTAGATGTCGAATGTCGAACCGCTCCAGACAGCTGCCACATGATACCATTTGTTGGTGTCGAACTTGTGGCTCTCAGCTGCAGGCTGATATGAATCGTGGCAAATCTGGACTGCGTTAGGAGACACCTTCACGTCACCGAAACGAACTCCGAACACACCCTCGATGCCCATGATGGAACTGATGTACGGATCCCAGCTTGCGAAGCTTTCAACATAGACTCTGGCCTCCATTGTCACCTGGGGAAGTGCTGCAAGAGAACTTTCCTGCTTGAATGAATCCACCCTATAGATGTTGGATCCGAGGTAGATAGCCTTGCTGATTACAGGAGTCTTGAGGACCACGAAGAGTGTTCTGGAAGCCTCGAGAACTTTCATCGCGCTTGTAGAACGGATGGTCACAGGGATGCAGTATGTGCTTCCTTCCTTGAATTCCTCGATACTGTTTACTGTGAGGTCAACGGCTTCTGACATGTTATGTCCGGCCTTGATGACAGTAGTGTTTGAACTGAGTGAGTAGCTGCTTTCTGGAGCAGGAAGATAGTTCTTCTCGTACTTCTTGTTGTAACCTTCGAGAAGTGCCGCGTCAACCCCGAGCTCGACCTGTATATCCTCAGTCGCATTGACTGAAGATGATACAGTGAGGGAAGTGCCGTCCGGAGTTATGTCAATTGTTATTGACTTGTCTGCGCTTATCTGCGCATCTGTCATGTAGATGGCATCGTAAGGCTCTACCGGATTTGTGCAGGCAGCAAGTGCCGCTGCAGCCATCGCGAGATATAATTTATTGAATTTCATGTTGTTCTATATTTTTATTTTGCGGGAGCATAAATTTCGACTTCACTCATACTTGTGAAGTCGGAATCTCCCATTTGACCGACAATGACTCTGAGATATTTTGCCTTGACAGGTTTCTTGAACTGGAAGCACTTGTAAGTCTTGTTCGCTTCAGCCTCATCTGTATTGATATTAGGCGTGAATGTGGTACCTGCGAGAGCAGATTCCCAGTTTGTTCTGTCATTGCTGTATTGGACATCGACACATTCCTGATTGGCATCACCATCGTACAGGATATACCAGCGCAAACCGGATACTTCGTACTCCTTGTCCATTTCGACAATGAAGTTTCCTCCGTAGCCCCATGCATAGTAGTAACCGTATGTGTACCAGCCTGAATCGAACTTTCCGTCGAACATCTGTGATGCATTTTCATCCCATACTCCGTTGGCTCCGTCAGTATAGTACTGCTGGTAGCAGTTGAAGTTCCAGCTGTCTGTCGGTTCGATCTTGACGCCGGTAACCGAGGTGGCATTGACATCGATATTGACAGCGGCAACATTGATGAAGATGTAGAATACGATATCTTCATCCACCATGAACTCGGAATCCTCAGGAACTTCCACAGTGACAGGAATGAGGTACTTGCCTTCCTTGAGGGATTTGGTGCTGAATGTGATCTTGTTCTCTTCAGATGTGAATGATTCTGCTGCTGCGGTCAGAGGAGCAACTGTCACTTCTGACGGGTCCAAAGTCTGGTAAGCTGTTCCGTTTTCCTTATTGTATGCGTCTACAAGGGAGTTGTCCACTTTGACATTGAAAGTGATGTCTCTTGAAATCGGGCGTGCGAAGCCTACTGAGAATGCGGCATCGTTGCTTCCGGTCAGTGAGCCGTCATCTTCGATGAGGAAAGTCTTGGTCTGGTACCAGCTGCTGTTGAGTTTGACCTTGATGGCTCCGCCTGCAGGGTTTACATCCTGAATAGCTCTACGCATGTACATGTAAGGCATAGATGACTGTGCATACTCGTACTCCATGTGATATGAACCGAATCCTGCGCAGAAGCCCTGTGAAGGGTTGAATCTTGCCATGCCGAGGAGTGAGTTCACGGTCTCGCCTTCAGCTGTAGAGTGGGTCACGCCACCGGTCTTCCAGTAAGACTCGAAGTTCTCTGTGAAGATATACTGCTCAGGCTTCCAGCCTTTTGCGGCAGCCTCGTCGAAACGGCTCTGGAGATCCCAGTAACCTGTTGACTGGTAAGCCTGTACGATACCATAGTCGAAGAGCTCGGCACACTCTGTATGAACAGCGTATGGAACACCGTCGATGGTGAAAAGCTTGCCGGTACCTGACTTAGGTCCTACATACTTGCTCATCGCTGTAATGAGTTTCTTGAACTGCTCATTGTTGTGTCCTACGAACTCGCCTGATGCTCCGTAACCTGGCTCATAGTCGATATCGATACCATCATAATTGTACTTGTTGATGGAGTCGCGGCAATAAGACCTTGCAAAATTTTCAATGCCTTCGTCCGTGGTCTGGCCGTCTATCTTGAACTCGTCAGGAAGGTTGTTGAGGAAGATGGTAAAGATGACCTTGGTACCTTTGATCTTCTGGACGGCTTCCTTGTCAGCAATCTGTTCAGGGGTCAGAGAGTGCCACTGGCTCCAGATGGAGATGATGTCCATAGAGTCAGGCGCGCTCTGGAGTCTTGTCTGGTAAGAAGCTCCGACAGCTGTCCAGGAACCATACCATCCGAATGCAAGTTTGTGCTTTGTCTGCTTGTATGCACGCAGGGCCTCGTAATAGGCGTTGTCACGAAGAACAGGTGACTGCTCCTCCGGATTCTGGATGACAACCCTCTCAGGGGTTACCCAGTCAGAACATCCGGTGATACAGAATGCAGCCAAAAGACCTGCGACCGTATATTTTATGATATTTTTCATTTTGTTCGATTATTAGATTATTTCTTGTCCCACCAGAGTTTTGTTCCGCCGTTGTCGGCACCGCCGAGAAGAGACGTAGCCTCTTTGACTGCCGCAGCGTTGTTCGCATACTCGGATCTCGGGAATGTCATTCTCCTTACCTGGATGTCGGTGTCGATGGTTCCGTTGCTGAGGTTGTTCACTACAGGGATAACCTTAGGATAACCTGTACGGCGGAACTCTGACCATGCCTCCTGTCCGTTAGGATACATTGCAATCCATTTCTGGGTGATGATCTTCTCAAGCTTCACTTCCGCGCTTGCTGCATCGTCCCACTTAGGAGTTACTGTAGAAGGTTTTCCTGCATTGTTCTTCTTGGAACCTATGTTCTTGTCATCGAAAGATGTCGGAGTCTTCTCACTTGAAAGATAAGCATCCGCACCGCTCACGCTGTTTTCCTGGAATGAGAGTTCAACACCCTTCCTGTAGAAGTTTTCAGCCGTGTCGCCCATGTTCCATCCGAGAAGGGCACCTTCAGCCTGGAGGAATGCAACCTCGGAAGCGAGCATCCATATGACCGGAGTGTTCTTGGCAACGTTAGGAACGGAAAGACCGAGATAATGGGCTTTAAGCATGTCCTTCACTCCGCTTCTTACGCCATGGTATCCGGCGCCGTCAACGGTTGCCTCCTTGAAGTATCTCGGAAGTCTGGGGTCCTCATAACCATTGAGATAAGCGTCAATGGTAGCACCCATTCTGGTATCGGTATAGGCGTTCCAGACCTCCTCGAGCGGGTTGAATACCTGGATTGTCTGAGTGGAAGCAAGCTTTGCCCCGTCAGATGCTGCGGTCATGACACCGCTTTCTACAGCCTCTTCAGCTGCCTTCTTTGCGAGTTCCGGCTCCACGAAACGTACTCTCATCGCCATACGTAGTTTCTCGGAGTTCGCGAGTTTGAGCCATGATGCATAGTTTCCAGCATAAACGATATCGGCTGAACCGAGCGGAGGAGTCGTGTTGGAACCTGCGGAAGCCGCCGCATAAGATTCGAGAACTTCGATAGCCTTGTCAATGTCATTGAAGAGGTTCTTGTAAACGGTCTCCTGAGACTCGTACGGGTTGCTGTCCTCTCCGAAGTGAGATACCGGAACCGGACCATAGATATCGGTAACGCGCTGGATTGTAAGTACTTTGATTACCTCTGCAATAGCCCATGAACCCTCGTCGAGGTTGCCGTTCTCATAAGCGTACTTGAGGTTCAGCCATGCCGGCATCACGTTGGTGAAAGCTACGCTGAAAGGTACATTGTTGTAGTCGGTACCGTTCAGGTCGTAAGTACAAGTGTATGAACCTCCGTTGAATGCCTGGGTAGGTGAGAGATAGCCGGAGAAGGCATCTCCCATAAGGTTGCATGCACGCTGGAACTGGTTTGCGCCTTCATCGCTGCACGGGATTACTGCATCCAGCTCCATGGTGGTGATATAAGACTTGACATCCACAGTCTGAACTGCGTCCGGGTTCGTGTTGAAACGCTCGAAATCCTTTGTGCAGGATGCCAGAGCTACAGCAGAAGCCGCGATTGCCAATCCGTATTTAATTATATTGTTGTTCATCTTTCCGAATTTTAGAATTGAAGTTTAACGCTGAAACCGATGTTTCTTGTGCTTGGCTGCATGAAGTAGTCGATTCCCTGGTAGTATGTTCCTGTAGATGCCGTGAGCTCAGGATCGAAAGGAGCCTTGTTGTAAATCATCCAAAGGTTGCGTCCTACTACTGATACTGACATTCCGACTTTGTCTTTGAACCATGAGGTAGGAAGGTCGTATCCGAGAGACACCTCTCTGAGTCGGATATTGGTCATGTCATATACATAGTTTGCAAGCATTGACATACCGTTACCATTGTTTGCGTAGAATGTCTTCACGTCCGGAAGTTTCTGGTCTGAAGAAATCCATACGCCGCCGTCGGCGCGGGCATCAGCGGAATTCTTGGAAACTCCGAATCTGTCGAGCATAGCCTGTGTTGCAGAAACTCCGCGGCCGCCGATTCTCGCGTCAATGAGGACTGACAGGTTGACTCCCTTGAATGAGAAGTTGTTGCTCCATCCGAGTCTTGACTTGGCCTCAGTGTTTCCACCGTAAATCCATGTGTCAGGGTCGAGAGTGACGGTGTTGGTATTAGGATCCACGTAGATTCTTCCGTAGTCGTCAGTCTTGATGCCGGTCACGTAGAAGTCACCGATGGAACCGCCCTTTCTGATCTTCATGCGGTATCCGCCGTAGTCCATATTGACCTCATCCACATTGACAGGTTTTCCCGTAACGTCGAGAGTTCCTTCAGGAACGAGCTCGTTGATCTTGTTTCGGTTCATTGACCATGTGACGGTAGAACCCCAGAAGAAGTCTCTCCAGGTGTGCTTGAAGCCGAATGAAAGCTCGACACCATAGTTGTTGACTTTACCGGCATTGATATAAGCCTGCTTGTAGCCGGTCGAAGGTGCTGCGTCATACATGAAGAGCTGGTTGTAGGTTGTCGCGTTATAGTAGGTCACGTCGAGGTCGAACATGTCTTCGAGGAACTTGACATTGAGACCGGCCTCGTAAGATTTTGTGAGCTCTGGCTTGAGGTTCTTTGCCGGTGCATATGTGTCAGAGGAAATGTTTCCGCCGACGGTGAGAGGAGTGTTGACTCCGGTGATGAATCTCTGAGGAGGGTTACCTGCGGTAGAGTATGAACCGCGTACCTTGAGGAATGAAATTCCTGCACCTGAGAGGTCAGCCATAGAAGAGATGACGCCTGAAAGACCTGCTGAGTAGTAGCATACGCTCTGGTTAGGAGTGAACGCGAGCTGTGATGACCAGTCGTTACGAACGGTTCCATCTACATAGACCATTCCGTTCCATCCGAGCTGGAGTGTTCCATAGACAGCCTGGTTCTGATCGTGCCAACGGTCTGCGTAAGGCTTTGTCTGTGAGTGTGTCATGCTGATGTTATAGACAGAGAACTTGTTGGCTACGGTTGCGAGATGGCCCTCGAATCCGGAAGCCTTGTTCTTGTCGTCCACAAGGCTGGCACCGAGGTTCGCTGTCAATGAAAGTTTGTCGTCAACGAATTTCTTGTCAATGGTAAGGAGGATGTCACCATAGAAGTTGTTGTGCATGATGGTGTTGTCCTGATAGTTACCGAACTCGGAAGCATAGAGCTTGTTGGAAGAAGCGTAAATCTTTCTGGTATAGTTCATTACGGTGTTGTCCAGACGGGCACGGCCAGTAACGGACATCCATTTGGTGATGTTCCATTTCAATGTTCCGGAGAGGGTGTATCTGTGAGCGGTGTTCTCGAACAGCTCCCTGTTGGTCTCCCAGTAAGGGTTCTCGACACCATCGACGAACTCCAACGGCCAGAACTGCTTCATATAGCCGGCATTGGCATCGTATCTCTCATAAATCTGATACTTGGTGATATCGTCTCCACGTGGAAAAAGATATGTAGCTACAAGAGGGTTGTGATACAGACCCTGAACGGTAGGGTTGCGCTTGTACTGACGCATGTAGCTTGCGCTCACGTCAAGAGTAAGTTTGTCCTTCACGAGCTCAGTGGTGTTGCGCACCGTGAAGTTGTACCTGTTGTAGGTATTGTTCGGGATGATACCGCGTGAGTTCAATGTTGCTGCAGATACATAGGTCTGGGAGCGCTCGTTTCCGGCAGACAGTGCAATCGAGTTGGTGGTATTGAAACCTGTCTGGAAGAAATCGAGAGGGTTGTATGTGGAAGGTGTCTCAAGCTTGTTGCCCCAGCTCATGGAAGGCTCTGTAGAAGCTGTTCCATATGTATTCTGGAATTCAGGAGTAACGAACGGAGCGGAGAAAGTTGTGTTGTTCGAGTAGTTTACACGGATTTTTCCTTCCTGGCCTTTCTTGGTAGTGATGAGAATTACACCGTTTGCTCCCTGTGCACCGTAAAGTGCTGCTGCAGAAGCACCTGAGAGGACTGACATCGATTCGATATCCTCAGGGTTGAGGTTGGAAATACCCTCGAAGTCACCTCCGTCCGGCGTCTCATAGATACCAGCAGACTGTGAAGACCTGAGGTCTGGCATAGGAATACCGTCGATCACGTAAAGTGCGTTGTTGCTTCTGGTGATGGACTTGAGACCACGCATCACGACTCTGGTAGAACCGCCGGCACCTGAAGCGCTCTGGTTGATCTGGAGACCTGCTACCTTACCCTGGAGAGAGTTCACGAAGTTGGCCTCTTTTACGGCATTGATGATGTCGCCGCCGACCTTCTGGACGTTGTATGAAAGGGATTTTTCCTCTTTTCTGATACCGAGGGCGGTAACGACTGTTCCTTCGAGTGAAAGGGATTCCTCGTGAAGTACTGTGTTATAAACAGTTGCGTTGCCGACTTCGAATTTTGCAGGCTCGTAGCCGAGGCAGTTGACCTCGATGGTCACGCCTTTGTCTGAAACCCGGAGAGAGTATTTTCCGTCAAGGTCGGTAGCAGCGCCACGCGTGGTGCCTTGCACCTGCACAGACGCGCCAATAATGGGCTCTTTGTCGCTCGCCGAAGTAACCACACCGGTCACCGTGCGGGCATAACCCATAACCGCAAAGAGGGAAAACAACAGTAGCAATAGCTGTTTCTTCATAATTACAGTTTGTTAGTTTTATAAAAGGTTTAATCTCTCTCTAATTCTTTGACCGCCGGTTGTTAAATTTTAAGTTTACAAACGTTATTTTTCAACTCCCAACAGCACATTTTTAACACTACGCCTCAAATTCCACTCAAAAACTCTACAATAGGGCTTAAGTCGCCTCCAAGACGGGCATTTTACGCGCCACAAACTTACTTTCTTTTTCCCATATCAAACGAAAATTGGCGTCCCTTTTTCGGTTTTTGTAACTTTATTTTTGTATTACATACATTTTTTCACAATTACCAAATCTCCGGTAATTCAACTCATAAATGCGTGCTTCTGCCGGCGGCGCAGCGAGACGTATGGAAACAAAAAAAGGATTGCCGAAGCAATCCCTCTATCGAGTTGTCTTACCCGGATTCGAACCAGGACAGGCAGAACCAAAAACTGCAGTGCTACCATTACACCATAAGACAATCCTAACCAATGAGACTCATCGTCCCAAAAGCGGTGCAAAGATATGCCGTTTTTTTCTGCTGTGCAAATTTTTGCGTCATTTTTTCAAATTTCTTGGCGAAGATTGCTTAATTTTGTACACATTAAAGAGAAAAAGTTATGAAAGTTGGAGACATCGTGCGCTACCTCAACGCTGTTGGTGGCGGAAAAGTTACAAAAATAGACGACAAGATTGCATACGTTGAAGAGCCCGACGGCTTTGAAACGCCGGTTCTTATCCGCGAATGCGTGGTAGTGGACCCCGACGGCGGAATCGTGCCGAAAAAGAAGTTCGGCAGCAACGAGCCGAGCAAATATGAAGCTCCGGCGGTGGCAAAGCCGCAGCCCAGGCCGCAAGTGTCGGAAAACAACGTGCCGGTGGTGGAAACCGCCGACGGCGATGTGCTCAATGTGGTGCTCGGCTATGAGCCTGGCGAGGCGAAGCATCTTAACACCACAACTTTCGACGCCTATCTGGTCAACGACAGCAACTATTATTTATATGTGGTATATGCCACGCGTGGCGACAGCCGCGAATGGACATGCCGCTTCTCGGGCATCGTGGAGCCTAACATACAGGTGCATCTTGAGGAGCTGCGCCACGAGGATTTGCCGGAGCGCGAGCGCGTGTCTGTGCAGTATGTGGCATTCAAGAGCGACAAGGCGTTCCGCCTGAAAAATCCAGCCGCCGTGGAGTTCCGTCTTGACGCCACAAAATTCTACAAGACACATTGTTTCCACGACAATATGTACTTCGACAATCCCGTGATTGCCTACGACATTGTGAAAAACGACGTGCCACAACGCCAGATGGTGATTGACAGCGGAGAGCTGGAGCGCGCCATGCGCGAGAAGAAAGCCGCCGACAAGGCGCGCCGTCCCGTGGTAAAGCATCAGCCCGAACAGCACAAGAAAGGCGAGATTATCGAAGTGGACCTGCACATCGACGAGCTGCTCGACTCGACTGCCGGGCTGACAAACAGCGAGATGCTCGACGTGCAGCTGCGCGAGTTCCGCCGCGTGATGGATGAAAACGCCAACCGCCACGGTCAGAAAATCGTGTTTATCCACGGCAAGGGCGAGGGCGTGCTGCGCAAGGCAGTGCTCGACGAGCTTAAACGCAAATACAAGAACTGCGAGGCGCAGGACGCCAGCAGCTGTGCCACGCGGCGGCTGTTGCCCGTGCATGAGAAATAGGCTATCATCAGTG
>OQWM01002291.1_pt1 | contig 13066 bp, 10 predicted proteins | sample 1691531 | NCBI WGS metagenome assembly OQWM01 (sample SAMN03418257, study PRJEB22391) | human gut metagenome | biome: human-gut; feature: organic feature; material: feces | host: Homo sapiens | place: Tanzania | collected 2013-01 | reverse complement strand
GGTAACGAACATCCTGCCGTTGGTGTATGGTTGTATCTGCTGCCACGTGAGCTGTCTGATGTCGCTCTTTCTCAGTCCCGTAAGACAGGCGAAAAGAAAAGCTTTTTTCAAGACCTCCTCCTCACAGGGTGTTTCGGCAAGCCGTATCAGTTCCTCTTGGCTCAAATGCTCCCTGATGGTGGGAATGCACTCGATGCGGTCTAAGAAGCCGTTTGGGTTCTCCTTTATCTTCCTGTCACGGTAAGCGGTGTGCAGCACGGCACGGAAAGTTGACCAATAGCCTGCTGCGGAGTTGATGTGCAGCTTTTGGTTGGTGTGGATGGATTGGGGTGCATCAAGCAGGTATTCCATGAACTTGCGGCACAAATCCACATCCACCTCCTCAAAGGTGCATTTGCCGTTCACGAACCGCTGGAAATGCTTGTATACGTGCTGCCACTTGATATTCTTGCGGTCAGCCAGTCCTTTGAAATAGGCAAGGAAATCGCCCTTCATCTTGGTCTTGTCAAAAAAGCCGTTGTTTTCATTGAAAATGGCTTCGTAGCGCTGGTTGCGCAGGATGACCGCTTTCTTCATCATGCGTGCGTTGAAGTCCCGTTCCTGCTGGTTTGCAGGTTTGGCGAAGATGTAAATTCCTAAGGCTTCACGTGTAATCACTCTCATGGTGACATTGTCACGGTAGCCGGGATAGTAGTCAAGGCATAGTGAATACTGTGTCCCGTTCTTAATCTTGCGCTTACGCAAGGTAACTGTTTTGCATTTACTCATAATAATTATGTTTTAATTGGTTGTATACATTTTGGAGTTGTATCCATGTTTCCGATGGCAAAGGAACAACGTGAAATATCCGTGAATACCTCCACGATACATCATTTTGAAATAATTTTCGATAATCCCGATTTTTCACGGTTATTTGTTCCTTTCAGCCATGACACGCTCCACATCTGAGCGCAAAAGCAGGTTTTTCACACCCACCTTTATCTTTTCGATGTGCTTCACCTTGACGATATGGCAGATGTTGGCTGACGAAAGACCATAGATTTGCTGCACCTGCTCAACGGTATAGTAGCGTTCATCGTTCACAAGGTCAGTTCTGCGGAGTTCGTTCAAATGTGATTTGGAGTAATAGGTACGCCCGTACTCTCTTTTAGTGGGTATCTTATGGCGATAGGTGTAGGCACGGAGTGCGGTCGGCTTCATGCCGAACAGTTCCTCCACCTCCTCGGTCAGTAGCCAGTCGGTAATTTCGCTAATATCAACTGCCACACCGAAAAACTCGTCAATATGCTTCTTGCTGTAATAGTTCTTTCCTGCGATACGGCAGATGGGGATATGGTTACGCTTGGCGGAAGTGTAAAGCCATGACTGCTTTACCTTAAAAAGGGACATCACCTCCTCGCCCGAATAGAAGTCCAACACTTCTTCGCTTTCCTTTTCCCTTTTTTCTCTTTTGGCAGGTAAGGAAGATGAAGATGATTTCCTTGGTGTGGAGGTGTTGCCGGGCAGGATGCGGTGATAGGGATTGCCCTCCAACATCTGCTCGATGTCGGCTCTGCGGATGAATGCCATGCGGTTGCTGATGCGTGAGGCTTTCAGCTTGCCGATGGCTACAAGTTTGTAAATGTACTGTCGGGAACAGCCCATGAGGATGGCTGCTTTGGAAAAGGTGAGATACTCCTGATGCTGTATCTCCATCAAGGGTTGGGCGACTTTGAAGAGGTTGTTCTTCTGCATCACTCTGGCTCGTTTGGCTTCTGCCTGACAAGCCTCACTGCAATATCTTTGCATACCGCTTCGGGTTACAAAGGACTTGCCGCAAAAACTGCATTTTCTGGTTGCTTTCATACCGTTTTATCGTTTAATGGTTCATTTCTTCAATCCTATATCTCTGAAATGGTAAACGGATGTGAACGGAAGTCAACCATTGTCGCTTTTCTACACAGTGTGACTGTTTCCGCATATCGGGGCGGTTATTGTCGCTTGTCGTAAACGGTTGTAAACCCTTGTCAACTGTCTGCACGGTGTGACAAAAAACAAGCCCCGCAAATTCTCCACGTCAGAAATACGTCTCAAAAATATGTGGAAATTTGGGAAGCGACAAATGGCAACCGAAAAGTGTTAAATTTTAGAATATGCTGGTAATTAAAGATTTACACTCGGATATTTCTGATTAGTTTTGGTTGTTCTATGGTTATAAATACTATGGCAAAATGCATACTTTCCAATCTCAGTTACACTATTAGGGATTACAATTGATTGTAAACTGGTGTAATCCTCAAATGCTTGACTTCCAATACTCGTTACACTGTTAGGGATTATCCCTCGTCCGTCTATTACTTCGTATTTCATAAGATGTCAGATTGTAGATTTCTATAAAAATGAAAGAATTGTGCTTAACGACTCTCTAAGTTAAGCACAATTCAATTTAATTGCAAATTCAACTCTATTGATTTGAATTGCAATAAGTCAGCAGCACTGACTGCGAACTACCTCAGCGTCCAACTGCCGTCAGGAGCCACGTTCAGGTAATGCTTGTTAACGCCTTTCACGTTCACCTCCGCATCCCAGTCATAGGTGTCGTATGAATCCTGGACATAGAGTATTGCCGCGACGGTGTAGCCGTCAGTCCAGAAGTCGAAGAACCGGTCTTCCGTCGTGTTGTATACTGTCGGACGGTCGTCCAGCACCGCCTCAAGAACGACTTCCTCGTTAGCTACGGTGACAGGCAGAAGGCACTCCCGGAATCCGGTGTAGAAGTTGAACTCCAGTCTGGAGGCATCTATAGGGTCGTCGAAGAAGTCGTGCCATATCACGTTGCACGTATACTCGTCCGTATTGAATACGCTTTCCTTGAGGACGTTGCCGTTCATGTCCACGGCATATACCTTCGTCGTCTTTCCATATTTGCCGCTTGCGACGGTGGCGCATATCTTCTCGTTGTCCATGAAGGAGTTCTTTCGCTGGGGCTCGTCGGTGTTCTCGAACTCCACTAGGCTCCTGTCCGAGAGCATCCATACCCTCCAGTCCGCCTTGGTGCACCTCGGGATGTATGTATGAGGTAGACTGGCATTCGGATACGTCACCTTCGCCTCGTTGTAGTTCACCGGCCCTGAGCCTCCGTTGGCGACGACATAGTTCCTCTCCAGCGGGTCCAGCTTCGCTCCGGTAGGTATGATCTTTATGAACCAGTGTGTCCTGTTGGAATCCTGGAACTGGCAGCTGATGTTCACGGTGTTGCCGGAGAACTCGGCCGGAGCATAGCTGGCGGTGTCATCGCCGTCCCTGCCGTCATCGGTCAGGAGCTCGAACGATTCCACGACATAGTCGCGTCCGGGCGTGAGTATGTCATAGACGAGCTGTCCTGCGCTGTTCACCCTGTAGTTGGCGGCTATCTGGAACGACATGTTGACGATGCCTGCCCCCGACAGCTCCAGCACGTAGTTCGGACAATGGTCGATGTCCTCTATGCGGTTGGGGCAGTCATCAATGTCGATGTAGTCGTCACTCCAAGGTGACGTGTGGTTGCGTGTGCATCTGGAGTCATGTGCCCCGTGGTCACGTGTACAGGCCGGATCATGCACCTTGGTGAGCGACTGGTGGTCCCAGGATGTCCTGACGTTCACCATGCCTATCGGGCTGATGTCAATTGGCGCCTTGTAGGCCAGGGCCGTGACCGTGCATCTGTCGGCGACGCGCCCGTCCCAGTAATAGGCGGTGAGGCTGCCGCTCCTCTGGGCAGTGACCTTGCCCTGCGAGAGCTTCATCGACGATTTGTCGAAAGACACCTGCGACAGTGACGCGTCAAGGCGGTAGGTTATGCCGTGGTATGGTGAGCTTCCGACAACCCCCACAACGGTGCTGGAGTTGCCTTCAACGGTGTACTCCCTCCTGTCGAACCTGAAGGTCCTCGAGTCGGTGACGTCCGGCTCAAGCTTCCAGTAGTCGTCAACGAACCCTCCCTCGTCCGTGAGATTGAGGGTCAGCGTGTATCTCGTGCCTCTCAGTACGTCGAAGCTGTCGTAGTTGTTGTCCCCAAGATACATCCTGTAGGTGTTCTCGCTGACAAGGCCGCCGGAGAGGTCGGTGTATGTGCCGGTCATCTCTATGTAGGTCGGCAGGTATCCTCCCACTGACGTCCCGCTCTGCGGCACCTTCAGCTTAGGATCCGCCGCCGGATTGCTAATGGCTTTTCCGCAGGCGTTCTCAAGCGTGTAGAAGCGCACGGAAGATCCACCTTCAAGCGCAATGATGTCAGAATCCGTAGCGCGGTCGCCGTCCGCCATCTTTGATGCTTCAGAGACGGAGAATGCCCTTTTTGGGGCAAAGGGAGACGTCTCCGTCGGCGACTGCCTAAGGCGCAGACTCCTTATGCGGAACGTTCCGTGCGAGAAGTCCTTGGTCACCCTGAAGTCGTAACGGGCAGGAAGTCTGGTAAAACGTAGTGCGAGAGTCGTCCCGAGTGCAGCATCTACCGGACCGCATGCCATGGGCATTCCCTTCGCAAGAGAGAACTCCGACGGCGGACAGGCCAGGGCAAGCCCCGTGAGCTTGCTTTCCCCGTCACCCCTGGAGAGACATGACGACAGATCTCCGCAGTTGAGAACGGCGTAGAACCTGTAGCCCCTTCCTGATACGCCGCTCACCTTAGGTGCGGCGCCTCCCTTCAGGTTGAAATGATACGTCCTTTCCAGCACGTATCCTCCGCCTGAACTCTTTCCGAACTGAAAGACGGTCATGTCCTTGGCCGCGCTCTCGTATCCGTCAAGCGAGGATTCGGGTCCTACTGCGGAACGTGTGTCGCGGAAGTCCCCGTCAACGAGGATCTCAATCCCTGCGGTGACGCCCGAGCCTTCCGGCAGATGCTCCCGGACGCATGAGACGGAAAGCAGTGCCGCCGGCACCGCTGCCGCCATAAACAATTGTCTGAAGAATTTTCCTTTCATATCCTGTCCTGTTTTTGTCAGATGTTCTCTTCGTATTTCTGTCCCTCCTTCCACGGGTCTATCCTGATGCCGACGACGCCGAGGTTGAAGTCCAGGCCTACCGTCACGTCATCGAGGTCTTCCCTGTCCCACCTGTATCCTGCATCCTCAAGAAGACGCTGCAGGTCAATCTCGTCCTTCTCCTTCCCGGCACTGGTGACGGTCAGGACCAGACGCCCCTCCTGCCGCAGTCTCGGCACGAAGAACCTTGCCGTCCCCTCGTCCGTGAGCTCCAGCGTCATGCCCCAGTCTCCCGGCAGCGGAGACAGCGTCAGCAGGTCAAGACCGCCGCAGTCCGTCGACACCGACAGGGCGTCGACTCCCAGTGCCGATTCCATGTCAAGGAACCGGAGCGTCACGCGGGCGAACTGACGGTGCATCCTCACGACGTCGACGGCGGTCTCCCCGGTGCAGTCCACCTCGGCGGTGTGCGCCCATACGGTGTCCGCCATCTGTCCGCCTGTGAAGAGCGCCTTTGACGACGACACGCGGGCGGCTCCCGAACAGACGCTCGTGCGGACGATGCCCTTCAGCACCGTCCTCTCGAACTGGCCGTTCCTGATGTCCTTTCCGGAGACCGTTTCCGAGCATACCGACGCTCCGTCCTCCAGGAGTTCCACTCTTGCCCTGTCGGAGACCCTCGCGACGTCGGAGAGTTCCATGGTAAGCCAGCACGGGCAGCCGGTCCGTTCCTCCTTGAAGGAGCAGGAGGCTGCCAGCAGCAGCGTCAGCGCCATGCCGGCAATGTTGCAGCGGTTCATTCTCATGACTTTCATTGTCTTTTGTTGTCGCGGGGCGGGCGGAGTCGGACCGCCTTCGGGAAGGACTGTTTCCGGGACAGACTTCCCGTGCCGCCGGGCACGCCCCCGAGACCATACCCTCTATGCTATATCGTCTCGTCGTATGTGGCTCCAGCCTTCCATCCGTCCACGCTCACGGTCACGCTTGCGGTGCCCTTGTCGATAGGCTTGTTCGGTTCGTCGGAACCGACGCTGCTTATGGTGAGGCCCACCGTGTAGGTGGTGTTGCGCTCAATGGCAGACTTGCTCAGGGTTACGGGATAGTAGCAGAGCTTTCCGTCCACTGTCGCGGCTACCACGAGCACCGTCCTCTGCGCAGAGAAGGACGCCGTGAATCCCGCAGGTACGGCGGTGGAGGAGTTGGCGTAGCCGTACATGATGTATGGGGTCGAAGGCTCATGGGACGAGCCGTTGGCCACCGACACGCCTGCGGCCTTGAAGGTCAGTTCCGGACATGATGCGGTATAGGTCGAGCCGTCGATGACGTGGCCCTGTACCAGAGGAGTCTCGTTCTTTCTTCCTTCCTTGTTGTACCAGGCGCTCACTGCAGCCGTTCCTGAGATGTTCTGGTTGCCGGCCACATTGGCGAGGAACACCCTCTCCACCTTCAGGGCGCCGTATGCCGCCGGGAGGTTGTTGGTGACGGACTTCAGCACGACCCTGGCTGCCAGGCGGCTCACGGCCACGGAGCAGCTCACGCTCCCGGTGGACACCGTGCATGACGACCTGCCCGCCATCAGGAATCCCTTGGATGCGGTCACGCTGTTCGCCGAGAGGTCGACGGCCCTGGACTCAAGTTCCGACAGCGTGCCGACGGATGAGAGGTCCGGTCCGTTCACTACGGCATAGACGGTCTTCGCTCCGGTCGTGGCCGAAATCGATCCTGTGAGTCCGGTGCCGAAGTCGCGGTAGCAGTTGATCTTGCCGTCGGTGCCGAACACGAACACCTGGACGCGGTTGACCTGCGACTCGTAGTTCTGGGCGGTCGTGTAGGCGTTGACGGCCCTGGTCACCGGTCCGTCCTGTGGTGCCACGCTGAGCATGATGGTTCCCTCTTCAGGAACGCCGTTCTCTACGGAAGGCTGAGCCTCCTTGTTGCATGCCGCAAGCGACACTGCCGCCGTGGCGAGGATGAGTGAAATTGTCTTTCTCATTTCTTTTTGTTTTTAGTTGGTTGAACAATTGTTTTGCATGTTTGATTTTGAGTGTCCTTTGATAGTCTTCTCAGAGTATTCCGATTGACAAGGCCCACGTATATTCCGCACAGGATGAGGATGACGAGAAGCGCCGCGAATCCCCACAGCAGGTAGGCTATGAATCCTGATAGCCACCACCCCCTGCAGAGCGACAGCCACAGCAGCATTCCTCCAGCCCCGGTGCAGGCCAAAGCCGCCCCTCCGGCCTTCAGGCAGAACCGGAAAAGTCCGTTGCCGGTCCTGACCGGCCTTTCATTCTTGTCCGTCACCATGATTCCTCCTCCTTGTTTAAATCGTATGCCCTTATAAGTGCGGAAATCTCCGGGTCAAGATTTCCCCTGTGCCTGTATGAAGGCTCCTTGCGGCAGGCGTCGAGATAGTGCCGCACGGCTGGTCCGTCCTCTCCCTTCCTGGAATGGAGAATGGCCAGCAGGTAATCCACCCTTGCCGTCCTCTCCATCGGGGCGAGTATGTCCATCGCGCTGGCGTTGTAGTCCAGTAGGCTGTACGCCACAGCCGTGTTGTAGTCCCTGTACGGTCGCAGTAACTCCAGCGCCTTCCTGTAGTCCCTGTCGCGTATCAGCTGCACTCCCTTCATGTAGAGGGTGTCGAGCTCGGTGGTGTGCACGGTGTCCTTAACCATGCCCTTGCGGTGCAGGTGGAAGTCGAACCGTACCGTCCTGAGATACGGATAGAGGGATTCGCGCATCCTCCTGTAGAACGGCTCGCGGGAAAGTTCCCTTTCCCTGGCGTCCGGGTCACGGACCTCCCTGATGCGGAAATACGTCTCCTTCTCGGCTGCGGTCATGAGCGAGTCCGACCTTACCAGTGCGTCAAGGCCCTCCCAGTTCTCGGGCATGTTCCTGGGGATGAACCTTATGTCTCCGGCGTTTTTGTCCTTCGGCATGACCTCTCCCTCACCGAGGCTCAGACTGACGCCCCTCTCGTTGCGGAGAGAGTCCGCGTATGTACGCATCCATCCGCGGAAATAGTCCGTCACGCCTTCGGAACGCCTTCGTGAGAGACGGTCATTGAAACTCATCGCTCCCTCTGGGGAACACGTTGCAGTCACTACAATAGAGTCAAGGTCATATGCCTCGTCCTGCAGAAGCGCCCCGAGGTTCTCCCTGATGCGTCCCGTCTCCGTACGGTTGTGCCCGAGGCTCAGGTCCACGTCGCTGCGGCCCAGTGCGAACTCGACGTAGCATGCCGTACTGGCGTCGGCCCTGCGCTCGATGACCTTCTGCAGGTATCGCTCCGTAGGATCGACGAGCGTGGATATGGAGCTGATGTAGAACGTCAGCGGGTCTCCCGCCGGGATGTCATAGACCTTGCGGTCGGACTCCCAGATGCCTCCCGAGAGGACGATGTCGACCTTGCGCAGCTGCGGCCGAGTCGTTATCGTCTGGATATAATTGTATATAAAATCTCCGTTCACGGCCCTCATCACGGTGTCCAGCCGCAGCCCTTCGGTCACTATCGGTGCCTTCACATATCGCCGGTACATCTTCTCCCTGCGGGCCTTCCTCCGCTCGTTGAGCATGACGGCCACGCGGTTGGTGTAATGTTCGACGGCCTCCTGCTCGGTCGTGCCGTATATTGAGGCGAACTGCTCGTCGGAGACCTCCGTGGAGTCGGTACGCATGGCATAGAGCGCGGGTATGTTGCGCCGGAGGAAGAGCTCCAGCTGTCGCAGGTCGATGAACCTGTCGGGGTCGTCCACTATCGTCGACAGGAACCGCTCGTACTGCTGGTATCCCTTGAGCTGCGCCCTCCGGTAGTCCTTTCCCGTCACGACGATGCCGTCCAGCCTCAGGCTGTCGCCGAGGATGAACATGTCCGGCCAGAGGCGTATCTGCCAGCGGCTCTCCTGGAGCGCCTGAGGTACGACGACTTGGAACTCGAGGTCCACCTTGCCGTGGCGCTCGGCCACGTTCCTGAAGGTGGCGGTGACGAAGGCAGCGTCAAGCACGTCGCTGGCGACCATCTCCCCGTCGATATCTCTGACAGCCTTCATGAGGAAGAACTGACCGCCCTCTCCGTCGTCCACCCTGAGGGTGTCCCTGTGCGGACGGGTGAGGTCGTACTCCCAGAGCGATGACTCCTTCTCCGGAAGTCTCAGTCCTGCTGACACCTCGCTCTCTCGCAGTTCTCTTATCTTTCCAGAGGTGCCACAGCCGGAAAGAAGAACCGACGTCAGCGACAATGCCGCAGCCGCTTCTCCTATGGTCTTCAGAATACCCATACCAGCGAAGCCATTACGCTCGAAGGCAGTATGAACCATTTCGTGCCGGAACCGGTGATGCGTCCGCACTTCGGGCAGGCGTAGGTCGTGTAGTCCGTCCTGCCTGTCCAGAATGCCGCGCCGAACTCAAGGTTGAGATCCCTGTGCAGCATCAGAGAATAGCCGCCGGCCAGGACAGCGCCGTAGGCGTCGCCCTCCTCGGTCGATTGTGATACGATGCCGCCGCGGCTGTACTCCTCGTACTGCGCAGATAGTCCGGCCCACCAACCGGAATAGACGTACCACGGCCACCAGCGGAAGCCCGCCGAATATGTCTGGCGGCGGTCCTGCATCTGCTTCGACGGGTCGTCACTATTGAAGGTCCACGGGTTCACGCGGGCTTCGGCGTTTACCGAAAAATGTCTGTCGACAGCGACGCTGCCGCTCGCGTTCATTGTCCCGAGCCAGAGCCAGTCGACGGCATTGGTCCCCAGGGACCATTTCTGCGCCCGGCACATGCACGGGAACAGCATCAGCACTGTGATGAGTGCAAGGATTCTGGTGTTCATGTTGTTCATAGGGTGTGTATCTGTGATGCGGCCTTTCCGTTGACCGTGTATGTCGGTATGATTGTGGCCGCCTGGTTGGCCGAATGCCACCAGGTGGTGCCCTTGTAGAGATAGCGTATCGGGAATGCGTCGGGACCGTAAGGGCTTATCGTAACCGATGTCCTTCCTGCCGTCGCCCCGCCGGACACTATCGTGAACTTCAGATCAACGCCCGTGATGTCCGTATGCAGGGTGCGCTTGTTGCCGTTGCCGATGGCGTTGGAAGCGTCCGTGCGCGTGTTCGAGTACACCTTGTCCATGAGGGCGCGTAGCGTTCCGTTGTCGACGGAGGAAGCCGTCATGCCGGGAGTCAGCCTGGCCGTGGCCTGTGCCGATTCCGTGAACCTCTCCGTCTGCGGGCTTGCCGAGCCGATGAACTGCTTGTGCCGGTACGTTATGCTGCCCCTGACGGTGATGTCGACCGTGATGTCGAAGGCCGTCTGCAACGGGTTGTGCCCCGAAAGCATGGTAATCATGCCGGTGACGTCGTTGTATGCGAGGACGAGCTGGGTAGGCTTCCTCTCCGGCTCCCTGAAGGTCACTACCGACGACTCCGAGCCTAGGGCAGACTTGACATCTACCTTCAGGTAATGCTCTCCCGTCAGAACGTAAGGCAGCTCAAAGGTGTAGGACTCGCTCCTGGCGAAGTCCAGCTCCATGGTGCCTCCGAACTCGCTGCCAAGGTACTTCATGCCCGACAGCTTCTCGCCGTCAAGGTAGAACGTCACCTCGTAGCTGGTCTGCGACGCGCCCATGCGGTTGCCCAGTATAACCCTCGAGAAGTCGAGGTCGGATGACGTGTCCATGCGGACCGTCACCGCGTTCTCCGTCCTGAAGACGACGGCCTTCTTCCTGGACACTCCCTCACGGACAAACTCCATGACGAGGGTTCCCGTCCCGCCGGCGGTCTTGGGAAGGAGCAGCACCTGCGGATTCTTGAGGCTAAGGTCTATCTTGTCGCCCGACTCCAAGGAGCCGCCACGAAGTGAACTTAGCTCCAGTGTGTGGTCGTTGTCAATGACGTAGTTCAAGGTGTATTCTCCCTCAGTGCCGCTCTCCAGCGTGAGGGACAGCGTGTTGCAGAGGTGGTCGGAACTGAAGGCCGTCTCCGCCGTGACCTCAAACCCGAGGTCGCAGACGCTCTCGGCCCTGTTGAATTTGCCGCATGCGGTCATAAGGAGCGCCGCCATGGCCGCTCCAGCAAGAGTCTTTGTCGTGTTCATCGCTTGGGAAGGTTTATGCGGACTCCGAGTGAGCCCGTGAGGTTCCACTTGTCGGAATTGAGCGAGGAGCCGAGCGTCACCGGAAGCTGCGCCCCTAATGTAATGGCCACGCAGCGGCTTACGAAGAACTCGGCCTCCAGTTCCGGAAGCACTCCGTATATGAACTGGCTCTTCGGCAGTCCTGTCTTCAGCTCGGACTGGAGCCTGCGGAAGGCCTCGTATTGGTTGATGCCGAGGAACACGTCGCCTCCTCCGTAGACGCTGAGGATCCTGTTGTATGTCCCGAACAGGCGGTATCTCCAGCCTCCGTAGAGAGACCAGGCGATATGGTCGAACAGGTCGTCGTGTCCGACGCCCGTGTCGGTTGCTATCCTGTGATTCCAATCAATGGCCCTCACTCCGGCTTTCCACAGTGACGAGCGCAGGTATCCGCCCGCGCAGATGTCCAGTCCGCCGGAAGGGACCGCATAGGCGGACACTGTCGGCGACACGCCTATGAAGGTGCTTCCATCTGCCGTCCGCTGCGCTGCGGCATCGCTGTGCCAGAACAGCTGCAGAGCCAATGCCAGCCCTACGCTGATCATACTCTTTCTCAATGTCATCTTTGTCGACTTGCTTTTGATTTTCGGCAAAGATAATTATTTTAATACATAAAAAAGATTAAATAAATACTTTTTATGAATAAAAGATTATTTTATCGATACGTAACGAATATAGAAATAATGCAAAACTGGTTTCATTACGACAATCTAACAGTCACCATATGAATGAATGGATGAACTGAATTTGTGTACACAAATAACGGCTAACGTGGTAACTTTCACCATCAAATTTAGATGAGACTTGATAGATAATTCTAAGGTTTGTATAGCAAGGGAATTTCACGAATATGTAAAATACAAATGACGAGTTCTTATGTGACTTGTCTCCTGGAAATGGTTCCAACAGAAGCAGCTATCCTACTTTTCGGCAAAAGGAACACAATAGCCAGCGTTTTACCACAATATTGTATTGACCTCTTATGTAGGGTACAGAATACAGAACTTTATGACGATCGCATTCAGGTTAAGGAGAACCTTATGGTCGCATATCGTCAGATGATGGCGTTCATCCAAAAGCATTTGCCTGAGAAACCCTATATAGAAGGAATGCAGAGGTTCTCTTTGAGAGATAAAATTATGCGAGAGGTATGTCTCAATATGCTTATCCATAGAGAGTATTCTAGTGCATATCCAACCACACTGACCATCTGGAACGACAGAATAGAGACAGAAAACTGGAACGTGCCATATGTATACGGACGCATTGACCTGCAGACCCTAAAACCCCACCGCAAAAATCCGATCATAGCAAACGTCTTCTCACAGATGGGCATAGTAGAAGAATTGGGTAGCGGAACCAAAAAGATGTTCAAGTATACGCCCCTCTTTTCTGACGGTAAAGAACCGATGATTGAGGAGCAGGATGTGTATAGAATCACAATCCCTTATGCAGGAATAACCGATAACAACGGACAAGAAACCGACAAGAAACCGACAAGAACCGACATGAAACCGGCAACAACCGACAATGAACGGAAAGTATTGGAATTATTGAGTGAAGGTACTCATCCATTGGTGGATTTGATGGTGGTTTGTGGCTATAAAGACAAGGAGAGTTTCCGAAAGTCTGTTTTGAATCCAATGCTAGAGCGAGGTTGGGTAAATATGACCCACCCTGAAAACTTGAGGCATCGATACCAAAAATACTTCTTGACAGATATGGGTAATAGTATACTTTGAGACATTAGAATGTGGTAATACACGTTAAATTCTTTTTATATCTTCATATACTAATACAATAGTTCGTTAAATACGGCAATATATTGCAACATTGCCAAACTTAACGTGTTTTTGCAGCCTATTGGCGATGATGTCAGGAATATTTACAAAAACTATCACGGAGAAATATCCCTATACCAGGTTTTGCCTGTGGCAGCCCCGGAAGAGTTCTGGAATGCACTTGGATTATGATGGAGGATTTTCAAATCAAGA
>OQWM01002290.1_pt1 | contig 13068 bp, 9 predicted proteins | sample 1691531 | NCBI WGS metagenome assembly OQWM01 (sample SAMN03418257, study PRJEB22391) | human gut metagenome | biome: human-gut; feature: organic feature; material: feces | host: Homo sapiens | place: Tanzania | collected 2013-01 | reverse complement strand
TAGAGCAGCTGAACGAAAAGCGCACCGTGACGGTGCAGCAGCTGTGCGAGGCGCTGCACACCAGCGAATCCACCATCCGGCGTGACCTGACCGAGCTGGACCGACAGGGCAGACTGACCAAGGTGCACGGGGGAGCTACCCTGCCGGACAGCCGTTTTCTGGCAGACGAGCCCACCATGGAAGCTAAGGAGACGCTGGCGGTAGCCGAAAAGCGCAGCATTGCCGCCGCCGCCACAGCGCTCATCACCGCCGAAGATTTTGTGTTTATTGATGCAGGCACCACCACGCTGGAGCTGGTGCGGGCGCTGACGGGTGCGGCGCTCAAAGCTACCTATGTGACCAACGGCGTGGCGCACGCCCGGCTGCTGGCGCAAAAGGGCTGCCGGGTGTATCTGCCCGGCGGGCTGCTGCGCCCCCAGACCGAGGCCATCGTAGGGGCACCGGCGGTCAGCAGCATCCAGCAGTATAACTTCACCAAGGCATTCATGGGTGCCAACGGCGTGGCGCTGGAAGCGGGTTTTACCACCCCGGACCCCGAGGAAGCAGCGGTAAAAGCCGCAGCCGTCCACCGCGCAAGGGAAAGCTGGTTCCTTGTAGACGACGCCAAGTTTGCCAAAATTTATCCGGCGGTCATCACGGATTTGCACAGCGGTGCCATCCTGACCAACCGCTGCCCGAACCCCAAGTATAAGCAGCATACCTTTGTAAAGGAGGCAGAAGTATGATCTATACCGTTACCTTTAACCCGGCCATTGACTACGTTGTGCGCTTGGACGCACCGCTGGAGGTGGGCGCAGTGAACCGCGCCAAAGGCGAGGACTGCGTGCTGGGCGGCAAGGGCATCAACGTGTCCGGCGTGCTGGCGCAGCTGGGCTGCGAGAGCGTGGCACTGGGCTTTGTGGCCGGTGAGACCGGCGCATGGCTGGAGCGTGGTCTGGCCGCACAGGGACTGAAAACCGATTTTGTGCATCTGGAAAGCGGCATGACCCGTATCAACGTCAAGATCAAGGCGGGGCAGGAGACCGAGCTGAACGGCGCAGGCCCTGCCATCCCGGAAAGCGCGTTGCAGCAGCTGGAAGCCCAACTGGACAAGCTGACCGAGGGCGATATCCTCATTCTGGCGGGCAGCATCCCGGCAAGCCTGCCGCAGAGCGTCTACGAGCGGCTGCTGGCGCGGCTGCAGGGCAGGGGCGTGCGCGCAGTGGTGGACGCCACCCGCGACCTGCTGGTGAACGTGCTGCCCTACCACCCCTTCCTTATCAAGCCCAACAACCATGAACTGGGCGAGATCGTGGGCAAGGTGCTGACCACTGACGCCGAGATCGTGGCCGCTGCCCGTACTTTGCAGGAAAAGGGCGCCCGCAACGTGCTGGTGAGCATGGCAGGGGACGGTGCGCTGCTGCTGGACGAGCAGGGACAGGTGCACCGCATCGGCTGCCCCAAGGGCAAGGTAGTCAATAGCGTGGGCGCAGGCGACAGCATGGTGGCCGGTTTTGTGGCCGGGTATCTGCAAAGCCGCAGCTACGCACAGGCGCTACGTCTGGGCACGGCCTGCGGCAGCGCAACGGCTTTCAGCCTTGGGCTTGCCACAAAGGAAAAGATCGACGAGCTGCTGGCGCAGCTTTGAAAGGATGAAAGGAACAAAGGAGGAACGTTTATGCGCATCACCGAGTTATTTACCGCACAGTCCATTGCGCTGGACGAGGCGCTGCAGACGCAGGAGCAGATCCTGAGCCGTCTGGTGGAACTGCAGGCTACCCATGGCAACATCACCGATAAGGAGGCCTACAAAAAGGCACTCTACGCCCGCGAGGCCGAGGGCTCTACCTATGTGGACAACGGCATCACCGTGCCCCACGCCAAGACCAATGTGGTCACCCGCCCCAGTCTGGCCGCCCTGCGGCTGAGCACCCCGGTGCAGTACAATGCCGAGGATGACGGCACCACCGACCTGCTGTTTGCCATTGCCGCCCCGGAAAACGGCAGTCTGCATGTGGATATGCTGGCCCGCATGATGCAGATGCTGATGAATGAGGACTTTGTGGAAAAGCTTAAAGCCGCCAAGACCCCCAAGGAGTTCTTGGAGTGCATCGACGCGCAGGAGGAAGCACAGTTCGGCGCAGAGAGCTTTACCCAGCAGGCCATCCCGCAGGACGGCTACCGCATTCTGGCCGTGACCGCCTGCGTCAACGGCATCGCCCACACCTACATGGCCGCAGAAGCACTGACCAAGGCCGGTGACAAGCTGGGTCTGCCCACCAAGGTGGAGACCAACGGCTCGGACGGCGCAAAGAACATCCTGACCCGCGCCGAGATCGCCGCCTGTGACGGTATCATCGTAGCAGCGGAGAAAAAGGTGGACACTGCCCGCTTTGACGGCAAGCCTGTGCTGTTCACCCGCGTAGATGACGGCATCCACAAGCCGGAGGAACTCATCAAGAAAATTGCTCACGGCGAGGTGCCCGTGTTCCACGCCGAGGGCGGCGCAGCAGCCGAGGATGACGCTGCCGGTAAGGACAGCTTCGGACGCAGCCTGTACAAGAACCTGATGAACGGCGTTTCCCATATGCTGCCCTTCGTGGTGGGCGGCGGCATCATGATCGCGCTGGCCTTCCTGTTGGATGATTATAGCATCAACCCCGCAAACTTCGGCATGAACACTCCCGTCGCCGCCTTCTTCAAGACGGTGGGCGGCGCAGCCTTCGGCTATATGCTGCCCATTCTGGCAGGCTTCATCGCCATGTCCATTGCCGACCGTCCGGGCTTGGCCGTAGGCTTTGCCGGCGGCGTGCTGGCAATGAACGGCACCAACTTCACCGACCTTGCCGCAGGCAGCACTACCGGCATCTCCGGCGGCTTCCTTGCAGCGCTGCTGGCCGGTTTTGCAGCGGGCTACATCGTGCAGTTCCTCAAAAAGATCACCGAAAAGCTGCCCGCCAGTCTGAACGGTATCCGCCCCATGCTCATCTACCCGCTGGGCGGCATTCTCATCGTAGGTGCGATGATGTGCGCCGTGAACCCGGTAATGGGCATGATCAACACCGCCATGACCGACTGGCTGAACGCACTGGGCGGCAGCTCCAAGGTGCTGCTGGGTGCTATCGTGGCCGGTATGATGAGCGTGGATATGGGCGGCCCGGTCAACAAGGCAGCCTATGTCTTTGGCACCGCAGCCCTTGCCTCCGGCAACTACGAGGTGATGGCCGCCGTCATGGTGGGCGGCATGGTTCCTCCCATCGCCATTGCCCTGTCCACCACCTTCTGCCCCCGCAAGTGGACCCCGGAGGAGCGCCGCAACGGCATCGTGAACTACGTCATGGGTCTGTGCTTCGTGTCTGAGGGCGCTATCCCCTACGCAGCAGCCGACCCGCTGCGCGTCCTGCCCAGCTGCGTTGTCGGCTCTGCGGTCGCCGGTGCGCTCTCCATGACCTTCGGCTGCGCACTGCGCGCACCCCACGGCGGCATCTTCGTGTTCCCGGTGGTGGACCACGCCGTGCTGTACTGCGTGGCGCTGGCTGTGGGCAGTGTGCTGGGTGCAGTGATCCTGAGCCTTGTCAAAAAGACCCAGCCCGCCGAGGCAAAGTAACAAGCCATTCTCTTTTTCCATTACGGATAAGTTCTCCATAAACGCAAAGGGGGCTGCCGCACACTGCGGCGGCCCCTTTTGCATTTTCCGACCGTCTACGGTAAAAAGATGTTTTTTGCACCGGACAGTTCCCCGGCGGTGGAAAATGTGTTATCATAGAAACGATAAGACTGTGTAAGATCCCGCACCTGCGGGGAGAAAGGAAACGATCTGTTCCATGCGCAGACAAAGCTTCTGGAACCACCGGTTCACCCGCACCCGGATCAAAAGCGAGAAGGTCCAGCTGCCGGAGATGCTCTTCGGCTATATTCTGGGCCCCATGGGTGCTTCCATCTCAGGCAGTATTTTCGGCAGCATCCTGCAAAGCTACTTCACCGATGTGCTCCGGCTGGATCTGCGGTTCCTCAGCCGGTTGCAGCTGGTGTCCACCGTGCTCATCGTGGCGGCAAACCTTCTGGTAGGGCAGCTGATCGAGCGCACCCGCGCTACGGCGGGCAAGGCAAGACCATGGCTGCTGCTTTCGGTGTTTACCTTTTCCTCTGCCAGCGTGCTCATGTTCATCGTGCCCTTTCAGGGCATCGCGCGCATGGTGTGGATCGCCGTGGCGTACAACCTGTACTACTCCTTTGCGTCCCCCATTTACAGCACAGCCAGCAGCATCATGCTCTCGGTATCCACCCGGGACAGCCGTCAACGCGGGCTGCTGGCTTCCATCAACAGCATGGTGGGTCTGGGCGTGATGGGCACATGTAGTATGGTGTTCCCCATGCTGGTGTCATTTTTTCTCCGGGAAAATATCCACCGCTGGTTTTTCACCATGCTGGGGGTGGCGGTGTTCACCGGGCTTACCATCTATTTGCAGTTCGCCTTTACCCGGGAGCGCGTTACCGAGGAGCGCCGTATTCTGGAAGGCCTGTACGGGCCGGAGGATGAATTTGAAGCCGCCCGGCAGGCAGAAGCACCCCTGCCGGAGCCTGCACCGGTGCAGCGGGTCTCGCTGCGCCGCCAGCTGCGGGCGGTGGCTGCTGACCCCATGTGGTGGCTCATACTGGGTGTATGTGTGCTGTTCCAGTGGAGCGGGTCTTTAAAAAACAGCACCATGACCTACTATTGTAAGTGGGTGGTGGACAACACCTTTTTGGGCAGTGCGGGTGCATGGGGCGCGTCTCAATCGCTGCTGACCATGATGGGTGCGCTGCCCATGGCGCTGGCCTCGGTGCTGCTGGTGCCGCTGACCGACCGGTTCGGCAAGCGCAAGGTGTGCGGCTGGTTTCTGCTGCTGGGCGCTGCGGGCGGCGTGATTGCGGGGCTGGGGCAGGGCAGGCTGATCCCTGTTGCCATCGGCGTTGCGCTCAAGTGCTTTGGTTCTGCGCCTACCTGCTGCCTGCTGCTTGCCATGGTGACCGATGTGGTGGATCATGTGGAGATGCGCAGCGGCATCCGCACGGACGGGCTTACTATGTCGGTGTACAGCTCCCAGTCCGTGGCGGGCGGCTCGGTGATGAGTGCACTGTTCAACGGGGTACTGGCGCGCACCGGCTATGATCAGTGCGCCAGTACGGCGCTGGGCACCGCCGCCCAGAATGCCGCCGTGCGCCATGTGATCGCAGGCAGCTATATCTGGGTGGAAACGCTCAGCTATGTGGCGGCGGGGCTTCTGCTGCTGGCCTTCTGGAGGGTGGAAAAAGACCTTGCCGCCCGGCAAAAAAACTGACCCAAAACGGCATCTGCAACAAAAAACAGAACTCTGTACCGCCCAAAACGGCCTATCCTGCCGGAATTGCGTTCTGCGCTTTGTTTTGCATTGCGCCCCACCCCGGGCTGTGGTATACTTATGCTTGTGATTTTAAAGCCCGGGTATGGTGTGCCGGGCCACCAGAGAGGAAACGAACGATGAAAATAGGATTTGACAACGACAAATATCTTGCGATGCAGTCTGAGCATATCCGCGAGCGCATCAAGAAGTTTGACAATAAGCTGTATCTGGAATTCGGCGGCAAGCTGTTCGACGATTACCACGCTTCCCGCGTGCTGCCCGGCTTTCAGCCGGACTCCAAGCTGCAGATGCTTTTGCAGCTCAAGGAGCAGGCCGAGATCGTTATCGTCATCAGTGCCGAGGACATCATCAGCAGCAAGGTGCGCGGCGATTACGGCATCACCTACGATCTGGACGTGCTGCGTCTCATCGATGCTTTTCAGGAGGTGGGGCTGTATGTGGGCAGCGTGTGCGTGACGAAGTACACCGCCGCCGCCGAGGTGGAAGCCTTTGAAAAGCGGCTGAACAGTCTGGGCATCCGCACCTTCCGCCACTACAAGATCCCCGGCTACCCCAACGATGTGGCACGCATCGTCAGCGACGAGGGCTACGGCCGCAACGAGTACATTGAGACCGAGCGCCCGCTGGTGGTCATCACCGCGCCCGGCCCCGGCAGCGGAAAAATGGCGGTCTGCCTGTCCCAGCTGTACCATGAATACAAGCGCGGCGTCAAGGCCGGTTACGCCAAGTTCGAGACCTTCCCCATCTGGAACATTCCCCTGAAGCACCCGGTCAATCTGGCCTACGAGGCCGCCACCGCCGACCTGAACGATGTGAACATGATCGATCCCTTCCATCTGGAAGCCTACGGCGTGACCACCGTGAACTACAACCGCGACATCGAGATCTTCCCGGTGGTGAACGCGATGTTCGAGCTGATCGCAGGGCAGAGCCCCTACAAGTCTCCCACGGACATGGGCGTGAACATGGCCGGCAACTGCATCGTGGATGATGCCGTTTGCTGCGAGGCTTCCCGCAAGGAGATCGTGCGCCGGTACTACAAGTGTCTGTGCGAGCAGAAGATCACCGGTACCGCCAAGGAGAGCGAGCGCTACAAGCTGGAGCTGCTGATGAATCAGGCCGGGCTGACCATGGGTGCACGGGAAGTGGAAAAGCAGGCTCACGCCCGCAGCGAAGCTACCGGCGGCGCACCGGCTGCTGCCATTGAGCTGAGCGACGGCACCGTGATCACCGGCAAGACCGGCCCGCTGCTGGGTGCTACCGCAAGCGCTTTGATCAACGCGCTCAAGTATCTGGCGGGAATCCCGCAGGAGACGGATCTGGTCAGCGCTGCTGCCATCGAGCCCATCCAGACCCTCAAGACCAACTATCTGGGCGGCAAGAACCCCCGTCTGCACACCGACGAGATCTTGATCGCCCTGTCCAGTTCTGCCGCCTCCAGCGAGCTTGCCGCAGTAGCCATGCACCAGCTGCCCAACCTCAAGGGCTGCGATGTGCACTCCACCGTGCTGCTTTCCAGCGTGGACAGCAGCACCCTGAACCGTCTGGGGATGTACCTGACCTGCGACCCCGTCTACGAGGAAGAGGACCGCAAGTACCATAAGCTGTAAAAATAAAAGAGAAACTGGTAAACACCCCGGTCAGAGTCGTTAGGCTCTGACCGGGGTGTTTGTTCTGTTGCTTGCCAGTTGTCCGCAGTTGTGGTACACTGGTTCTGCTTATACTTAGTATAAAGCGAATAGGAAAAGAGGAACAACAACATGGAACAACAACACAAGCGCAGTGCGTTCTCCGGTAAGATCGGGTTCGTGCTGTCTGCCGCAGGCGCTTCGGTGGGTCTGGGCAACATCTGGCGCTTCCCGTATCTGGCAGCCAAATACGGCGGCGGCATTTTTCTGCTGGTATACATTCTGCTGGCAGTTACCTTTGGTTATACCATGATCGTAGCCGAGACCGCGTTGGGCCGTATGACCCACAAAAGCCCGGTCAGCGCCTACGCCCACTTCGGCAAGGGCAGGGGCATCCGGTTCGGCGGCTGGATCAACGCCATCATCCCCATTTTGATCGTGCCGTATTATTCGGTCATCGGAGGCTGGGTCATCCACTATCTGGCTGAGTACCTGTGCGGACGCGGCAGCAATCTGGCAGCGGACGGCTACTTCTCCGCCTTTATCACCAACGGTCTGCAGGCCGAGCTGGCCTTTTTGCTGTTCAGCCTGTTCACGTTGGGCATTGTCTTTGCCGGCGTGCGCAACGGCGTGGAGCGCGTCTCCAAGGTGATGATGCCGGTGCTGGTGGTGCTGTCGCTGGTCATTGCGGGCTACTCGGTCACCCGTCCCGGCGCATTGGCGGGTGTAAAGTATTTTCTGGTGCCCAACCCCAAAAACTTTTCTTGGATGACTGTGGTTACCGCCATGGGGCAGATGTTCTACTCGCTGTCCATCGCCATGGGCATTCTGGTCACCTTCGGCTCTTATATGAAGAAAGACGTCTCTATTGAGGAGTCCACCGAGAACGTGGAGGTGTTCGATACCGCCATTGCCATCATGGCAGGTCTGATGATCATCCCGGCGGTGTTCGCCTTCTCCGGCGGCGACCCGGACACCCTGCAGGCAGGCCCTGCGCTGATGTTCATCACCATCCCCAAGGTGTTTGCCAGCATGGGTCTGGGCACTGTGGTGGGTGTGCTGTTCTTTGTGCTGGTGCTGTTTGCAGCCATTACCAGTTCCATCGCCCTGACCGAGAGCGCCGTCTCCACCTTTGAGGACGAGCTGGGCTGGGACCGCACCCGCTCCACCGTGCTCATCGGTGCCATCATGGTGGTGCTGGGCAGCCTGTCGGCACTGGGCTACGGCCCGCTGGCCGGGGTGACTGTGTTCGGGATGCAGTTCCTGGACTTCTTCGACTTCCTGACCAACTCGGTCATGATGCCCATTGCAGCCATTGCTACCTGCCTGCTGGTGTCCCGCGTCATCGGCGTGGAGCAGATCGCGCAGGAGGTGGAACAGGACGGTCAGCGGTTCCGCCGCAAGCCGGTGTTCAATTTTATGATCCGTTGGCTGTGCCCCATTTTTGCAGCTATCATTCTGGCAAGCTCGGTAGCAAACGCCTTGGGCTGGATCGCCATGTAACCAAAGAAAAACAGGTCTTTCAAGCAGCAGAATGCAGGCTTTATAACAGGACAAGGGGGCCCTTATGAAAATGGAAACCTTGAAACAGCAGATCCTGACAGCAAAGGGTGACGTGCGGGCAGAGCTGGTGCTGAAAAATGCCCGGGTCATCAACGTGTTCACAAACGAGATCGAGCAGGCCGATGTAGCCATCAGTCAAGGCATCATCCTTGGCGTGGGGCACTATACCGGCGAGACCGAGCTGGACTTGCAGGGCAAGTATGTCTGCCCGGGGCTTGTGGATGGGCACATCCATATTGAAAGCTCCATGCTCTGCGGCCCGGCCTTTGAACAGGCGGTGCTGCCCCACGGCACTACGGCGGTGGTCACCGACCCGCACGAGATCTCCAATGTGGCCGGTACGGCGGGGCTGGACTTTATGCTGGAGACTACCAAAGATCTGGCGCTTTCGGTCTACTTCATGCTGCCCTCCTGTGTGCCGGCGACCGGGCTGGACGAGTCCGGCGCGGTGCTGGAAGCGGAGCAGCTGCGCCCCTACTATCAGCAGCCCCGGGTGCTGGGTCTGGCGGAGCTGATGAACTCCTACGGCACAGTGCGCGCGGACGAAAAGATCCTGCAAAAGATCTGCGACTGCACCGCTGCGGGCAAAAAGATCGACGGGCACGCGCCCTTCCTCAGCGGGGAGGAGCTGAACGCCTATATCGCCGCCGGGGTGCAGTCCGACCATGAGTGCTCGGACATCCACGAGGCTATGGAAAAGCTGCGGCGCGGCCAGTACATCATGGTGCGGGAGGGCACCGCAGCGCAGAATATGGACAGCCTGCTGCCCCTGTTCCGGGAGCCTTATTGCAGCCGCTGTATGCTGGTGACCGACGACAAGCACCCCGGCGACCTCTTGCAGGGCGGGCACATCGACTACATCATCCGCAAGGCCATCGCCGCCGGGGTAGACCCGGTGGTGGCGGTGCGGATGGGTACCCTTGTCCCGTGCCAGTATTTCGGCCTTGCGCACAGCGGTGCGATAGCCCCCGGCTATACCGCCGACCTGATCGTGCTGTCGGATTTGGAAAAGTTCACGGTGGAGCAGGTGTACAAAAAGGGCAAGCTGGTGGCGCAGCAGGGCAAAATGCTGCACCCCGCCGCCCTTACCGTGGACAAAGCACGCTTTGCGCGGGTGTTCGATTCCTTCAATATGGACGAGATCACCCCGGAGCAATTGCAGCTGAAGCAGACCGGCACCCGGCAGCGGGTGATCTGCCTGACCCCGCATTCCCTGCTGACCACGGAAAAGATAGTTCCGTTCTGTCAGCACCCGGGCACAGCGCCCGGCGTGGACGTGGCGCAGCAGATCGTCAAGCTGGCGGTGTTCGAGCGGCATCACCGCTCCGGTCATGTGGGTCTTGGCTTTTTGGGCAACTACGGCCTGCAATGCGGCGCAGTGGCTTCCAGCATCGCTCACGACTCCCACAACCTCATCGTGGCGGGCACCAACGATGCCGACATGGTGCTGGCGGGCAACACGGTGCGCAAGAATAAAGGCGGCCTTGCCTTTGCACTGAACGGACAGGTAGTAGGCGAGCTGCCGCTGCCGGTGGCAGGGCTTATGAGCACCGAAAGCGCCGAAGCCGTGGAGGAAAAGCTGCAAACGCTCAAGGCGGCACTGAAAGCCCACGGCATCTCGGAGGACATCGATGCATTTATGACCCTTGCCTTCGTCAGCCTGCCGGTCATCCCGAAGCTGCGGTTGAACACCTACGGCATCGTGGACGTGGATGCCCAGCAGATCGTCCCGGCGGTGTTCTGAAAAAAGTAGAAGAATAAAATTCAATGCGCCAGACCTGCGGGTCTGGCGCATTGAATTTTAGATAAATATTTTTTAGTCCTTCAGCGGCATGATGCTCTCTGGCGCGGCACACAGGTGCTGCGGTGCGGCGGGCGCAGCCGAGGAAAGGCTTTTTTTGCTTACCTTCCACCACAGCTGCGCCGTGCCCTCCGGCGGGGTGCAGATGAGGTTCCAGTCAAAGGGGTTCTCACTGGTGGAGACTGCTTTTACCGGGATGGCGTTGGGTGCATCGGCGGCGCAGGGCGCAAAGTCGTGGGCACGGATGCCCACAGCGGTACAGCCCGCCGGGACGGGCAGTGCCAGCCGCAGGGTGGTGTCCCAGCCGTCCAGCCGGACGGTGTGGCTGTCCAGCGGGGTGCAGGGCAGAATATTCTTGCAGCCGGTCAGCCGCGCGGCGGCAACGCTCTGCGGGTCGGCAAAAACGGCCTTGGTGCTGCCGGTGCGCAGCACCTGTCCTTCGTTCAGCACGATCATCTCTTTGCACAGGCGGTAGGCCTCGTCCCGGTTGTGGGTCACCAGCAGGGCAGTGCCCGCAAAGTTTGTCAGCAGGCTGCCTACCTCGCCCTCTACCTCCTCCCGCAGGTAGCTGTCCAGCGCGCTGAAGGGCTCGTCCAGCATCAGGATGCGGGGTTTACCTACCAGAATGCGTGCCAGTGCGGCGCGCTGCTGCTGCCCGCCGGAAAGCTGGGCGGGGTAGCGCTTAGCAAGCGCTTCCAGCCGCATGGCGCGCAGCATCTCGGCGCAGGCGGCGCGGCGGGCGGCGGGGTCTTTTTCCGCCTTCAGGCCGCAAAGGACATTCTGTTCCACAGTCATGTTGGGGAAAAGGGCGTAGTTCTGGAACAGCAGCCCCACGCCCCGCTGCTGCGGCGGCAGATCGATGTGTTGTGCACTGTCGAACAGCACCCGCCCGTCCAGCACGATGCGTCCGCGGTCCGGTTTTACGATGCCAGCGATGCACCGCAGGGTCATGCTTTTGCCGCAGCCGGAAGCGCCCAGCAGGGCGGTGGAGGTGTTGCCGGCGGTAAAGGCGGCGCGGAGGGTGAAGCCGTCCAGCTTCTTTTCAATGCTGACTTCAAGGCTCATTTGCGGCCACCCGCTTTCTGTTTTTTCTCCAGCAGGTTCACCGCCAGCAGCACCACCGCCGAGATGGCGATATCCACCAGCACCCACCGCATGGCGCCCATTTCATCGTTGGTGCGCCACAGCTGGTAGACCGTGGTGGCGATGGTGGCGGTCTTGCCCGGGGTATAGCCTGCGATCATGCTGGTAGCACCGTACTCGCCCAGCGCCCGGGCAAAGGCCAGCACGGTACCGGCCAGAATGCCCTGACGGCAGTACGGCATCCGCACCCGCCAGAAGATCCAGCTGTTGGACTGGCCCAGCGTCTGGGCCGACCACGCCAGCGTCTCGTCAAAGCTTTCAAAGGCGCCGCGGGCGGTGCGGTACATGAGCGGGAACGCCACAACCGCAGCAGCCAGCACGCCGCCGTACCACGTCATTACGAACTTTATGCCGTACTGGGCGAGGAATATGCCCAGGGGGCGCTTGGCGCCAAAGACCAGAAGTATGAAATAACCTACTACCGTAGGCGGCAGCACCATTGGCAGAGTCAGTATGACATCCAGTATGCCCTTTACGGCGCGAGGAAGCCTTGCCACATAATAAGCTGCAAAAATGCCCGCAAAAAACACCAGCACGCAGCTTATTGCGGCTATTCTGAGAGAATTGTAAAGCGGATACCAATCCATAGCTTACGCCACGGAAGCGAAGCCTACCGCCTCGAATACCTTCATGGCTTCATCGGTCTGGAGATATGCCAGGAACTCCTTGGCAGCCTCCTGATTCTTGCTCACGTTCAGAACGGCGGCGGGATATATGACCTGGCCGCACATTTCCTTTGTGGCGTAATCCACGGGGGTGAGCCCTGCGCTGAAGGCATCGGTGCAGTATACAACGCCGCAGTCGACGGAAGCTTCAGTTACCTGAGTAGTGACTTCCTTTACGTTGGTGCCGTAGGTGATAACGCCGTCCTTGGCCAGTTTCTCTTCGTCAAGGCCGTAGAAAGCGAGTATCTTTTGGGTGTACTGGCCAACGGGAACGTCGCTGTTGCCCATCGCCATAAGAACAGAGCCCTCCTTCAGCTTATCGGCCAGGTCGTCAAAGCTCTTGATGTCCTTGGGGTTGCCCTCGGGTACGCAGAGGGTGACCCTGTTCTCAAGCAGGTTTACGCGGGTGCCCTCAAGCACGAAGTCCAGCTTGTCGGTGTTCACTTCGGGATCGGCAGTAATATCCAGCTGATTCATCTGCTTCTGGCCTGCGGAAATGAACAGGTCGCACTCGGCGCCTTCCTGTATCTGGGTCTTCAGGGTACCGGAGGAATCGAAGTTATAAGTCAGCGTCACGTTAGGCGCCTTGGCCTTATACAGCTCCGCTATCTGGTTCATGGTCTCCGTCATGGAAGCGGCGGCGAATACAATCAGTTCCACGGGTTCTGCCTCAGGAACAGTCTCTTCGGGCGCGGCCGTCTCCTCAGTGGCGGGGGCGGGTTCATCGGCTGCGGGGGCGGCGCAGGCCGCAAGGCCAAGCACCATTGCGGCAGCAATCAGCATTGCAAAAAGCTTCTTCATTTCTTATTTCTCCTTTTGTATTTAAATAAAGTATATACAAAACACCTTCGCGTCCGTATCATGCGCCCTTGCCGAAGCCGCAGTTGGGATAGTGGCAGACCTTG
>OQWM01002287.1_pt1 | contig 13076 bp, 12 predicted proteins | sample 1691531 | NCBI WGS metagenome assembly OQWM01 (sample SAMN03418257, study PRJEB22391) | human gut metagenome | biome: human-gut; feature: organic feature; material: feces | host: Homo sapiens | place: Tanzania | collected 2013-01 | reverse complement strand
GGTTCGGTCGAGCGGGGCCTCGGGCGCGCCCGCGACAGCCGGCCTCCACGTCGCCTCCGAGGCCGCGAGCGCCCACGGGGGCTCCGTCTCGCTCGCCAACAACCCTTCGGGCGGCGCGGTGGCCACCATCGCGGTCCCCCTGTGCGGGGTCTGACTACTTCCTCGATGTCTACCTCGACTGCGATATGTCGCTCGCCGAGGCCGCGACGAGATGGTGTTGCGTCTGCCCCGTTTGGTGCTTCTAGCTCAAATTTGATCTTTTGTAAGGCCCGTGCAATCCTGCATGGGCCTTACTTTTGCCAATTGCTCGACCGATTCGCGGCTTGAAACACAAATAATCGAGTTAAGGAGACGTGGGGTCATACAGCTGCTCTCAGAGCGTCTGCCGCACTCCCCCGCCATTACCTCTGCGGCGTCCTCGTATAGAGCCCATCCTGGTTGGCGTTTCGTTGCAACACCCCACTCGTCCACCGATCAAGTGAACTGCTGGAATAAAGACAGCGACACTCCTGTTCGTTACAGTTGCTATATTTATATAAATAGCCGCGATAAATACAGCCCGTACTCGGCTGTATACCAGCTACGCGTATGTAGATTCATATCGCGTTAATAAATCGGCTCAAGCGCGTGCAAAACGCGCAAATAACCGCAAAAAGCGATTATCGCGTAGGTAGATTATTGGCACCCTGTTGCTTAATCAAAATTAAGCAATTGCTTAAAACAAAAAAGGCCAGGCACTAGGTGCCTGACCTGCAAACTTCTGGTCGGGACGACTGGATTCGAACCAGCGACCCCTTGACCCCCAGCGGGCCCAAAATGGCCCTGAGCTGTGTGTATTTTGTTAAACCACGCACAAATAGCGCAAGTAGAGCGTTTTCACGTATGTAGATTAACCCAGCTCAGCACGGTTTGTCAAGGTAGAATAATATCGATTTTGCGGAGCGCGGTGCAGCCGATGACAGAAGCAACGGGGGTCGGAGCCCCGAGTCATCGTCTTCCCGTGTTCCCGCAGGTGGGCCCGCCTGTTTCTAATCAACTGCGGATTTAGGAGCAGACATGCAAAACGAGAAATGCAGCAATAAAACCTTACGCATATGCGGAGCCGGCGGCGTGAGGAAGAACAAGGGGGTCTGGCAGGCCGTCTTGACCGTGGCCGACGAGGCGACCGGGAAGAAGACCCAGAGGGCCAGGAACACCGGCGTGCCCTGCCTCAAGGAGGGCACGAGGGGGAAGGCGGCGGCGCTGCGCGCCCTCTCGGAATTCAGGTCGGAGGTCGAGCTGGAACTCGCCGAGGCCGAGAAGACGAGGGCCGCTATCGGCGGGCGGGCACGGGCGGACGGGAAGCGGGACGACTACGCCGCGCTGCCGCTCTCCGAGGCGCTCGAGAAGTTCATCGCCTTCTGCCTGGAGATGAACAGGATCACCCCGACGACCCGCGACGACTACCACTACAGCGCCCTGCACATCGAGCGAGACGAGCTCGGCCTCGTCCCCGTGAACGAGGTGACGACCGACGACGTCAACGCGTGGTCGAGGCGCAGGATCGCCCTGGGCACGGCGCCGGACACGCTCAACAAGTCCTTCAAGCTCGGCAAGCGGCTCTACGCCGTCCTGCTGAAGCGCAGCAACGACACCATCGGGAGGAACCCGTTCGACGGCGCCCTCGCGCCCAGGGTCATCGCCAGGCCGAGGAACGCCCTGCGCTCCGACCTCGTGCCGAAGCTCAACTCGGTGACCTCGATGATGCAGGACTCGACCTTCAGGAGGGCGGTCGTGCTCGCCCTGCACACCGGGATGCGCATCGGCGAGGTCTGCGGCCTGCGCTGGTGCGACGTCGACTTCGAGTCGGGGCTCATCACGGTCAGGCACTCGGTGGCCTACGTCAAGGACAGGGGCTCCTTCATCAAGGACACCAAGAACCACGACCTGAGGACGATCCCCATCGACCCGGTGGGCCTGCTCCCCTTCCTGCGCGAGATCCACGAGATCGATTCGCAGAGGCTCCGCGAGGCGTCGACCCTCGGCCTGCGCGACCTCGCGGGCAGCTACGTCGTGTCGCGGCCGGACGGCTCCTTCGCCACCACCAGCTACATCCGCAGGGCGTTCAAGACGTTCTCGGAGGCCAACGGCCTCATGGGCACGAACGACGAGCTGATCACGTTCCACGGCCTGCGCCACACGTTCGCGACGCAGTGGATCCGCCACGGCGGCGACATCAAGGCACTGCAGTCGATCCTGGGGCACAAGGACGCCATGGTGACGCTCAACGTCTACGCCGACATCGAGCCGATGTCCAAGATCCAGAACATGCTGCGCGTGTCGCCGAGCCTGTGGCGCGGCTACCTCGGGCTGAGGGTGGACCCCGGCCCCATGTTCCAGCAGAAGATCCGCGAGGCGATCGAGACGCTCGAGGCGTTCGGCTACGGCATCTCCGAGCCCGACGACCGCAACGTCCTCATCCGAGACGTCCAGACCATCAGCCGCCTCTACCCCACCGAGTACGCGGCAGTTCTGGGGGCCATCCCGACCGAGGCGACCGTGGTCGAGTAGAGGCTGAGGTCTGCGCCTTCCCAAATCCGTAGTGCGAGTACGGGAATGTGGAATCGCGTTGAGATAGATTCTACTCGGTTGTCTCGGTGACGCAAATGCGGCACGGGTTTCCGCGAATGCGGATGCCCGTGCCCTTCTTTTTTATGATTGCGAAATTCGTCTGCGGGAATTCGGATGGAGGGCCCGTGTTTCTCATCGGCGATCCCCCCCCGCCACGTCGCCGAACCCGTCTCGCAAATTCCCAAATGCAAACGAGATGCAAACGGTCGTTGCGGCATACTGGGCATTCGGGACCGTCGTCCGGCCATGGCGTGTAGCCCTGTAGCTGTGTAGCGGTGTAGGTCGCTACGGCCGTAGCGACTCGGGGGCGGGCCGTTCGGTATACACTTATATATAAGTGCGAATGCGTCGCCGAACACGGAATGTCGCATGGGGCGTGTCCTCGAGATTCCAGACCGTTACGGCGCCTTAGTTGCATCTACTCTTTTTATAATTCAGAGCGTGAGACTCGAAAGGAAGTTACATGAAGCAAATCAGCATGAAGACGGCGGCCGCATTCGCCTGCATCGCGTTGGGGCTCATCATCGCCGTCTGCCTCGGCACCGGGGTTTTCAACAACGCCCCAGTCGCATCCCTTATCGGCGGCAAGTCGGATGACGCGAAGACCTACGCCGCGTCGGTCGCCTTGGAGGCCGACGGCTGGGGCGATGGGGACGGCGAGTTCTCCTACGAGGTCGTCGATGCCGACGGCAAGGCCGCCGCGAAGGGCGATATCGTCCCCGGCAAGGAGGCATCTGTCGACCTGCCCAAGGGAGCCTACGCGCTGAACGTCACCTCCATCCCGACTGCCAAGGACGGCAAGACCACCTGGCTGGTGCCCGATGCCGTCGATTTCACGGTCGAGGGCAAGGGGGCATCGGTCAAGGTGAGCCTCGCCAAGGTCGATATGACCGATGACGCGGCGGTCGACGCGGCGATCGAGAAGCTACCCGAGGAGGAGCGTGCCGCCGCCAAGAAGCTCATCGAGGCGAAGCGCGAGAACCCGAACGCCGATACCGTGACGGCACCCGCAGCCAAGCCGAGCAAGGCGACCGTCCAGCAGGCCGCCGCAGCCAACAAGAGCGACTCGAAGCCCGCATCCAAGCCGGCCGGCTCCAACTCCGGCTCGAACAAGAACGACTCCAAGCCCGCATCGAAGCCTTCCGGTTCCGGCTCGAATAAGGGCGACTCCAAGCCCTCCGGCTCCTCGAGCTCGAATAAGGAGGACAAGCCCGCATCCAAGCCCTCGAACTCGGGCAACTCCGGCTCCAACTCTGGATCCGGTAGCTCCAGTTCCGGCAGCTCCAAGCCCGCCGAGCCCGAGAAGGTCTGGGGCATCGTGACCCCCGCATGGGACGAGCAGGTGTACCACCCCGCCGTCACCCATACCGAGACCCAGAAGCAGAAGGTCGGCGTGCAGTATATGGCGGACGATGGAACGCTATTCGATAGCGAGGATGCCTGCTCTGAATATTGCTGGGATAACGGTCTTCAGTATAGCTGCCTGCCCAAATACCAAGAGGTCACCGTGACCGTGACCGACCAGGCGGCATGGACCGAGACGATTCACCACGACGCCGTCTACGGCTGGGTGAACAAATAGGTCTATTCTTTGACATAAACCTATCTTTGGAAGAAGGCAGACTGTGAGAACACTTGAAGAGGCACAGGATCTCCTCCAGATTTCACAGGAAGACATCGATTTTCTCGTCAATGGCATCAGGCGAGCAGGCGAACCGATCGCCATCATCGCCTACGGATCGCGGGCTCGCGGTGAAGCTGGAAAAAACAGCGATTATGATATTCTCGGTCTTTCCGAGCTGACCGGGAAGGAACTCAAAGAGTTCTCGATTGCAGCCCATGTTCAGCTGCGAAAATTCGGGAAAGACTTGGATTTCTTCATCGGCAACGTAGATGATTTCAGAGCGGCAGTTCAAAACTGTCGCGGGTTCGCCACCGAGGTCGATAGGGACGGTGTGATTCTCTATGGAACGGTTTGACGCGAAAGAGGATTATTACGGAGCGGCGCGTTACGATAAAGCAAATTGCGAGTTGGTATATCATCATTACAGGGATGTTGCCCCCATCATCTGCTATCACTCGCAACAGTTTGCCGAAAAACTCCTAAAATCAATTTATCAGGCAAAAGGACTGCCGGTGGAAAGAACCCACGACCTATTGAAGCTCGCCTCGAAACTCGAGGACGCAGGTTTGCTCGAGCTGTCGGATGATGCCTATAGTGCCTGCTCCTTTTTAAACCAATGCGGGGCATCCATTCGCTACTCCACCTTTCTCGAGGCGCAAAACGGGGAAGCCATGGAAGCGATTGTGCTAGCCAATTTAATAGCGGAAGAGATCGGCGATGCCGGTTTCAATACATGGCATATCGATGTACCGGTCAAATTCCTCAATGCCGTTTTGAACCACAGCCCAGAAATGTCTTTTGAGATTGAGGCCGAAGAGTGCATTGACGAGATGGTTGAGAGGGAGCCAACAAATGACAACAATGCTGATGAGCCCGATTTCAATACCTTTGCCAAACCGGTAGACGGTGAGGCACATGATGACTGAACAGCTTCAGCCATCAGTTTAGGAAATGCCTTATGAGATCGCTTGACGAGGCGTGGGATACACTTCAAATGACGCAGGATGTCATCGACTTCTTCATTGATGGAACAACCCGAGTCGGTGAACTGGTCGCAGTGGTGGCCTACGGCTCACTTGCTCGCGGAGAAGGACGTGAAGATAGCGACTACGACATTCTCGGTCTTTCCACTCTAGAGGGAAGTGAACTTAAGGAATACACGCTTGCAGCCGACGGGGAATTATGGGGACTCGATCGGGACTTGGATTTTCTCGTCCTGAATGTCGAAGACTTCAGAGCTGGCTTGAAAGCCGGAAACGAATTCGCATGCAATGTAAACCGAGAAGGGGTGATTCTCTATGGATCGTTTGAGGCGTGAGGATTTATGAACGAACGAGACCTCTCCAACTACCAGACCATTCTCGAGCGATGCGACGATGTCATCGCGAAGCTCGAGTGTATCGGTTATAGCAATGAGATTTGGAAACGCAATCGCATAGTCCGTGACTCGATACTGTTCTCATTGAGCCAGGTCGGTGAGCTGGTCTCGCATTTCAATACGGATGAGTACAAAGAGCTGTTCACCGAGATGCCATGGCGAAAGATAGAGAAGCAGTGCGACTATATCTCATGCTTTTATGCAGATATGGGGTATGAGACCGCTTGGAAATCGGCCATCGAGGATGTGCCGGCAATCAGGAAGGCATTTCTCTCCAACGATGAGATTGCACGCAACTACGATATCGAACGTTCCAATATCATCCCCGAGTTTTCTCTAGCCATGGAAGGGTTCGGGAAGAATTTAGATGTGCTAATGGACGCGAAGGATGGCAGGGCAACCCATTAAAACGATAAGGGGGGGCGGAGAATTTCTCCGCGCCCCCTTATTTACTTCCTCCTGACGCCCACCACGCCATCCGAGACGACCTCGGTCCAGCGGATGTAGCGCACGGTGTCGGAGGTCATCTTGACCGCGCTCGCGGCACGCGCACGGGAGCGCGAGCGGCCCGAGACGCCCGTATCGGAAGTCTCCGCCGCCACATTAGCTTCATCCGCATCGAGCCAAGCCTCGCACTTGTAGGTGCGCCACTGCCCGCCGCCGATGTTGCGATACGCGGTCGCGGGGACCGTGATGCGGGCGAGCTCATCGAAGTAGTACGCAGTGTGACCCTCGCCGGAGTCGCCGATCGCGGCAAGCTCGAATTCTTTCCCCTTGGCATCGTAACCCCTGTGCTTGGGTTCGGTGAAGGTGGGGATGAAGCCGGGGTGCGCTTCGGCGCTCTCCTCGGGCAGCACCCTCATGTCCCAGCTGGAGTCGAGTGCGACCGAGCCGGGTGCGTACTCCGTACGAAGAGTACAGCGGTTGCGGCCATACAAAGCAGTTATTCCATTACCAGCAGTACAGCTAGTAACCACTCCATCGTCCAATTTCATATCAAGGTGCCAGCCCGTAAATCCAGTTGACGGATTGATACCGAAATGGTCATTGAGATTGCAAGTCGGCTCGAGTTGCGTTGTGGCAAGCTCATCAGGAAAAACAAAGTTGGTTCCCGTCAGATAGCGCTGAGACTTATAGAGGAGATGCGCCTTATCGGTGCCATCTTTATAGAAATAGAACTTGCCCATCCTCACACGGGTCCACAGATACAGATCCCCGTTGACCTTCTTGCTTACGAACTTCCCGCCCTTGAAGATGCTCGGATCCGAGCAATCGGCATCGCCCTCGTACCACCCGTCCAGGCACTTGTCGAGCAGGCTCATGTCCTGCCCCTCGTCGCGCATGACCTGCTCGAGCGCCGCACGTGCGTCCGAGAAGTCCGCCTGGCGCTCGCTCGCCCTGTACATGCTGTTGAGCTTGATGTAAACCGTGTGCACCTCCTGCGTATCGCCGAGCGTATCGACCAGCATGAAATGGACGGTGGAGTGCTTCGGGGCGTCCGAGACCTCGACAGCCATGTCGCGGTCGAGGTGAATCTTGTGGGCGGCCTCGTCGATCCTGTAGCCTTGCGGAGCGGCGGTCTCCTTGACCCAGTAGTCCATGTTCGCGACCAGCTTATTGGTTCCGTTGACAGCAGAGAGGACCGCCTCCCCGTTCTCGTCGGTCGTGAACGTCCCGCACTCGCGGGTGCATGCCTCGTCGCAGTAGATTGCATATTTGGCCCCTGCGAGCGAGAAGTACTCCGGGTCGATCTGCGTGACGTCGGGGTTGGTCGAGGACTTCTTGAGGCTGAGTGAGTGGAAGGCGGCGATCGGCTGGAAGTCGAACTGGAACCCGTCGCAGTACACGGTATCGCCTCGGACGTAGGATACGCTGGAACCCTTGTAGGCGATGATGCCGCAGGTCCTGTCGCTCACCTCGTCAATGCGGGAGGAGATGCAGGCATAGCCGTCGAAGTTCGTAAAGAAGAGCTGTGTATCCACTCCCCTCGGGATGAAGTAGACATCCTGGTTGTTCTCGGCGGGGCTAATCCATTCGTATCCGCCGGCGTTGTGCTGGATGTTCCTCGCGCCGAGATAGGCCCAGTCGAGGTCGATGTACTCGCCGGGGGCATCGGAGTAGAAGAACTGATACACCATCTTTATTGACCTCAGGCCCTCGAGCCAGTGGCAGTTATCCCACGCCGCGAAGGCATCGCTCACCACGAAGAAGCTCTTGGTCCCGAAGTGCTGCTTATAGAACTGGGCGACCTTCTGATTTAGACCGGCGTTGTTGTCGTAGCCGTTGCCGATCACGGGATTCGAGAGCGTGAGGGTGCATCCCACGGGCCTCCCGTTGTAGGTCCCCACGCTGTTCCAAGTGACGCTCGCCCTATAGCTGGAATTGTCCATCGGCAGGACCGTGTAGGGATGGCCGCTGTTCATGAAGAGCTGCTTGGTGTCGCCCCTATGGAAGACATCGTCCCAGGTCGGGGTCCAGCTCGTGTGGGTCGCCTTGCCGGCGCTGTGCCACCAGCCTGTGGGGTGCGGGGACGTCGCGATCCAGCCCGTTGGGACGACGAGCGGGGACGGCCTGACGTTCGGGTTGTCGGGCGCGAACTCCTCGAACCTCCCCATCGAGTAGGCCGAGATGCCCATCGCGCCGAGCACGGAGCGCATCCCGACCCTCAGGGGACTCGACGGCCTGGTGATCGCGTCGGTCGCCGCCGCGGCAGCGGCGAGCCCACCGCCCGCGATTAGGGCCCTCCGTGAAAAGGCTAAGCCCTTAGAACCTCCCGAGGCTATTTTGACGTTGAAGCCGTTGTTGCTATCGCCCACGATTACCTCCTGCGTACGTCGTCTTGCGTTTCCATCAGAAGGTAGTCCTGTGGGTCAGGGTGAGTCAGGGTAATGCCGCAGCGGCATTACCCTGATGTTTCTAGATTTTAAGCTTACGAGTTTGGCGGGGTCGGGGCATGCTCGCCCCGACCCTCTACCGCCTTGAGACGATGGCGGGGCCGCGCCCGAAACCATGAGATATGGCGCAGGTGCATGGGCGCCCGCGCCAAACGTTCCCCTATCTCCGCTTATAGACCCTGCTGCGGTGGTCGACGTCGACGACGAGGATGACTAGGACATCGTCCTCGATATCGACGATGATTCGGTAGTCGCCGACCCTATAGCGCCAGAGGCCGGACTTGTTCTCCGTCAGCCCCTTGCCCATGCTCCTGGGGTCCTCGAGCTGCGAGATCTCGCGCAGCTTCGCCACGATCCTACGCGCGATCTGCCTATCCAGCTTCCTCATCGTCCGCTGGACGTCCTTGTCGATCTCAACCCGCCAGGCCAAGGCTCTCCTCCAGCTCGTCGAGGGTCACGGTCTCGAGCCTGCCGGCGCGGAAGTCCTCGACCTTCTTCATGAGGCCGTACTCGTATTCGAGCCTGTCGATCTCGGCGGCGAGGGCCTCCGTCATGTAGAAGGTCTTCGTGCGGCCAGTGGACTTCGCCAGGCGGTCGTACCTGTTCGCGAGGTCCTCGGGGATTCTCAGGGCTGCGGTGGCTGTTGCCATGGTGCACCTTCCGGTTGAATGTATTACGTGTAATACATTCTAGCACATAACCCGAATCGATACGCCAACGCGCGGTCTACATTGGCTTTCTTGCCTCACATATCATTATGCCAACAAGCCTGCGTTCGGTATCTTCAACTGCCTTAATTTCTGTGATAACGAACATGCGAGTTATGGCACGGTCTTCTGGCGCCACTAGAACAGGGCGCAAGCCTCGGTTGTAGTGGTGCCGCCGTGCATGCGTTTTGGGACCTGTCACGCCTGATGGTAAACGCACTCCCCTGCCATAGGCATTGCCGCTGCGGCAAGAACGGGGCGAATCGACGCGCCTGCCCTACGGTCGGCATGTATTGCAAACCCTGAGCGAAGGGAGCCGCATATGCATGCAGCGGCGAAGAACCTTCGGGGGGGGGTATCTCCTAGGAGTACCCGCCTCCGAGGGCAATCTATCATCGAGTACGTCCTGATCATCGCCGTCATCGGCCTCGTCATCGTGTTCGCGGGACCCGGCGTGGCCGGGGCCATCAGAAACCAGTTCAACCTGGTCGGCAACACGGTGAATAATGGGACGACCGGCGGCATCGAGGGCGGCGGCGCATCCGGTGGCGGCTCCGCGGGGGCCGATTCCGCGACCGTCCAGGCGGCCATCGCCAAGGACGCGAATGACTGGACGCTCGATGAGCAGAAGGCCGTGGCCGAGGACATCGCCGCCAAGGGCGAGGCTTCGCCCGCCTACGCCAAAGCCAAGGCCGCCATGGATGCCGGCACGAAGTTTTCGATGAAGCTGACGAACGGAAAGACGCTCGAGTACAAGATTATCGGCATCAATCACGACGACCTCGCAGACGGCACCGGCAAGGCGGGCCTGACGTTCCTGACTACCTCGACGGGCATCAGTTCCTGCATGAATATGGAGAAGGTCAATGCCGGTGGCTGGGAGAAATCGGATGTTCGCGCGAAGATGAACTCCGGCGAGATTTGGAACCTGATGCCCAGCGATTTCCAGACCAAGGTGAAAGCCGTCACAAAGCTCACTAATAACGGTTCTGCCATCGATAAGAACGACGCCGTGACGGCTACCATCGACAAGTTGTTCCTGCTCAGCTATTCCGAAATCGTCCCCACGTCATTATGGGCGAATAATTATAAATGGACCTCTTCGGAGGGTGCGCAGTACGAGGCGTTTGAGAACAAGGTGACCAACAATCATTCCGAAAATGCTGCCATTTCAATTGGCGTCTTCTGGTGGCAGCGTACTGCCTATCCGGGAAGCACCACGTTCTTCCTTCGAGTCCACAATAACGGCAATCCTCAGGTTAATGGAAACGCTTCAGACACTTTTTGCATCTGCCCCGCATGGTGCTTCTAGTTTGTCTTCTAGCCTGTCTAGCGAAAAGCCTGCGCGACCCCGCGCGGGCTTTTCTTTTGGCAACCACACGAACGATTTGAGCTTCGTGGAACAGGTAATCGAATTGAGGAGAAATGGGGCCATGCAGCGGCTCTCAGAGCGCCCGCCGCACTCCCCCGCCATTACCTCTGCGGCGTCCTCGTATAGAGCCCATCCTGCTTGGCGTTTCGTTGCAACAGCCCACTTGTCCACCGATCAAGCGAACTACTGGAATAAATACAGCGACACGCTTGTTCGTTATAGTCGCTATATCTGTGTAAATCGCCGCGATAAATACAGCCTGTACTCGGCTGTATACCAGCTACGCGTATGTAGATTCATATCGCGTTATCAAATCGGCTCAAGCGTGTGCAAAACGCGCAAGTAGCCGCAAAAAGCGGTTATCGCGTAGGTAGATTTTTGGCACCCTGTTGCTTAATCAAAATTAAGCAATTGCTTAAAATAAAAAAGGTCAGACACTAGGTGCCTGACCTGCAAACTTCTGGTCGGGACGACTGGATTCGAACCAGCGACCCCTTGACCCCCAGTCAAGTGCGCTACCAAGCTGCGCCACGTCCCGAAGCTTTTGTTTGTTGCTCTGCTCTCGCTCGCAACAGGGAGTATATTAACCCGAAACTTTGTCCTTGTGCAAGAACTTTTTTACAAATTTTGAAGCAAGTCCAAAATTGTATCTGCGAGCTGGGGTTTTGTCAGCAAAGGAAGTTCTTGCGTACCCGTTGTGCTCACGATCCAGGCCTTGTTGGTATCGGTTCCAAAGCCCGAATCGGCGCGCGAGACATCGTTGGCGATGATCGCATCGCAGCCCTTGCGGGCCAATTTGTGCTCGGCGTACTCCACGACATTATCGGTCTCGGCCGCAAAGCCGATCACGCACCGCTCGCCCTTCTGGTGCGAGAGCTCAGCCAAAATATCAACGGTCTCGACGAGCTCGATGCGATCGAGGCGTTCGTTAGCCTTTTTGAGCTTGTGGTCCGCAGGGGATACGGGGGTATAGTCCGCGACGGCGGCCGCGCAAATGGCCACATCGGCCGTCTGGAAGGCGCTCAGCGCCGCCTGCAGCATCTCTGCGGCGGTCTGCACGCTTACGCACGCCACGCCGCGGGGAACGTCGAGCGATGTCGGTCCCAACACGAGCGTGACCGCAGCGCCGCGGCGTACGGCCTCCCCTGCCAGGGCGATGCCCATCTTTCCCGACGACCGATTGCCGATAAAGCGCACGGGGTCGATCGGCTCGTGCGTAGGACCGGCGGTGATCACGATGCGCTTGCCCGCCAGGTCTTGCGGCACGGGGTTGAGCACCTCGCAGGCGGCCTCGACGATGTCCTCGGGCTCGCTCATGCGGCCCGTGTCCACGTCGCCGCAGGCAAGGTAGCCGCTGCCAGGTCCCACCACATGGACACCGCGCTCTCGCAGCGTGGCCATATTGGCCTGTGTAGCCGGCGCTTTCCACATGCCATTGTTCATGGCCGGCGCGATCACGACGGGTCGCGGCGTTGCCAGCAGCGTGGTGGAGATGAGGTCGTTGGCGATGCCGTTGGCCATCTTGGCGATGATGTTGGCCGTTGCGGGCGCCACGACCACCAGATCGGGCTCCTGTGCCAGCGAAATGTGGTGGATGGGGTCGGAGGGATCGTCGAACAAGCCCACGGCGACCGGCTCATTGGTGAGCGCGCGGAAGGTGAGCGGGCCCACAAACTCGGTGGCATGCTCGCTCATGACGACCTTTACGCGTGCGCCGCGCTTTTGCAGCAGGCGCACGATGCTGCACGACTTATAGGCGGCGATCCCGCCGGTAATGCCCAGCAGGATCGTTTTTCCCTCAAGTTGCATTGAATTGTTGGATGCCGCCGTCATCGTTAGGCTTCCTTGCTCGGGAGTACCAGGAGGCGGTGGCAATACGGGCAATGCGTGATCTCGCTGCCGTCGTGGTTCAGGTCGCTCATGGACGATGCCTGCAGCGCGGTGTGGCAGACCGTGGGGATGTTGCCCTGGATGGTCTCGACCGCCAGGCCGCGGAACTGCTTGAGCAGGCGCTCGTAATCGGTGAGCACGTCGGTCGGCAGCGTGGCGGCAAGCGCAGTGCGCTCCTTGGTGGCGGCGTCGATTTGAGCCTGGAGGTCGGCGGCCTTGGCACGGGCAGCCTTGGTATCGGCCTTCACGCCCTCCTCGAACTTGGCGATGATGGCCTGCGCGCGAGTCTCGCGGTCGAGCGCCTCCTTATGGGCGACGATGACATCCTTGCGGGTGTGCTCGATCTTGTCCAGGCGCTTGGCCAGGGTGGCGAGCTCGTTCTCCAGGTCCTGCACCTCGCGGTAATCGGAACCATCGACATGGCGCTTCTTGGCAGCCTCGATGGCGTTGTTGGTCTGGATCTCGGTGGTGTTGAGGTCATCGAGCTCAATGTCCAGATCCTTGCGCTGGGCGTAGAGCTTGGTCATCTCGGACTTGAGCTTTACGTAGGTCTTGCGCTTGGAAGCGAGCTCCTTGAGCTCCGGCATATTGGCAAGTTCGC
>OQWM01002285.1_pt1 | contig 13081 bp, 10 predicted proteins | sample 1691531 | NCBI WGS metagenome assembly OQWM01 (sample SAMN03418257, study PRJEB22391) | human gut metagenome | biome: human-gut; feature: organic feature; material: feces | host: Homo sapiens | place: Tanzania | collected 2013-01 | reverse complement strand
GAGATCAGAATTCTCTGTTGTCATATACCCGTAAGCTGACCGCTTTGCGTCATTCAGCCAAGGCTCTTGACAATGAGGGAGATTGGAAGCTTTTGAACCAGAAGAATCAGGAATATCCGATGGTATATGAGCGTACTTTGGGTGATGAGAAGTATGTTGTTGTCGTGAATCCTGGTGCCAAGGCAGCCTCTCTCAACATCACCTCTGTAGGTGGCAAGGCAGTTTCTGTTCTTTCTACAGGCAAGGTTGTATATAAATCAGGCAAGAAGACCGATGCTATCAAAGCTTCAGGCATTAGTGCCGCCGTATTCAAGGTGGCTAAGTAACCTGTGAACATGATTATTGCTAGCTTTATTAAATATCAGAATCCGCATGGCTCTCTGGACTGTGCGGATTTTTTATACCGATTTTTCTTTTTAATAACTAAAGATATTTAAATATTTAACCCTATATTTGGCGATAAATAAAGAAATAACTATATTTGCAGCATGATTACGGAATATGGTATAGAGGCAAAGTCTAATTCTGAGATTATATCAGAATTGGGAGGACGATTCAAGCAATATCGTCTGTTCAGCAATCTCACTCAGAAAGAGGTGGCTGTAAAGGCTGGTGTGAGCATTTTCACCATTAGCCAGTTTGAAAAAGGCGAAGCTAAGAACATAGGCTTTGGCACTATTCTTTCTCTGTTGAGGAGCATTGGATTCCTGCAGGAAGCAGAGAAACTCTTGCCGCCACTGCCAATGCTGCCTAGCCAAGTGAAGAAAATGAATGAAAAGAAGGAAAGGGTAAGACATGAAAGATAATGTTGTGCAGGTGAATTTGTGGGATAAGAATGTGGGCTTGTTGTCTTGGGATGACAAGCGGGGCTGCTCTGTCTTTCAATTCGACCAGGATTTTATGCAGTATGGATGGAATATTGCACCATTGGTTGCGCCGTTGGATTCTGTTTATGTACAAAGAACTTTCCCTATGTCAGGAAACAGAGAAAAACTATATGCCGGTTTGCCTGAGTTCATAGCAGATTCTCTGCCTGACCATTGGGGAAATGTGGTCTTCCAGAAATGGATGGAAGCCAATCATCTGCAATCAAAAATGGTAAATGCAGTGGATAGACTGTCTTTTATCGGTAAGAGAGCAATGGGTGCCTTGGAATTTCAGCCTGCTCATATCCAGGAGGATGCATCTGTAAATATCGAGTTGGCTTCACTTTATGAACTTGCCAATAAGATATTTCTGGACAGGCAGGATGTGAACATTGATATGAGCAACAGTCTTATTATGGAAGATTTGTACAAGGTGGGAACTTCCGCTGGCGGTCAGCGTCCTAAGGCTATTATCGGTATGGATGAGGCTACAGGTATTATTCGTTCTGGCCAAGCCGATTTGCCAACTAACTTTAAGCACTATATATTGAAGTTTGATACAGGCAGGAAAAATGAACTTCCTTTTACTAGGGTAGAGATGGCTTATTATCTGATGGCCAAGGATGCCGGTATCAACATGATGCCTTCTCGTTTGGTTGAGATTGAAGGAACCCAGAATTTCCTGACTCAGCGCTTTGATAGGGTAGCGGGCAGAAAAATATATACTCAGACTTTAGCTGCCATGAGTTCCTTGGCTGATACTTACGAAGATTTGTTTGTGGTGGGTAGAAAACTGAAATTGTCTGCAGAAGAGCAAATCCAGCAGTATAGAAGAATGGTGTTTAATGTTCTTGCAGAGAATGTTGATGACCATACCAAGAACTTCTCATTTGTGATGTATCCCAATGGAGAATGGCATATATCGCCAGCTTACGACATCGTGTTTTCTGCCGATCCTGATTCGCATTTCTATCGTAACCATGAACTTACGGTTCTTGGCAAGCGAAAGAATATAACGAAGCAGGATTTGATGCTTTTTGCACAAAGACAGGATATCAGAAATGCTTCTAGTATCATAGAAGAAGTGGAAGACGTGGTGATGAACTTCAATTCTTATGCCGAAAAAGTGGAAATCGATGAGCACTGGATACGCAAAATAGAACGGGTTTTGGAAGAAATCCGTAAGTAAGCGATTTCATCAGGCAATATTTTTAGCCCCCTTACTCCTTTATTTCCTTCATGTTTGCAGGATTATAGGGAGTCAACTGCTGCATCTCCTGCTCTGTTGCTTCAGGCAAGGAAGGTATCTTGTTTCTGATGCAGAAATCGGTAATGGCGGCAGCTGATTCTTTGGGAGTAGAAGAATCCGGTTTGATGGATTGCTTCTTTTCTACATACTCCTTTTCCGTGATATATAGCTCGGTAATCACATGGATGAGTTGCTGCTGCTTATCTTTCTTATGAGAGAAAAGATAGCTGTTGTCAGATTTCTGGAAGAGCAGGTCCTTGAAGGAATAGTAATCTTCAGGACTTATCTGATAGGCTTCCACCACATGGTCGTAGATATCTGTCTGGGTATAACCGAAAAGCTGGTGCGTCAGATTCTTGTAGGTAGGAAGCTGGTTGATTTCTATCTGACAGATATTCCGGCTGCTGTCCGTTTGAATACTGCCTATCGTTTGCTGATTGAGCAGGACGAGTTGAGAGCCCAGTGAATCTTTCAGCTGATATTTCTTTCGATATTGCTCAATAAGTGTCTTCTCTTCCGGCCAAGGTCGGAAGGTTCCTTTGTCGCTGACCATGAATGCTCGCTTTTTGTCTTCGGAAACGAGTCGGCTGTTGTGAAGATTTCTTTTGGAATAGGCATTGAGATCCGTCTTTCCATTCTTCAGGTTGATGTAATACTCCACGATGCCGTCGTTGAAGTATTTCATTACAGAGTCGTTGGTCTGGTAACTGCGATAATATCCCTTAAGTCTGATGAAGTGAGGACGATTCCCTGTTACGTTCACATCCTCCAGTTTCTGTATTTTGGTAATATGTCCAGGCATCTTCTCTTCCTTGTTCTGCGCCATGAGACTGGTAGGAAGAAGGAGAAGAAGCACAAACAGATATTTCATATAATGATGATGTCTCATATTGATGATGCTTTAAAAAGAATACTTAATGATGTGTTTATATGAGCTGTTGCTTCTACAGGGAGGCTGCGCAGTTCTTCCTCAACCACATCCCGAAGAAGCGGTCGTAGATGATATAGCTGCCATTGTACTTGTAGATGAATTCTCTATTGATCAGCGTCTTGAGAGCAAGACTCACGCTGCTGGCAGCAGGCAAGTTGTGGCGGCTGATGAAATCCTGCGAAAGAATGGAGGTGACAGCCTTATCCTGGGCAATGGCAGATAGAAGGGCTGCCTGATTGTCAGTAAGGGAATCGTAGTAATTCACGAATGCCACTTCCTGCTCGTTCACCAATTCCAGGGTTACATCATCAATTTCCGCTGTCGTAATTTCCTTTCCGTTCTGATAGAGTCGGTTCAGAATATCCTGGATATACCAGGTTTGACCATCCACCTTATTATATAGATAGGCAAAGGTATCAGAATCCATGGTCAGATTCCGGGTCCCCATCCATCTGTTGGCAAAACGATGATACTCATCCTGGTTGATGAGGGGAAGATTGAGAATTTGCGAACTCTGATAGAATGGTCGCTTTGCCGACAGGAACATGTCGGTCATCATGTGCTGCTTACTGCCTGCAAAGATGAAATATACATTCGGCAAGAACTGGATGTAGGAGCGCAGCAGGGCCTCTGTGCCATCTTCGGGATATTCGGCTATCTGCTGGAACTCATCGATGGCAATATAGATTCGTTTCTCCGATTGTTTCAGATACTCGAAGATATGTTTGAGAGAATCCTCGCTCTGGCTTGGTGAAACCGTAATCGAGAACGTAGGGATTCCCGTCATCTCATCAAACGACATCGTAGGCTTGTAGCCGGCAAAGAAAGTGGTAATCTTGCGCATGGCAGTTTGCGAGAAAGTATCAACCTTCCCGATAACCGTCTTTGCCAATAATTGGATGAATTGGCTCAGATTTCTTGTGGCATTGATGTCGAGATAGAAACAATGCGTCTCAGGCTCCTGCTTGCTGATGTTCTCAAAGACATGGTGTATGAGTCCCGTCTTTCCGATGCGTCGAGGAGAGATGAGGACGATGTTGCGCTCATTCTGCAAAGCCTTCATGATGACTTCCGTCTCTTTTTTGCGGTCGCAGAAGTATTCTGCTCCCTTATATCCGTAGATAACAAATGGGTTATTCAGCTGTTCCATAACGTTTTATATCTATTCCACATTTTATGTTACATGTTTTATGAAATGCAAAGATACGATTTTTTATGTAACTATCATCATTCTTTTCCTAATAATTTTTAAAACTTTCATTTTCCGTGTTTCAACTTTCTCATAGAGAGCATCGTCGATGAGGTATCTACGACGGTCAGGCAAATGACTGTGTTTTTAGAAGAGATTTGTAGGCTCATTTTGTGATATTTCTAAACAGAATATTGCATTTGGGCGTTATTTTGTCGTGAAAAATATCTTTCTGATATGAAAAACCGCAAAAATAAGAAATATTGCTTGGCTTTTTGCTGGAATTGTTATACCTTTGCATCTAAATACATATTTTATGAAATCTTTTATAAAATAATGCAGCATGACATATAAACGTAGCATATTATAAAACAGGCTAAGTGAATATATAAGAAAGCTTATATAATTTTATATATATTGATGTGTTTTAAGATTATGTGAGGATAATAAATATAAGAAGTGATAGATAATATGAGAATGAAGGTTTTATTTGCTTCCCTGTTGCTGGCTGCTTCGGGGCAAGTGCTGGCACAGTCTTCCGGACAGATTGGAGGACAGGTCTTCGATGAGAATGGAGATCCCGTAGTGGGTGCCCAGATTTTAGTAAAAGGTTCTAAGACTGGAACTGTGACCGACATTGACGGTAAGTTCAGTCTGCCAAGTGTAAAACAGGGCGAGGCAATCGTGATCAGTTATCTCGGTATGGACTCCCAGACCGTGAAGGCTGCTCCGGGCATGAAGGTAAACATGCACTCGCAAGACCGCCAGCTCGATGAAGTCATTGTCGTGGCTTATGGTGAGCAGAAGAAATCCTCTTTCACGGGTTCAGCAGGAGTATTGGATGCAGACAAAATAGCCGTGCGTCCTGTAAATAATGTAGCTGATGCCTTGGAAGGTCAGGTTGCTGGTGTGCAGATGTACAAGTCTTCAGGTGATCCTTCCGCCGCTCCTTCTTTCTTGATTCGTGGTATCAGTTCTATCAATGCCAACCAGGAGCCATTGATTATCCTGGATGGTGCACCATTCTCTGGTTCATGGAATGATATCAACCCAAACGATGTGGCTTCCATGACCGTATTGAAGGATGCTGCATCCAATGCTCTTTATGGAGCCCGTGGTGCCAATGGCGTCATCATGATTACTACTAAGAATCCTCAGAAGGGCAAAACCGTGGTTACGCTGGATGCCAAGTGGGGCAGCACGAGTCGTGCCACCCAGGATTATGATATGATTTCCGACCCAGGACAATATTATGAGTTGCAGTATGGTGCTGTCTATCGCAATAATATCGCCAATGGCATGACTCCTTATGCTGCCCATGCCGCAGCCAACAAATCTATTATCAGCAGCGATACTTCCAATGGCGGTTTGGGTTATCTCTGTTATGCAGTGCCAGACGGCCAGTATCTCATCGGTGATAATGGCAAGCTGAATCCGAATGCTACTCTTGGCAATCGTGTATATTATAAGGGTAAGGTATATACTGTCACTCCAGACAACTGGTTGGACGAGTCTATGCGTCACACCTTGCGTCAGGAATACAACGTGAGCGTGAATGGTGGTAACGATGCGGCTCAGATGTATGCTTCCTTGGGTTTTCTCAACGAGCCTGGTATCGCCTACGGTTCAGGTATCAAGCGCTATACCGCCCATCTGAAGTCAACCTTGAAGGCTAACGAATGGTTGAAGGTGGGTGGCAATGTGAACTATGCACATACCAATACCGACCAGGCTGGTTCTAACTCTGGCTATAATGTCTTCTATGCAGCGAGCCGTATAGCTCCGATTTATCCTCTTTATATACGTGATGGCGAGGGCAATATCATGACCGACCAGAATGGTAAGATGTATGACTATGGTGATGGTGCAGTCAACGGACTTGTGCGTAGCGTAGTGGCAAAACAGATCAACTCGTTGAAGGACGACCAGTTGCAGACCAATAATTCAGTGGCTAATTCCTTCTCTTTGGCTGGTTTTGCCGATATCACTCCTACATTTGTCAAGGGATTGAAGCTGACTCTCAACGGCACGGTGAGCGATTATGAGTATCGCTATACTTCCACATACCAGCCTTTCTATGGTTGGGGCGCAATGTCTTATCCTGAAGGACAGGTGAGCAAGAGCCATAGCCGTACGTATGCAACCAACTTCCAGCAGCTCATCAATTATGCCCATAGCTTCGGTAATCACAATATGACTTTGCTCTTCGGTCATGAGAACTCTGCTTCTACAGACGAGGGCGTAAGTGCTACACGTTCTGGTATGTTCTCTTATTTCGACAATCAGGAGTTGAGCGGTGCCATCAAGGTTCAGGACGGCAGCTCCAGTCAGTCAAAATATAATACCGAGGGCTATTTCTTCCGTGGTATGTATGATTATGACGGCAAGTATTTTGCCCAGGCTTCCTATCGCTGCGATGCATCTTCCAACTTTGCTCCAGGTCATCGCTGGGGTAGTTTCTATTCCTTCGGTGGTGCTTGGATTCTCACCAAGGAGAAATGGATGGAGAGCTGCAAGGGATGGCTCGACATGCTGAAAGTGAAGGCTTCCTTCGGTCAGCAGGGTAATGATGGTATCGGCAGCAATCTCTACCGTGACCTCTATGTGGTGCGCAACAACAATGGCGAGGTGGCTGTAACCGTCAGCTCCAAGGGTAATCCTAATATCACTTGGGAGACCAATACCAATGTCAATGCAGGTGTGGAGTTCGGTATGTTCAATAATCGCCTGACAGGTAGCTTGGAATACTTCTATCGTAAGACCACTGATATGCTCTGCTATGTCTATTATCCTAAGTCATACGGCTATGACGGTATCTATGACAATGTAGGTGATATGGTAAACAAGGGTGTGGAACTTTCCCTCTCTTATGATGCCATCCGTACCAAGGACCTGGTGTGGAACATCAATCTTAATGCCACCCATTATCGCAATAAAATCGTCTCTCTGAATCCAGACAATGTCAACAGTACATTGGATGGTCATGGCGGATATGTAAGTGAATTCTACTTCTATGGTGAGGGACTTCCGATGTACACCTGGCGTATGCCAAAGTATGCAGGTGTGGCAGAGGATGGACAGTCTATGTGGTATGTGACCGACGAACAGGGCAATACTACGACCACCACCACTTATAATGATGCGACAGATTATAACTGTGGCAATCCAACTCCTGATATCTATGGTGGTTTTGGTACCAGTGTGAACTTCAAGGGCTTCGACTTGGCGTTCAATTTCTCCTATTCCATCGGTGGTAAGGTGCTCGATGAGGGTTACAGAAATCTGATGGCCAGTCCTACATCCACCAGTCTCGGATACAATTTCCATAAGGATGTGCTCAAGGCATGGTCAGAGGATAATACCTCTTCCAATATACCTCGTCTCCAGTTTGGTGATGACTATTCCAACTCTACTTCCGACCGATTCCTGACCAATGGCAGCTGGTTGAGCCTGAACAACATCAACCTGGGCTATACATTCCCTAAGACGTGGTCGAGCAAGTTGGGCTTCAGTAAGATGCGTGTCTATGCCTCTGCAGATAATGTCTGTCTCTGGACCAAGCGCAAGGGTCTTGATCCTCGAACCAGTTCTGCAGGTTCTCCAGGTACAGAGAACTATTCGTTCACACGTACCATCTCGGCAGGTATAACACTCCAATTCTAACTCTCAAACAAAAGGACGATTATGATGATGAACAAGAAAATAATGAAGATGGCTGTGATGCCATTCATGATATTGGCTGCTTCTTCCTTGATGCAGAGTTGTATAGAGGAAGAGTTTCCTACTGATTATGCGACAGGTGAGCAGATGCAAACTGCCAAGAACCCTGGCAAGATATTGCTCAACGGCTTGAATGCCAAAATGGTGGAGCAGTTTTCTTATAACGGAGCACAGGTGGCATACGACTGGGGTTATCCAAGTCAGATGCTGATACGTGACATCCTGGGTGGCGATGAGCCTGTTAGCAATGTCACCAATGATTACTTGGCATGGATAGCCGACGGCACCTCGCTCAATATGTTCTCGCTCTATACCTATTCTTATTATTATGACTTGGTGAGCAATGCCAACAACATGGTGGAGAAGTTCGGTTCTGATGATTCAGACCAGAAGGCATACGCCGGTGCGGCTCGTGCCTACAGAGCATTGGCTTATCTCGACATGAGCCGTATGTTTGAGTACAAGACCACGGGCTTCAGCAGTTTGGATGCTCAGGCAGAGAACAGCAAGGTGGCTGGACTCACCGTGCCTATCGTGACAGAGAAGACAACCGCCAAGGAGTCTAAGAATAATCCTCGTGCTCCATTCTATACCATGTATCGTTTCATCCTGAACGACCTGAAGTTGGCGGAATCAGAGATGAAGGGTTTTGAACGTGCCAACAAGACACAGCCAGATGAGAGCGTGGTCTATGGACTGGAGGCTCGTCTGTGGCTGGAGATGGCTACCCGTTTTGAGAAGAATCCAGAAGACTTGGCTACCCAGCTCGCTCATGAGGAAGATGCTGATGGCTACGCTAAGTTGGGTGTGACCACCGCTGATGAGTGCTATGCCAAGGCGGCAGAATATGCACAGAAGGCGATGGCGCTCGATGGCTATGCTCCGCTGAGCAGCGACGAGTGGCACAATGAGAAGACGGGCTTCAATCTTGCTACAGGTGCCTGGATGTGGTCTGCTTCTATGCAGGACAAGGATATGTTGACCTACTATTGGTATTCATGGTTGTGCTGGATGGGTTCCGAGGCTCCTAATCTCACATGGGGTGGTATGGGCACATATCGCTGCATCGACAAGTCTCTCTATGAGAAGATGCCTGATGCCGACTGGCGCAAGACTACATGGGTGGATCCTTCTGATGTGAATGCCACAGCGGTTCCTTCTAAGTATAAATCCATTCTCAAGTCAGACCAGTGGCAGGATCTCCCAGCCTATGCCGGCATGAAGTTCCGCATGAGCTCTGGCAATCAGACCGATTACAATGTAGCGATGCTTTTCGATATACCTCTGATGCGTGTAGAGGAGATGTACTTCATCCTGGCTGAGGCTAAGGCACACACACAGAACGTGGAGGCAGGCAAGATGGTCTTGACTGATTTCATGAACACCTATCGTTATACCGATGGTTCATACCAGTGTGCTGCTACCGATATGGATACTTTCATCCAGGAACTGATGGTGCAGAAGCGCATCGAGTTCTGGGGTGAGGGACTTGTCTATTTCGACCGCAAGCGTCTCGGTATGCGCATCCAGCGTTATTATGATGGCAGCAATTATCCAGCCTCTGCCCAGCTCAATTCCAAGGAAGGCAAGGTGGCTCCATGGCTCAACTATTACATCTACGACTATGAGCGTGACCAGAATACAGCCGTGGTGCTCAATCCAGACCCAACGAATGCTGCGACCTCTCAGACGGATTATTGATTTCGGATTCATTTATAAAAGGATTTAGATTAGAAATTATGAAAAAGTTCATATATCAGATATTGATGGTGCTGGCTATAGGTGCAGGATTCACAGCCTGTGATAGCGATGACGACTACCAGCCTGGAGCGCCAACCCCTGCCAACAGTATGCAGGTGTATTTCGATGCCGACAATACTGCCGACTATGTTTGTGGTCCTGGCGAACAGCCAGAGATAGAATTGAAGGTATCTCGTGTGAATGACAGTGAGGCTGCCGAGGTGCCTATCGTCTGCAAATCGGCAAGTGAGGGACTCACCATCCCGTCATCGGTGAAGTTTGAAGCTGGTCAGAAGACGGCATCTCTCACCATCGGGGTGGGAGAAATGGAAGAGGATAAGAAGTATTCCTTCGACCTTGCCATAGATGAGGCTTACGCTGATCACTATAGCAGTCAGTTCAAGGGTACTTCCCATTTTAGCGGTTATGCATTGCAGGCTTCCTGGAAAACATACGTCAAGGATGCGGACATGACCTGGACCATCAACGGAAACCAGCAGAAGTGGACTGTGGATATCGAGCGTCTGGGTAGCACCAATCGCTATCGCATCAAGGACTTCGTAGGCTCCGGTCTGGACATGGTGTTCCTGGTAGGTGGTGTGGCATCGGGAGCAACTTCCTACAACAAGATTCTGCCATATACCAATTATTACAGTTATAATGACGGAACCGTAGATGGCTATTACCTCTATGATTCCAGCAAGGGTGAATGGCCTTCATGGACGGTGGGCGACAAGACCGTGTCTTACCTCTGCATCATGAACTCTTACATCGGTTATGGTGATTATTCCTATGTCTCCTTCAAATTGGGTTATTGCGTATTCGCCACATATTCCACAGACTATACCGATGAAACTTCTGAAGGCTACAACTATATCGAAGTGACGTGGAATCCATAGGAGTGAAATGGGAAATCATGAACAGTATTTCATGAACAGAAGAAAATAAAATAACATTAAAATAGCAATAGAATGAAAAAGATATATAGCATATTATTCCTCCTCATTGTCGTTTGCTTGGGCTTCAGCTCATGCAGCGATGATGATGTCGTAAAGACACAGTTGGAGGCTCCCGCTATCTCATCAGATATCACGAAGGCCACCTCGCTGTCTTTCAACTGGCAGCCTGTGGCTGGTGCTACCCAGTATGCATACGAATTGTATGATGCCAATGACAACCGGGTGCTGGGAGATATGACAAGTGGTACAACCCTGATAGCCACTGGTCTGGAACCTACCACCACCTATACCCTGAAGGTATGGGCATACGCAGCATTGACTGGCGATAAGAGTACATCGCCTATCGCCACTCTCACCGCTACTACCACCGCCCAGACTCCTTTGGCTAACCCTGTACCTTCGGCAAGTTCTGCCAACGGCGGTGTAACCATCACCTGGCCTGAGGTAGAGAATGCCACCGGTTATTCTTATCACTATAAAGATGCTGACGGCAAGGAAGTGAGCGGACAGACAGAGACCAACAGTGTGGTTCTTTCCGGTTTGGCTATCGGTGAATACACCATCTATATCACGGCTACAAGTTCTGACCCGGAATATGCCGATTCAGAGCCTATCGCACTGAAATTTGAGCGCACCAAGGCTGAGGTATGGCGCCATACGGGAACTTATACATCTGCAGCCCTTGGCAAGTCGTTTACCGCTACCCTCGTTCATTATGATGATGGCAGTTATACTTTGGAGAATCCGTTGGGTGAGGAAGGTTATAGCATCAACTTCACCGTTCCTGAGGGTTCTACCGAGATAACTCCTTCCACTACAGCCGACGACTATGGTTATTATTCCATCTATCTGAGCAGCAAGTATTATGTGAGCATCTATCCGTCAGGAGGCTATTCCGAGTTTACAGGCGATGAGTATGCTGGCGAGGTTTGGTTCTGTTCATATCTTTATGATTATGATGGCAATCAGATAGGTGATACTTATGGCTATGACGACTTCACCTGGAGCGATGGAGATGAAATCCCAGAGGGCTGCAAGGCGGAAGTGCCAGCCATGCTTACTACCACTTGGGGACAGTATGCGCCATTTTGGAACGATACACCAACCAAGGACGGCAAGCAGTGCCTTACGGGTTGTGTGGCTACATCCCTGGCTCAGATCTTGAATTATTACAAGTATCCAGCTCAGCTCTCTGATGGTACGGTGATAGATTGGGACAATATGCTTCCTTCTTATGAGGAAGGTAAATATACCGATGCACAGGCTGCTGCCGTTGCACTACTGATGGCTCGTTGTGGCGAGGTTGCCAATATGCAGTATGGCACGGATGTGAGCACCTGTCAGGTATCTGATATTGAGAGCTACGGTTTTGCAGAGAAGTTCGGCTATATCGTGAAATATTACGGTTATCGCGACTATCCTAACCAGCAGGATGCTAAGCTCTGGAAGGAAGTTATCTTCAAGGAGTTGAGTGCCGGTCATCCTGTACTCTATGGCGGAACATCCTATAAGAATGGAAACAATAATTATTTCTCCCATTCCTTCGTGATAGATGGTTACAACAGCAAGGGTCTCGTGCATGTAAACTATGGTTTCAATGGAGCCGGTGATGCCTGGGTGCCTATCGACAAGATGCCGCTGAAGACAGGTGGCTGGGATGAGACTTTCGATACCTATCAGACTTTGGTTGTCATCCATCGTCCTCAGGATGGTGAAATCAATTATGAGCTTCAGCCACAGTAACGCAGAATTCTTATGGTTTGGGAAGAAATCCGTAATTAAGTAAACGATTTCATACAATTATAATAAGGAATTGCGTGGTTATTGCTTTTCTTTTTGTACCTTTGCATCCGTTTGGCAAAAATACTTACCAAATCATGAAGGAAAAGAATATCGACGAAAAGAATCTTCCCGCCAAAACGGTCATTCATGCGATCTCCTCCGCAAAGGAAGAAGGACAGCTTCCCGACGATTATATCGCATCGATAAAAGCCGGAAACCTCCGCGCACAGCATATCGGAAGCATCTACGCCGAATATCAAAAGCGCCTGGGGGCCTATTGCAAATTAGAGCTGACGGAGCTATCTGAGGAGCGCCTGCCCCAGAACCCCTCCCGGGCCCAGGGGCCACGGCCGGGGTGATATCCCCCTCCGGGTCACAGCCCATGGCCCGCAGGCGACCAGGTGCGCCAGGCGGTGGCCGGGTGCGACCTGCTGGTGTGCGAGACCAACTATGACCCGGACTGGATGCGCACCGGGTCCTATCCCTATGTCCTGAAGCAGCGCATCATGGGCGACCACGGCCACCTGTCCAACCAGGACGGGGCGGAGCTGGCTGCCATGGGGGTGCAGTCCGGGGCCAGCATCGTGATCTTGGCCCATCTGTCGGCGGAGAACAACACCCCCGCCCGGGCGCTGGCTCTAATTT
>OQWM01002284.1_pt1 | contig 13083 bp, 12 predicted proteins | sample 1691531 | NCBI WGS metagenome assembly OQWM01 (sample SAMN03418257, study PRJEB22391) | human gut metagenome | biome: human-gut; feature: organic feature; material: feces | host: Homo sapiens | place: Tanzania | collected 2013-01 | reverse complement strand
ATAGTCCCTATTCCTGCCTGCGCAGGAATGAATCCAAGCGAAGCGCAGGATGCGGCAAGGACATAGTCCGCAGGCGACACATGAATAGTTTTCTATTCTAAAACTATATCACTCTGTCACTTACTCACTTTATCGTTGTCCCCTGCACTCTAAAACAAGAAATGCGCCGATGGCGCATTTTTATTCAACCCAAATCGCGGCATACGTTGTCGCCGTTGATGACCCAACTGGAACCTGGACATTTCCTTTGGTAACCGTAACCTTGCCATCTGTCTGGGCAACATTCGTCACAACCGCACCAGTGCCAGTGGTTGCGCTGTCCAATGCATCTAACTGTGCCTTGGTCGCGAACGTTGTTCCCTTGGTAACGGTGTATTTACCATCTGCGACGGTTACAGACGTAACCGCGTTACCAGAACCGGTGGTTGTCACCGCAACCGGCGCAACATCACCAGTCGCACCCGTTATCAGTATTTTATTTTTATTAGTTTCACCCTGTGACCTTCCAACAGAATTATTCCCAGCCGCAGTATTTGCAATATCCCATGCGGCGGCAACTGTCGGAACCTTGGCATCTTCGGCGGCTGACGATTCATCAATCCCCGCCGCCGATGTCATTACACGAACACCGCCCTTTACATCAGCAGTTGCATCTGGCAGTGTATATTGTGTATCTGTTCCTGTTATTGTCACAACGCCATTTGCGATACCGACACTGACACTGCCTGCGCCCTTTAAATTAGTCGTTGTCAACGTTGGCTGTTTTCCACTTAATGCTGTCGTAATCGCGCCGCGCGTCATCGTTCCATCGGTGCTGGTGCCTGTTGAACCATACAACTTTGTTGTTCCAGAATAAGTCTCGGTTCCAGTGGTATACGTCGTATTCGTATCTGTGGCATTGATAACAATCCTGCCGTTATTCGTCCCCGAAGTTGGTTTGTCAATCGTAACATTTGTTCCAGCAACAATGTTTGTTTTGGATACAATATCCGCACGCGCCCCCGATACGATTATCATAGCAAAAATCGAAACGGTAAAGATACTTTTAACACATCTCATAACACTACATTCTGTATATTTAATCTCTCTGACACATAATATCAAATTTGTAACATTGTGACAAGCCCATTTCCGTGATGCGGTGGCCAAAAACCAACCGCACCACAGAAATCAAACATTAACGACCGATTTTTTCCCACGCGTACGTTGGCTGACTATTCACAACCTTCATGGTCAACGTGTATGTTCCATCTGTAGATGTCGCAGATGTCCCTGGGGCAACAAACTTTGCTGCCAATGCGTCTGTCAACCCTGCAATTTTGGACTGTGCAATTGCGGCAGTGGTTGAAATGTCCGCATTTACGATTGTGCCATCTGCAATCTTGGCAGACGTGACTGCACCTGCCGCCAATTGTGCTGAACTAATCGTCGCGTCAGCAATCTTGGCCGCGGTAACACTCTTGGCCGCGATTTTCCCTGTGGTTACTGCATTGTCGGCAATCATACCAGTTGCAATTTGACCCGTTGTGACCTTACCAGTTGAATCAGTGATAACTGCCTTGTCTTTGTTTGTTGTCCCCTGGTCTGTCTTGACCGCGGCACCATCGGTTGCCGATACGGCATCTTTGATTTCTTTGATTGCGCCGACAACTGTTGTTGCGGTTGTTCCCATATTTGCTGCCGAAACAGTGCCAACCTGGGAATTATATGTTGCCTTTGGTAACGCATTATTTGCCGTGGTCACTGCCGTGTCATATGACGTTACCTTGGCAGATGTAATACCAGAATTTACCGCATTCAATTGTGCTGTGCTCAGTTTTGCCTGTTTACCAGCCAACGCGGTATCTATTGCAGCCTGATTTCCCTTGACGGTGATTTTACCAGATGTTGAATCTATGCTGACCGATACACCGTCACTGCCAGCGATATTTGCGTTATCACCTGTTGCAACCAGTTTATCCTGCTTTGATGTTTTCAGGCCATTCGCTGTCGCCTGGGCCGCATCTGCCGCAGATTTGGCATTAGCCGCCGCCGTTGTATTTGTAGCAATCGTATCAATTTTTGCCTTGGTCGCCCCAGAATTCATAACAGCGCTGTTATTGATTGTGGTAATTGCATCTGCGTTCTTTTTAATATCAGCCTTGATTGCTGTGTCATTATATGTTGTATCGGTGCCACTGACGGTTATAACCCCAGTTGTTGCATCACGCGTTACGCTGACACTGCCACCACCCTTGACCAAACCATCTTTGACCTTTAACGGCGTAACAGAATCTTTTGCCAACTTTGCCTCTGTAACAGCACCATTAGCAATTTTAGCACCTGTCACATTTGAATCGACAATTGTCGTTGTGGTAACAGAACCCGCAGCCAACTTAGCCGCTGTGACCGCACTATCACCAATTTTTGCTGTTGTGACCGCTTTGGCACCCAGTTTGTCCGCTGTCACAGCACCATTTGTAATCATGCCTGTTGCGATTGTTCCGGTGGTAACTGTTCCAGACTCATTGGTAATCAATGCCTTGTTTGCACCGGTCGAGCCCTGTTCTTTTATAACTGCAGTGTCACCCAGTGCAACGTTCGCAATATCAAAGGCCGCCGCAACAGTTGGATAGCCGACATCATCATTATCTTTAAGTTCGTCGCCCAGTTTCTTTTTATTCGCATTCAATTCCATATCATTACGAATGGCGGTATCTTTGTTGTCGACATAACCTGTTGATGCGATGTCCGCACGTGCCGACGGCGCCATCATAATAGCAATCAATGAAACCGCTAACAATCCAGATAATTTTTTCATAACCCTAAACCTTTTTATTGTTTAATTTAACCACAACCCCTGAACCTGTGCCGGGAAATCCCCAGTTCCCGACACAGCGTTTTTTATTTACGCACCAGTTGTTTCATCTGTGGCACGTTCAACGCTTTCCCACGCATAGCCGTTTTCTCCGACCACCAACACACATTTTGCACCCAATGTTGTGCAGTCTGCGCCTGGTTTTGGGATAGCTTTGTCCGCAACTGCTTTCGCCGCGGCCGCATCTGCTACGCCCTTGTCTGCCTGGGTCTGGGCAGATGTGATTTTCTCAGCATAGCCATCATACGTTGTTACCTTGGCCGCAGTGATTCCAGAATTTACAGCGTTCAACTGCGCTTCTGTCAAAGTGTCTTGTTTCTTTGCAATGTTCGCTGTATTTGTGGCAATTGCATCAATCTTTTCTTTGGTAACCCCCGTGCTTTCCAATGTTGTCACACGACCAGCCAAACCAGAATCATCATATGTATACGTCGCACTGATGGTGCCATCGTCGGCAATTGTGATGTTTGTCCCCTGCTTCAAAGTATTCTGTTTTTTCGCAAGTTCTTCATCAACATATGTCTTGGACGCCTTGGTCGCCAAACCTGTTGTGGCATTATTCACAGTGGCGGCTGTATCATCTGCGGTCTTTCCCTGGGCAGCGGTCGCATAGTTTTTGGCCAAACCATCTGCGTATGCTTTGGCATTTGTTTCCGCTGTGGTGGCTGCGCCCTTGGCATCGTATGCATCATCGGCACGTGTTGTTTCAGCTGTAATTGCAGCAGCAATTTGGTTTGCAACAGACCCTGTTGTTTCAGCGGTGCCGTTTAATGTACCCAATGCCGTGGTATGTCCAGCAACTGTATTTGTCAAATTCTCTAAACCTTCTGCGGTTGCAACGGTAGATGTTGCAAATGTAACATTACCCGATTCATCAACTGTCACCCCCGAGATAACATTACCTGTGCCATCTTTCTTGAAGTTTGTAGAATTCAACTTCTGCTGTTTTCCTGCCAATGCTGTTTCCATGGCTGTTTGGTCTGCTTTCTTGGCAACAGCGGTGTTATTCTCTGTTTTGTATGTTTCTAACGCAGCGGCTGCATCTGTCCCGGCCTTTTTGGCATCAGAAATTGCAGTTGTGTTTTCTGTTTTAAACTGATTAAAGTCAGTTGTGGATACCTTGGCGCCGACCTGGGCATCAACGTATGCCTTTGACGTCAGTGCTGCATCAGCCGAGTTTGCCGTCACAACGCCCAGCAATACTGTAAATATACCAGCGGTTAATTTTTTCATCTTATTTCCTTTCCTTGCTTTTTTTGTATTTTATTCAAATCCTGGTTATTGTGTCTACTATTCTCCCAACGGGGCGGTTACATCCATCCACATCATATTTTTGGATGCCGCGTCCACAGACAGAACACAACGACCGGATTCGGCAGCACATGTTCCCTCTGGGGTTGGAATAGTTTTGTCAAATTTTTCATTGACCTCTGTTTTATTGTAAACATCGTCAGAATTCGCCTTTTTCGCCAATTCTGTGTTCACGGTCGTCGCGTCTGCCTTGGCATCTAATGCGGTCTTGATGTCGCCCGTTGTCAATGCGGTTGTAATTGCACCAGTTACGTCATCCATTGATGTAAAGTCGGTCAATTTTTTATCAGAAACCTGATACTGGCCATTGGCATCAACAGTTGCGATGTTACCAGCCTTGGCCGCATCAACGGTCAATTTGTCGGCCTTTTTCGCCATACCATCTGTGTATGTTGTTTCTTTGACATAGCCTTTCAGGTCGACGTCACCGGCCTGGATATCGCCAATCAATGTATTGACTTCTGCCTGGGTATATGTCTGAACCTTGCGATACACGTCATTGTTGATTTCGTTGATTGCGCCAACAATTGTTTTTGCATCGGTTGTTAAATCACCGTCGCCAACCTTGGTATTGATGCCAGAAATACTTGTTTCATTTGCCGAAACACGACCCGTCAATGCAGTCAAATCGGTCTTGTTCTGGTCAGCCGTTCCCTGGGCTGCCGTTGCTGCCGCCTTGGCATCAGCCACACCTTTGGTCAGACCAGAGTCTGCGTCGCCAATCGCCGTTTTATTCGCGTTTGCCGTTACTGCCGCTGCATCAGCCGCTTCCTTGGCTGCATTTGCAACACTTTCTGCACCTGTTATAGCTTCTTTTTTTGCATATGTTGTTTCAGCATCTGCAGACTTCAAATAACCTTCCAAGTCTGTCGCATTCGCCTTGCCTTCAACCGTAGTGGACAAATTAGTAACATTTTGTTGCAATTCGTTCACTGTTGTTTTATCGGCTTTGTCTGCGACCGTGGCATTCAGGTTTTGAATGCTGGTATTCAAGGTTGATTCCTTGTTATCAACATACTGTTTACTGGCGATTTCAATCTTTGCGTTGGCCGCCGTAGTCCCAGCCGACAACATTATCGCCGCCATAAATCCAGAAAAAGCAATGTTCTTTACTTTCATTTTACTCTCCGTTTATTCTTTCTTTTTGCTCCGTTCCCCGTTATGGCGGAAGATAGAAGCCAAATTTCCTTTATTTATTCTGCAATACTGACCGCGGTCCACTGTTTTTCACTGCCATTATACAGAAACATTCCGTCTCCTTCTGGCGCAGATAACTTACCTGCCGCCGTTTTTTTCGCCTCGCCTGCATCAGCCAACGCCGTATCCGCAGTTGTTTTAGCCACACCTGCATCAGCCTGGGCCGTGTTCGCCGCAGAAACAGCATCGGCAATCGACGCACCATAGCCATCGTATTTCGTGACCAATGTTGCCGAGATGCCAGAATCGACTGCCGCGATTTGATTTGCTTCTAACTTGTCCTGTTTGCCTGCAACCGCATTATTAACGTATGTTTCGGTTGCAAAGCCAGTCAAATCAACCGCACCACCATTAACAGCGTCCACAACCGCCTGTTTCACGCCAGATGAACGCACCAGTTTATTTGACCCCAACGTCGGCACATCGTCAATCGCATCGGCACTGATGTTATCCAGACCAATTTTTGCACGGTTATATGTCACCGTCTGTGTCGCGGCATCGTATGTAATACCATCTACGACACCACTGGCATCACCAGTATTCGCGATTGCGACAACACCGGAATCGCCCTTGTCACCTTTTTCACCAGCGGGACCAGTATCACCTTTCTCGCCCTTTTCACCGGCTGGACCGGCAGGACCAGTATCGCCTTTTTCGCCCTTTTCACCGGCAGGACCAGCGGGACCAGTATCACCTTTCTCGCCCTTTTCACCAGCTGGACCAGCAGGACCCGTATCGCCTTTTTCGCCCTTTTCACCGGCAGGACCAGCAGGGCCAGTATCACCCTTTTCGCCCTTTTCACCAGCGGGCCCAGCAGGACCAGTATCGCCTTTTTCGCCCTTTTCACCGGCTGGACCAGCAGGACCCTGGATACCTTGTTCACCCTGGGGACCTTGTTCACCTGGGTCACCCTTGTCCCCCTTGGCACCGGCCGGAATCGCCGCCAACTTTGCGTCAATCTCGGACCGCATATAAACATCGGCCTTGTCCGCCTTGGTGTTTAAACCGGCGTTCACATCTTCGGTTTTGGCATAATCTCTCAGTGCCTCTTCTATGGCGCGCTGAATCGCAGAATTCATAGATGGAACATTTGCGTAATTCGCCGTCAATACCGCGGTATCAACCTTAGCATCTAACTTAGAATCAACATCGGCCGTCTTGGCATACGGGGTCAAATCCACAGACGCCGCGTCACCCGGTTCCCCCTTGGGACCAGCCGGACCGATGTCACCCTTTTCACCCTTGGGCCCCTGGATACCCTGGATACCCTGTTCCCCCTGGGGACCAGCCGCACCCATAATTTCAGATTTAGGAATCAAAATCTGCCACGCGGTATCGCCGTCATATTTCCACAACAAATCCGAGGCATTAGAACCAATAACAATTTCACGTCCATCTTTGCCGGCAACTGTGCCGATTGCATCTTTTAATTTATCAACATCAACCGTGATTTCATTTGTCCGATTATCAATCGCAACAAAACCATCAGACGCCGGTGTCAGCACGTCCTGTTTTCTGTCAATCTTGTCCCCCAGCGCAACGTCGGCATTTTTCAAGTTTTCAATATCACGACGCAGGGCACTCGCCTCGCCCGGGGTAACGCCAGAACCACCAGACGACGTATCGCCTGTCGGACGTTTAATCGAACTGCCCCCACTGACAGATGTACCACCACCTAAATACTTACCAATCGACAAACGCGGCCCCGCGACAACACGGCCATCAGTCGTCGTTGCAGATGAATTTATCGAACCCGTTGATGATTTATCCGACGTCGGCGCAACACGCAGCGAGCCGCCACGAACACCAGACACACCACTGTTATTATTTCCTGACGCAGCCGCTGCACTGTTATATGTCCCAGCCCCCCCCAAGCTGCGCACAGATGATGCCGCGTTGGCCACAGAAGTCGCCGCACACAGCACGCATACGATTGCCCACGTTGATATTTTCAAGTCTTTTTTCATAACTCTCTCTACTGATACCTAGTTTATCATATTTTGCGAATCGGGGTCAATACCTTTTTGAGTTAAAATTCATATCTGATACCAACAGAAATAGAATTATCCAGAATTGTGTCAATTTTATTTTGGAACCAGTGATTGACGTCGTATCTGTCTTGAAAATCAAATTTCTGTTTCATACCCGTCATGCCCGCCAAGCGATAGCGGATATCCAAAACCAAGTTGTCGTCCAGTTTCTGGGCATACCCAAACATCAACGCTGCCATCGGAACAATAGATGTCTTTTTACGATCACTGCCATCAAAGAAGACAGAATCAATTGTCATTGTCGGCACCGCCATTCCCAAGCCACCGCCAACATACAATCCACTGGTGAAGTCATAATATGCATTTGCTGTTAAATACGGAATTGACATTGTAAATTCAGCCGCACTGTCTTTATCATTAAAATAACCAATATATCCCGCTTCGGCCTCGCCACGCCAGAAATAACCAAAGTGATAACCGCCAGCCAAACTGCCACCAAAGACAGGTTCAAACGAATATTCATCAGAACCATACTGGTCAACCGCCGCGAAATCATCATCCGTAGAATATTTATTTTTCCAATTCAAGAAACTAACCTCGGCACGGCCAGTAATGTACCAACCTGTTTTTGCCTTATCTGTATAATTATACGTGACATCATATCCGCCCTTGGCATCAGGTTTTATATAACTTGGGGCCGCAGACGCCGCAGTCGTAATGCCCAATGCAACAAATAAAGTGAACAGTTTTTTCATGGTAAAAATCCTCCTAAATTTCTAGATAGTATATCACATTTCGATTCGCTTTCCAAAACATAAAAAACAGTTGTTGACATTTTTTTGCAAATTCTGCTAAATTATTATCAGCAACTAGTAATAGTTTTATAAAATTAGAAAGGAATTTAAATGAAAAAGGTTCTGATTGGTTTTGCAATTTTAACTGTGGCTGCATGCACCAAGGTGCCCAGCAACATCAACGACGACAAGGTTTTTTATGCCTTTGATTCAGCCGAGGTTTCAGACACCGCACGCAGAAATCTAAAATCCCAGGCCTTGTATATGAAGAAAAACCCCAACAAAAATGTCGTTATGGCTGGTCACTGTGACGAACGCGGCTCAACTGAATATAATTTAGCACTGGGGGCATTACGTGCGGGAAATGCTGCACATGTCTTGATTCATGACGGGATTGAGCCGGAACGTATTAAAACAATTTCTTACGGCAAGGAAAATCCACAGTATCCTGGTTCTGGCGAAGAGATTTGGGCAAAAAACAGAAATGCTACAACCAAGGTTGTTGACCAGAAATAAAAAATGCGCCAACGGCGCATTTTTTTCTTTTGACCGAAAAAATTTTTTTTACTATGATTCATACCATGGAAGATAATACAGCAATTTCGTTTGCAAATGTGGCCGCTGCATATGACGATAAAAGCGAAGTTTTGACCGATGTGTCGTTTAACATCAGTGCTGGTGCGTTCTATTTTTTATCTGGCGCATCGGGCGCAGGAAAGACAACACTGCTGCGGTTGATTTACCAATTGCACAAGCCGCTGCGCGGGCAAATTAAATTATTTGGACGCGTCACAAATGAAATGTCGCGCAACGACATTGCGCACATGCGTCATAAAATGGCAATCGTGTTCCAGGAATATTCCTTGCTGTCACACCTGACAGTATTTGACAATATCGCACTGCCGTTGCGCGTGCGTGGCATGGGCGAGAATCAAATAAAAAAACTGGTGCCAAAGGTTTTGGAATGGGTCGGGCTGGCCAAATATGCCGATGCGAATCCACTGTCATTATCCGGCGGTCAACAACAACGTGTTTCTGTTGCGCGCGCCATTATTGTCCAGCCATCAATATTACTGGCCGACGAACCGACAGGCAATCTGGACGACGAAAACGCGTCACGCTTGATGGAATTGTTTATTCAGATGAATAAAATGTTTGGCACAACGATTATATTGGCCACACATAATAAAAAACTGATGGACACCTATAAATTTCCAGTAATCCATGTTGAAAATCATCGCGTTGGATTTGGCACTCACCCGACCAAAGCCACCGAGGCTATTGCAAAAACCAAACCAGACATAAAAAAAATATGGAAGGGCCCAAAACCACAAAACTATTTTACCGAATTATCAAAACAATTTGACGATATTGGGAACGCATAATGAAATCACCTGTTGTATTTTCACTGGTTCGCAGCCAATCAATTTTTATGACAGCAATTATGTCACTGTTGACATTTTTGGCAGTTCTGGCGTTTGGGCTTTGCCTGTCTATTGGCACTGGCGTCATGCGTTGGAATACTCAGTGGGACCTGTTTGCCACAGTCCAGGTTATGAATTCTGATAACAGTGCGGCAGTCAAAAAAATAATCAACGAAAACACGGACAAGACAGTTTCTGTGACCGAAATTACATCCGAACAAATGACTGATTTAATGCGTCCATGGATGTCATCTGGGGGTGACGCACTGAAAAATTACCTGCCCCAGATGTATGAAATTCAGTTTAAAACAAAGACCGATTTAAACACGTTCGGTCGCCAAATCGGCAACAACGCACGATTTTTATCACACAGTGCTGCATTGAAAAATTCCACCACTGCAGGTTGGTATATGATTATGATTTCTGCACTGATTTTGGCAATGGTATTGGGCGCAATTGGGGTATGTATATCGTATATTGCGCGTAATACTGCACTGTTGCATAAACGCGAATTGGAAATATTAAACCAGGTTGGTGCAACCGATTCATTTGTCGCACGTCAAATGCAAATTATCGTTACAAAAATTTCTGTAATGGCGGCAGTGGCCGGATTCTGTGCCGCAGCATTGGTATTGCTGATGATTTTAGGTGTGGCACACGGTGCCCGCGTTGGACTGATTGCGATGATTGGTTTGTCTGGGGCCGGCTGGGGAATATTGGCTCTGTTACCTGTGGCAATAGTGATATTTGCAATTTATATAACACGTCGCACAACATTGAAAATTTTAGCAAATAACTAAATCGCTGATGAAATTACTAACACCTTCTTTGTTGTTTCTTGGATTATTTGTGCTGGGTGGCACAATGTTTAAATCTATGTCGCCGACCCAGTGCGGCACGATATTGCCAGACGACAGTATATTTGTCCTGACAGGTGACATGCGTCGAATTCCATTTGCAATGCGAATGCTGCGAACCTATCCTGACGCAGATTTATATATTATCGGCGTAGGCGCAGACGCATCATATGAAATGACCCGTCGCGTAACAATTGAATCAGAATCTAAATCTACGTATCAAAACGCACGAGCGATTCACGACATTGTCGTGCGTGCTGGCCTGGACCGAATCGTCTTAATAACGACCGAAGATCATATGAATCGCGCATCATACTTGGTGCGTTCTGAGTTACCAAATGTAGAGGTCGTTGCATGCCCTGCCCGATTAGCAGGCATGCCGCCGGCACGCCGTCTGGAACGCTGGACCATAGAGTATGTAAAATACATTGCCACTATGCTTGGTATCAAGGAAGGGTAAAAAACACAACGTAAATTAAGGGAATGCAGTGAAATGTTAAAAACGATTTTGTTTAAATTTTTATTAGCCGTATATTATATCGCTTGGTCACCAATCATATTGATTGGTCTGATATATAAACCGTTAAACGATTTTCTGGTGGTCACCTGTGCTGGTGGGGTATTGGTTCTGGCTCGACTGATTGTCGGAATAAAATACGAAATTCATTATCCCCCGGTCGAAGAAAATGGTATCCCGGTTGCACCAAATGAAAATTCACGTCTGGACGGCAAAGCAATTGTCGCGGCAAAGCATATGTCTATTCTGGAAATCGCGATTTTATCAACCCATATTCCGAATTCATTTTTTATCGTAAAGCGTGAAATAATGTGGTTGCCAATTTATGGCTGGGCATTTTGGCGTATGGGGCTGCAACCGGTAAATCGTGCGCGTGGTGCAACAAATATGAAAAAATTGGCCCATGCGGTTGGCGAAAAAATTATGAACGGACAAACACTGATTATTTTTCCCGAAGGCACCCGTGTAAAGCCTGGCACGCGCCCACAATTGCGCCGTGGATTATTATTCTTGGCCCATGAATTAAAGTTACCGATTTTACCAGTCGGTACCGATGCGGGCTTGTATTGGCCAAAACACGGCAGAATGCGTGGTGGCACTGCAAATATTTGGATAGAACCAATATTACCATGCAATGCATCATTGGACGAAATCCGTGACGCAATCAACCGTCACAGCGCATAAAAAATACCGCCACTTGGCGGTGTTTTTTATTTGAACTTTATTTGCACCAACCATCACGACGACCACCACTATACGGTCGGCCCAATTTTTCATTTACCAGTATTTTCCCTACATCGCGCCCCAATACATCTAACACGTGCGCATCAATCCGCCCCAGATATTTATCATCTTTGATTTCTTGCAATTCGACCGTGGTCCCTATCGGCAATAATTCTGCCAACCGCGCCTTGGCCGCGAATGCCGCCCTGATTTCAGATTCACACTCGCCGTGAATTTCAGGCGTATCAACATTTATCAGACGGACGCGCACCGTAATTTTTGTATCATCTGCCAATGTAACCCGTCCAGCAAACGTATCACCATCAATGATATAATCCACCACAACCGGCGTAGCATTTGCCGCCCCAGTAACAAATAAAGCCACCAAAAACGAAACTATCCTGAACATCTATTCTCTATGCTCCATTATCTATGCTCTAAAAATGCGCCATGTGGCGCATTTTTTACGGTAACTTTGGCGACCATGTTGGTTCAACACCATTGACATTTTCTGGCAATTCAATGTCATATACGTTTTGACCGGTTATATCAACACTGCGGATATGGCTGATACGTTCAATACCGTCCAGGGCCTTTTCTGTTTCATAATACACCACCCGGCGCGAGCCCGGTGCCCAAGATGGTGCCTCCATATACCAGCCACCAGCCAATATTTTTTCATTACGTCCCCGCGGATTCATAATGCCAATATAAAACGTGTCATCTGCCATTTTTGTGAACGCAATAAACTGACCATCAGGCGACCACGCCGGTGTAGCATACCGCCCCGCCCCATATGTCAAGCGCGTTGGTTCTAACGTATCTAAATCCATAACCCAAATCTGTTGATTCCCACTGCGGTCTGAATTAAATACCATTTTTTTACCGTCAGGCGAATACGACGGACTGGTATTCAATGAATGCCCAAATGTTAACTGGCGCAACTGTTTGGATTCAATATCATATTCATATATGTGCGTAATTCCATTTTTAACCAACGACAATGCGATACGCGAACCATCAGGCGAGAAACGCGGGGCAAAATTCATTCCACCAAATTGCCCCAGACGACGTTGCGCCCCGGTATTCAAATCCAGCGTCCAAACCATTGGATCGTCATTGCGGAACGATAAAAATACAACTGTTTGCATATTCGGCGAAAAATGTGGTGACATAACAAACGTCTTGTCATCTGACAAATACCGCATTCCATATCCATCTTGGTCCATTATGGCCATACGCTTTGTCCGGTTATGTACTGGCCCTGTTTCAGCAATAAATACAATTTGAGTGTCAAAATAGCCAACCTCGCCCGTCAGCCGTTCATAAATTGCATCAGCCATAATATGCGCCAAACGTCGCGCTGACTTTTTGGACGAAATCAGCGATTGCGCCTCTATCTGTTCTTTGCC
>OQWM01002283.1_pt1 | contig 13090 bp, 10 predicted proteins | sample 1691531 | NCBI WGS metagenome assembly OQWM01 (sample SAMN03418257, study PRJEB22391) | human gut metagenome | biome: human-gut; feature: organic feature; material: feces | host: Homo sapiens | place: Tanzania | collected 2013-01 | reverse complement strand
TTCTCAATGGGGTGAATGTATTTCCAAAAAAGTTCAAGTTATTTTTTAACGATTAGTAAATATAAAAAGATGAACGTCAAAGATTTTTCTTATATTCGCGAAAAACATAGACTTATGAAATACCTAATCTCAGCGCTGACCATTATCGCGATTTCAGCCTTTTCTTTCCAGGCCAATGCGCAGGAAAACATTTCCACAGACGCTCCGGAGGCCATTCAAGAAGTTTACAAACTGGAAAAGATATCCCGCAGACAGAACATGCCGGCATTCAGGAATGAGGTCGAGCTCAGCTACGGCCGCGTAACTCTTGCTGATATGGCACACGTGCTTTCCGGCGCATTTGTCGCCCTCTTTACTGGCGGATATTCCCAATTCGACAATTTCAACGCCTATGGTTCTGTCAATGCAGAATACTACAGAGTCCTGAACAAGACGTTCTCCGTGGGAGGGCTTGTCGGCTGGTCTGGCGGAAGCGCTGACGTAGTGGACAAGAACAAGGTCAAGACAGGCACTTCCGATTACAGCGCCTATGTAATCATGCCTTCCACCAAGATATTCTGGTTCAGAAAGGACCACGTGGCCATGTATTCCAAGCTTTCAGCCGGCATCATGTTCATCGACGACTACGATGAAGGCTCCAAGAGCACAGACTACTCCCCTCTCTTCTCATGGCAGGCAGGAGCAGTCTGCGTCCAGGCCGGCGGCCAAAGGGTACGCGGCTTCGTTGAACTCGGCATCGGCATGACCGGCCTCATAGTCGGCGGCATCAACGTCGCGTTCTGACGGAGTTTCTCGCTCTGACGAAGCTTCCCGTTCTGACGGAGCTTCCCGCTCTGAAGCGTCGCGCTCTGACGTGGAAGAATATCTTTCTGACTCCGCAGCGCCTATAAGGCTAGTTCCAGTTGGCCACCTTCCAATGAAGCTGGTCGAATCTATGAGTACAATGAGCAGCAAAAAAAGCTTTCCTGCTCATTGCTTTTCCATGTTTTTTGTGGTCTCGATTATGAAGCACCAATTCCTGAAACAAATTATACAAAAATGTGTTAAATTCACGTTAAAGTGTTACAAAGTACTAGGAGGAACCTGCACCTGAAGATCAAGACATTGACAGGAAAGTCTCCTGTGGAACTGATAAAGACAATGAGGATGAAACGCGCCTGCGAACTGATGAAGGAGACGGCTCTTTCAGTGGCGGACATCGCCGAGCAGACCGGATTGCAGACTCCGGGATACTTCATCAAGGTGTTCAAGAACCACTTCGGAGAAACACCTGGACACTATGCATCCCGAGTACGCCAACAGTAAATGAATCCGATCCATTTCAATGCACTTTGTCATAGCCGGAGACAAGAAGTCGTTTTTCGCCCGTCATACGCCGCCATTGCATTGACATTTCTAACAAGGATACGCGGAAAATGATGGGAATTCCAGAAATTTCTTCTTATTTTTACATGTTGGTTGGTAAGACCGAGAATATCCTTACGGAATTAAAGGGAAACAACACAAATAATTGATAAAAATGAAGAAATTACTTTCATTGGCACTAGCCATTACGCTATCAGCGGGATTTGCCTCAGGTCAGGAGACACCTAAATGGATCCGGTCAAACAGCATTTCTCCTGACGGGACCAAAATCGCGTTCAGCTACAAAGGAGACATTTTCGTCGTACCTGCCGCAGGCGGACGGGCATTGCAGATTACCACAAATCCTGCATACGACTCGAATCCGAAGTGGACAGCTGACGGAAAGAACATCGTATTCACTTCCTACAGAGAGAAGAGCAGAGACATTTTCATAACCTCATGCGAGGGCGGCACTCCCAAGAGACTCACTTTCCACCCGGGACACGAGACTCTGCAGGCTGTTCTTCCTGACGGAAAAGTCCTGTTCACAGCCAACATCCAGCAGGATGTGACATATGACGGATATCCTGGAGACGCACAGCTGTATTATACAGACATCAACGGCGCCAGACCGGTAAGAGTCACCTCACTCCCTTTATCAGCATTGACAATCAACAAGAACGGCACAATCCTCTACGAGGACCTGAAAGGATATGAGGATCCGCTCAGAAAGCATCACACATCTGCCGTGACGCGTGACATCTGGATGTACAAAGGAAATGACAACTCCGGCAAACTGAGCATCAATGAAAACGGAACATTCAAGAAGCTCACATCCTACATCGGAGAAGACAGGAACCCTGTATTCGCAGCAGACGGGGACACATTCTACTATCTAAGCGAGCAGAACGGAACCACCATCAATGTCTTCAAGAGTTCCGTGAGCGCTCCAGAAAAACCGGTCCAGCTTACTTTCGAGACCAAGAACCCTGTCAGATACCTGTCCGTAGCCGACAACGGAACATTGGCATACTCTTACAATGGCGAGCTTTACACCATGAAAGAGGGACAGGAGCCTAAGAAAGTGGAAATCACCGTATTCTCGGACCAGGACGAAAGAGACATCGAAAGACTCACCATCGCAGCAGGAGCCACATCAATGTCAGTCGCTCCTAGCCAGAAAGAGATTGCCATCGTGCTCAGAGGTGACGTGTTCGTGACATCGGCAGACTACAAGACAACCAAGAGAATCACCAACACGGCCACACAAGAAAGAAACGTAAGCTTCTCTTCTGACGGAAGGACAATCTACTACTCCGCAGAAAGGGACGGACACTGGGGAATCTGGCGTTCTTCACTCGTGAACAAGGAAGACAAGTACTTCACATACGCAAACGACTTCAAGGAGGAATTGTTCTCTGACGAAGGCGAGACATGTTTCCAGCCGCAGGTATCACCTGACGGAAAATATGTAGCATTCCTCCGAGACAGGACCGAGCTCGTGATCAAGCCTACTAAGGGAGGCAAGACCATATCTCTCCTCAAGGACGTGAACTACTCATACAGCGACGGCGACCTTTCATTCGAATGGAGTCCGGACAGCCATTATCTCCTTTCATCATACCAGGCAAACGGAGGATGGAACAACGTGGACATCGCACTCGTTGACATTGACACGAAAGAAGTTACCAACCTCACTGAAAGCGGCTACAACGACGGCGCATTCAGATGGGCACTCGGCGGAAAGGCTATGGTATGGCAGTCTGACAGAGACGGTTACAGAAGCCACGGCAGCTGGGGCGCAGAAAATGACGTATATATCATGTTCTTCGACGCGAAGGCAATGACCGAGTTCTTCAGAGACAAGGAAGACGATGAAATCGCAAAACTTCTTACCGCTGAAGACAAGAAGGCAGCCAAGGAAGAGAAGAAAGACGAGAAGAAGGACAGCACAGCATCCAAGAAGAGCGAGAAACTCAAGCTCGACCTTGCAAACAGGGCTGACAGAATCTTCAGACTCACAAGCTTCTCCGGCAGACTCGGCGACCACTATCTCACAGAAGACGGGAAGAAACTGTTCTATGAGACAAGACTTGAGAGCGGATATGACCTCTGCGTGAAAGACACCAAGGAAGGCAACGTCAAAGTCCTCAAGAAAGGTGTAGCAGGAGCCATCATTCCATCATCTGACGGAAAATACATCTATATCGCATCCGGATTCGGCATCAGCAAGATCGGCGTAAACGGAGGCGAGACCAAGAACATCAGCTACGCTGGAGAATATGAGTTCAAGCCTAAGGCCGAGCGTGAATATATCTTCGACCACATGTGGAAACAGGTCAAGGAGAAATTCTACGATCCTGAGCTTCACGGAGTTGACTGGAACTACTACAAGGAGAACTACTCGCAGTTCCTCCCTTACATAAACAACAACTTCGATTTCCAGGAACTCCTTTCTGAAATCCTCGGTGAACTGAACGCATCCCACACCGGCGGACGTTACCAGTACAGAAGCGGTCTGAACATGGGCCAGCTCGGCGTTCTCTATGACGAAGACTATGCAGGTGACGGTCTCAAGGTCAAGGAAGTACTCCCTGACGGAGCACTCTCCATCGCCTATCCAGAACTCAAGGAAGGTGACATCATCGCAAGCATTGACGGAAAAGAAATCAAGGCAGGCGAAGACTGGTACCAACTCCTTACAGGAAAGGCAGGCAAGAAGACTTCGGTAATCATCAAGAAAGGCGGCAAGAAGGAAGTGGAAGTATTCGTGGAGCCTTCATTCTCAGATGCAGGACTCATGTATAACCGCTGGATCAGACAGCGCGAAGCCAAGGTTGCTGAACTCTCCGGAGGAAAGATCGGATACGTACACGTTGAAGGCATGAACTCCCCTAGCTTCAGGAACGTTTACTCAAAGGCTCTCGGCAAGTACCGTACTACAGAAGCCCTCATCGTGGACACAAGACACAACGGAGGCGGATGGCTGCACGATGACCTCGTGACATTCCTCACAGGCAAGGCATATGTAGAATACAGGCCAAGAGGCCGTTATATCGGAACTGACCCTTACAGCAAATGGACAAAACCTTCATGCGTCCTCACTTGTGAAGACAACTACTCTGACGCATGCGGATTCCCATACGCTTATCAGGCACTCGGCATCGGCAAGATCATCGGAGCACCTGTACCAGGAACAATGACAGCCGTATGGTGGGAGAACCAGATCAACTCTCAGATTATCTTCGGTATCCCTCAGGTCGGCGCATGGTGCCTCAAGGAAGGACAGTACAACGAGAACCATCAGGTAGAACCCGACATTCTGGTTTACAATGACCCTGTATCCGTCCTGAAGGGCGAAGACAAACAACTCGAGGCTGCTGTCAAGGAAATGCTTTCTGAAGCATCCAAAAAATAATTTATATGGAAGACAGAAAAATCGTCATTATCCCGACGTACAACGAGAAAGAAAACATCGAAAACATCATCCGGAAAGTTTTCTCTCTCGACGGAGGGTTTGACATTCTCATCATCGATGACGGATCCCCTGACGGGACCGCAGCCATCGTCAAAAGACTTCAGCAGGAATTCCCGGAAAGGCTCCACATGATAGAGCGTCCGGGAAAGTTGGGCCTTGGAACGGCTTACATCACCGGATTCAAATGGTCTATCGACAAGGGATATGACTATACATTCGAGATGGATGCGGATTTCTCGCACAATCCTGAAGACTTGCCAAGACTGTATCAGGCCTGCAAAGACGGGGCTGACCTGGCCATCGGTTCAAGATACTGCGACGGAATCAGCGTCATAAACTGGCCGATAGGACGAATCATAATGTCCTACTACGCTTCAGTTTATGTAAGGACTGTACTCGGAATGAAAGTCTATGACTGCACCGCCGGCTTCAAATGCTACAGCAACGAGGTGCTCAGGACCATCGACATGGACAAAGTCGAGATGAAGGGCTACGGATTCCAAATCGAGATGAAATACACGACCTACAAACTCGGATTCAAGATTACTGAGGTGCCTATAATCTTCGTAAACCGCAAAGCCGGCACATCCAAGATGAGCGGCGGCATTTTCGGAGAGGCATTCTGGGGCGTCTTGAAACTGAGATTCAGGAAGTTAAAACCGAAAGCATAAACACATGAATACGGACAGAAGAATTCTTCTGTCAGGCGCGTCCCTTGCCACAGCCCAAGAGGTGAGGCAAGGGGCGCTTCTGATTAAAGGAGAGAGCATAGAGAAAATATGGAAGGTCAATGACAACGGAGCCGTCGATTACAACGGCACCAGCATCGGCCCGGAAGCATTGACAACAAAAATACTTGAGGATTATCCTGATACTGAGGTCATGGATGTGAAGGGAAAGGTCCTGATGGCAGGCGGCATCGACGCCCACGTACATTTCAGAGAGCCCGGAATGACTCAGAAGGCGGACATGAACAGCGAATCCAAGGCAGCCCTGCTCGGAGGAATAACGTCTTTCATTGACATGCCGAACAACAATCCTCCTGCCACAAGCCTCGGCCGCATCAAGGAGAAATGCCGGCTTGCTGAGGGAAGATGCTACGCGAACTGGGGATTCCACATCGGCGCGGACAATGAAAATGCCGAGGACATCAGCAGATGGACGGAAGAAGACAAGTCAATGTTCGCAGGCGTCAAAGTCTTCATGGGTTCCTCCACCGGAAACATGCTCGTGGACAAGGGCAACACCCTCGAAGAACTGTTCAGTCTCAAGGACGCAAGAGTGCTGATCCACAGCGAGGACGAGTCCATAATCAAGGCAAATCTGGAAAAGGCCAAGGAAATGTTCGGAGAGGACATACCGATGAAGGCCCATGAGGATATCCGCAGCAGACAGGCATGTATCCGCAGCACGATAAAGGCATTGGAAATGGCCATAAAATACGGAACCAAGCTCCATGTCTGCCATGTGACCACTGCCGAGGAAGTGGAAATGATTCGTACGGCCAAGAAATATAATCCAGAGATAACTGCCGAGACATCAGCAAATTATCTTTGGTTCTGCGACGAGGATTACGACCGTCTGGGCAGCAAAGTAAAGTGCAATCCGGCAATAAAGAAGGCAAGCGACCGGGCAGCATTGAGGCAGGCATTGAAAGAGGGCGTCATTGACACGATCGGATCCGACCACGCGCCTCACCTCGCAGAAGAAAAGAACCGTCCATATCTGACGTGTCCTTCAGGCATGCCGTCAATACAGCAGGAACTTTCTGTTCTGCTGACCATAGCTGACGAGGAGGAGATTCCTCTCAATGTCATCGCATCGGCAATGTCGGAGAAGGTAGCGTCAATGTTCGGAATCAAGGGCCGCGGAGCGCTGAAAGAAGGCAACGCAGCGGACATCCTGGTCATCGACATTGACAAGGAATTTACTGTAGGCGAATCAGATATGGGTGCGGCAGGAGCCGCCTACAAATGCGGCTGGACGCCATACGAAGGTGCCAGGCTGAAAGGCATGGCTACAGACGTTTTCCTGAACGGAGAACACGTCGTGGCCGATGGCCGGCTGATTGAAGACAAACCTCTCGGGAAACCGTTATTTTTTATGGCATAACGGTTTCTTGAACACGTACTGTGACATGACCACTCCGACGCATGAGACTATGATACCGGTCCACTGCAGAGGAGTGAGCATTTCATGTCCGAGAATCCAGCACTCCAACGCTGTGAATACAGGGATTGCTGACAAGAAGATGCTGGACTTGGCAACGCCGAGACACTTGATGGTGTTTGCCCACAAGCCGAACGCAAGGCTTGAGCAGAGGACTGCCAGACAGAGTATCGGTTCCCATACTTCCCATGAAAGATAGACACTTGCATCGAAATTCTTGATTCCTGATGTAAGGAAAAGCGGAAAGAGATATAATGCACCTATGAGGAACTGATACATCACGATTACGATAGGCGAATAATTGCTTGCCAGCACCTTCGTGAAAGATGCGTGGCCGACCTCCGCCAGAACCGCAATTACAAGCAGAATGATTCCGAAAATGAACTTGTCGCCTATACCGCCTGCGGAGAGCGTAACCATCACAATACCGCCAAGACATATGAGGATGCCGAGCATATTGAATATCGAGAACTTCTCCTTGAAAACCAGAACTCCAACCATAACCGAGAAAATCGGGGTAGCGGCAATAATCAATGCGCTGATGGTCGGAGACTCCGTGAAACGGATTCCGTAAGTCTCACATACGAAATAAATGAACGGTTCGAAAAAAGCAATCAGAAGAAAATAAGGGATATCCTTCTTCTTCATGACAATATCTTTTCCCGTAAGGACGGCAACACCAAGCAAAACCAGACCTGCAATGAATATTCTGACGAATACTATGTATTCGACAGGGATGCCTATCGCCAAGAGCCTATCACTCCACAAATACGACATTCCCCATAATACGACTGAAAGCAAAGACAGTAAATATACTGAAACCAACTTGCCACCACCTATTTTTTCTGCAGATTCCATCTGATTAATTTTTATTATCCTCTTGCAAAAATAACATTTTTAACGAGAATTACGAATAAATCGAAAGGAAATATTACAAATTACCTTATCTTTTATAAACAAACTGCCCGCTTTTCTGTCTTTTCTTCATTCGTATCAGACTCTCTGCACATATCCCTGACTCACATCATAAAAACAAAAACCCTCCGCTAAGGGAGGGCTAATCATATATGTATCAGACTACTTCACGAGTCTCAGCGAGATGCGTTTTCGGTCGAGATCGACACCGATGACCCTGACTGTCACATGCTGGTGAAGTTTCAATGTCACCTTGTCGCCACGCCTTCCCATCTGGGAAACATGGATAAGTCCGTTTTCATGGACGCCGACATCCACAAAAGCGCCGAAGGCCGTGATGTTCGTGACGATGCCAGGGATTTCCATTCCCTCATGAAGGTCTTCTATTTCATGGATATCATCAGCGAACGAGAACTCCTGTGCTGCCTCACGCGGGTCACGGCCCGGCTTGGCAAGCTCCTTCAATATATCATTGACTGTAGGAAGACCGAAATCTCCCTCCACATATTTCTCTGGCTTGATGCCGGAGCACATCTGCGCATTGCCTACCAGCTCGCTTGCGGATACGCCCAAATCAGCAGCCATCTTGTCCACGATATGATAACATTCAGGATGTACAGCTGAATTGTCGAGCGGATTCTCCGCACCAGGTATCCTGAGGAATCCGGCGCACTGCTCGAAAGCCTTCTCTCCAAGACGCGGAACCTTCAGCAGCTCCTTTCTTGAACGGAAACCGCCCTTTTCAGAACGTGTCTTGACAATGCTTTTCGCAAGAGCCGGCCCGATACCGGAAACATAACTCAGAAGATAAGTACTTGCTGTATTGAGGTTTACACCGACAGTATTGACACAACTCTCGACAGTATTGTCCAGTTTTTCCTTAAGCAGCGCCTGATCTACATCATACTGATACTGTCCTACACCGAGAGACTTCGGGTCGATTTTCACAAGTTCGGCAAGCGGGTCCATTAGACGCCGTCCGATAGAGACCGCTCCCCTCACGGTAACATCCTCATCCGGGAATTCCTCGCGGGCAACATCCGAAGCCGAGTAGATGGACGCTCCGTCCTCACTCACCACGAACACCTTGCAGCCGTCAGGGAGAGGAACCCTCTTTATGAACTCCTCAGTCTCGCGGCTTGCCGTACCGTTTCCTATCGCAATAGCCTGGATGCCATACTTCTCCAGCATTGACGAAACTGAAGTTATTGCCTTGATCTTCTCGTTCTTCGGAGGATGCGGGTACACAATCTCATGATGGACGAGTTCTCCGTTTTCATCGAGGCAAACAATCTTGCATCCGTTTCTGAATCCCGGGTCGATGGCCATTGTCCTCTTCTGGCCTACAGGAGATGCGAGAAGCAACTGCTTGAGGTTTTCACCGAAGACTACAATGGAATCCTGATCCGCCTTCTGCTTGGCCTCCCTGAGGATTTCAGTAGTGATGGACGGCTCGAGAAGACGCTTGTAGGCATCATCCACAGCCATCCTTATCTGTTCAGCAAGCTTGCCTGCCGGATAACGTCTCTCCTGACAAAAATCATAGTAAAGTTTATTGCCGCACTTCTCGGCATCAGCATCGATCTTCACTGAAAGCCATCCGGCTTCTTCTCCCCTGAGCATGGCGAGAAGACGGTGCGCAGCTATACGTGAAAGCGGCTCGGAATAGTCGAAATATCCTTGGAATTTCTGGGCATCGGCACTCTCGCGTCCGGATTTGGTCGCCTTCGACACTACTCTCCTCGTACGGAAAATACCCCTGAGAGTCTCCCTGACCTTCGCAGACTCGCTCAGACGCTCGGCAATTATATCCCTGGCACCAGCAAGGGCAGCATCAATGTCAGCGACCTTGTCATTCACGAACTTGGCCGCCTCAGCGTCCAGATTCCTGACATTGACCTCATACATCTTGTCGGCAAGCGGTTCCAGTCCGGCCTCTTTCGCTATGGTAGCCCTGGTTCTGCGCTTCGGCCTGAACGGGAGATACAAATCCTCCAACTCATTGGCATTGACACAGTTCTCGATTGCGGCACGCAATTCCGGCGTCAGCTTCTGCTGCGATTCGATGGTCGCGAGAATCGAGGCCTTGCGCTTCTCCATTTCGACGAAGACGTCTGTCCAGTGGCGGATGTTCGCGACCTGCTCATCATCCAGACCGCCGGTACGTTCCTTCCTGTAACGGCTGATGAACGGTATCGTGCAGCCTTCCTCGAAAAGCGTCGCACAGTTCTCCACCTGCCAGTCCTTCACGCCGAGAAGACCGGCTATATAATCGACATAGATTTGTTTCATTTTTCGTGTATCAGTTTGGGGGCCAAAGGCATACGCGAGGCCCAAGTCATTAATCCTGTGACAATACCTTCAGTTCGTCCCTATACGCAGAGAATATCTTCGATTTGGAAACGAATCCGATATACGTCCTGTCTTTCTTGACCACCGGAAGATTCCAGGCGTCAGTCTTTTCAAATTTCTTCATCACGCTGTCCATCTTCTCATCCTCGAAAACGTAAGCCGGAGAGGACTTCATGTAGTTATAGACATGGCGCGTCTTATACAAGTCGGTCTGGAACATGTCCTTACGCACATCCTCCAGCGAGACATAGCCCTGGAAATGTTTCTTGGAATCCAGCACCGGGAACAGGTTCCTCGCAGAATTCGACACTACATGAACCAGTTCGCCGAGGGTTGCGTCAATGCTGACCGTACTGAAATTGCTCTCGACCAGGTCAGATGTCTTCAGGAGCGTCAGCACAGCCTGGTCACTGTTATGTGTCAGCAGGTCTCCGGTCTTGGCGATTCGCTTGGTATAAATCGAGTATTTCTCTGAGATACGGATAGTTCCGAAAGCTATCGTAGAGGTGATGATAAGCGGGATGAAAAGCTCGTAACCACCTGATATTTCAGCGATAAGGAAGATAGCAGTCATCGGTGCCTGCATAACTCCCGCCATAAGTCCAGCCATTCCCACGAGCACGAAATTCTGTTCCGGAACGACAAACTCCGAACCGGCCAGCACAAGGTTCGTAATTCGCGCAAGGATGAATCCGGCTATGGCACCGACAAAAAGAGTAGGACCGAAAGTTCCTCCGACACCGCCGCCGGAATTTGTCAATGTCATTGAAAAGACCTTGAAGAAGAGTATCAATGCGAAGAAGACCGGTACAAGCCACGGCGAATGCAGCATGAAAGCCAGAACGGTATCTCCGTCGTATGAAATCTGCTGTCCGTTCAAGAGCGGGGACAATGCATCATAACCTTCTCCATAGAGAGGCGGGAAGAGGAAAATCAGCAATCCAAGCCCCGCGGCACAGAAAAACCATTTCTTGTAAGGACTCTTCATCTTGCCGAGCTTATCCTCCAGCCACAAGGTGGTTCTCAGGAAATACAGGGAGCATCCTCCGCAGAAAAATCCCAGGAGAATGTAGAAAGGGACATTCTTTATGTCGAACGGGGTCAATGTACATTCGAAAGGAAGCGAGTCGCCAAGAAAGATGTACGACACCATCGTCGCCGAGACCGATGCCAGAAGAAGAGGCATCATTGACGTCATCGAAATATTGAAAAGGAGGATTTCCAATGTAAAAAGGACTCCTGCCAACGGTGCCTTGAAGATTCCCGCTACGGCTCCTGCGGCTCCGCATCCCAGCAGAATCGTCATGTTCCTGTAGGACATGCCCATATAGCGGGCGAAATTCGAGCCGATTGCCGCACCGGTATAGACGATAGGCGCCTCAGCACCGACGGAACCTCCGAAGCCGATTGTCAATGAACTCGTCACAATGGAAGACCACATGTTGTGCGGTTTGATTCTGGACTCGTTACGTGACACAGCCAAAAGGACCTTGGTAACTCCGTGCCCGATATTGTCTTTCACGAAAAATCTGAGAATCAGGAGGGAACAAAGCATACCGATACCCGGATAAACGAGATACAGATAATTGTCCCACGAGGCGTCAAACCAGTTCGTGAGCAAATTCTTGATCTCATGCACAAGAGACTCCAGAAGAACAGCAGCAAGACCGCTGCATATACCGACAGCCAGAGCAAGCACAAGAAGCTTGTTCTTTTCAGGCATACTCCTAAGTTTATCCCGCAACGCGGCCAAGTGTCTTTTCATCATTTCCACTAAAACGCACATTCCTTACAAACATACATAAAAAGCGGGTCACTAAAAAATTTATTTTAGCAACCCGCAGATAGTATTCTGACTCAAGACTAAGTAACATGAAAAAAATAAGTTGCCTCAGATTAAGAGAAGATTTTCGAGGATAGATCTGTTTTCGAAGAAGGAGTGTACTGGACGTACACGACTGATGAGAAAAAAGATATAGACCGAAAAGATTCCTTAAGATGATGCAGGTTATTTTTTGAAGGTTACTATGCGTCAGCCGAATCGTCATCCCCTGATGAATACTGGGAAATGTTATCATCAGGAAGAGTTTCGCCGTCTCCGGCTGCAGCTGAATTTCCGGTATCCTCACTGGCTTCAGACTCCTCGTTAAGCCACTTGTCAATATCCTCGGCATTATCAGTCTTGATTTTTATCTTCACAAGATAAATCGCATCAGGAAGTTCCATCGTAACAGCATAAAAGCAACTTCCGTCAGGTTTGTCATATTTTATGATATCAGGCAGATAGTCACTGAACCCCTTCGGATACTTCTCCGCAAACGCAGCCTGGAGCTCTGCAGACATTTTTTCATAGCTCACCACTGCTCTCTTTTTATGATTAGTCGCCATATATTTGTACAGTTTGTTTATATATTTCCGTTACATTTCGTTTCGGGGTGCAATAATAGGACATTTTTTCTGATTTGAAATGTGTTTGTTCACTTTTTTTTGAAGAAAAATGATTTTTGCATCTTTTTCTTATCCGGATTATGTTCTGTGAACACTGGTTTCATGGTTCTCGGGTCCAATCCGGAGTAGAACATGACTGACGAAGTGGTCATCGGAGTAGGAGTGAAATCCTGCACCTGGTCCATATAAATTCCCTTCAAAGCCGGGTTTGAAGCCAGTTTCTGCATGTCGCTCATGTGGCAGCCCGGATGCGAAGAAATGAAATACGGGACAATGCCTGTCCGCAGTCCCGCTTCGGCAGTAATCTTGTCAAATTCCTTGCGCAGGCGGCAGAAAAGCTTGAAGGAAGGCTTTCCCATATAATAGAGCACATTGTCCTCGGTA
>OQWM01002281.1_pt1 | contig 13093 bp, 10 predicted proteins | sample 1691531 | NCBI WGS metagenome assembly OQWM01 (sample SAMN03418257, study PRJEB22391) | human gut metagenome | biome: human-gut; feature: organic feature; material: feces | host: Homo sapiens | place: Tanzania | collected 2013-01 | reverse complement strand
TTGTAGCTACTTCACTTTGAGTTTTTCCTTTGAAATATCTAAGTATTATTATTTTTCTTTCTCTTTCATCTAATTCATCTATTAATTCATGAACACATATTTTATTTACTAATGTTCCTGTTTCATCTTTATTTGTACTAATTTTTGAAATTCTGGTTTCTCCTCCTGTTTCATCATACAATTCTTCGTCTATAGATTCTGGTCTCCTTATTGCATCTAAAGCTTCTACAATTTCTTCTTTTGATACATTAAGTTTTTCTGCAAGTTCATTTACCTTTAGTGCTTCTCCTGTTTTATTTATGTTTTGTCTTTGAATTTCGTTTATTTTTGTTGCAAGTTCTTTTATGCTTCTACTTACTTTTATTGGTCCATCATCTCTTATAAATCGTTTAATTTCTCCGTATAATATATGGTACTGCATATGTTGATATTCGTACATTATAGCTTACATCAAACCTTTGAATTGCCTTTATTAATCCAATACAGCCTATTTGGTATAAGTCTTCTATACTATGTCCTCGGCCAGAAAATCTTTTTACTATGCTCCAAATTAGCCCACTGTTTTGTTCAATAAGTTTAGACATTGCTTCTTCTGATTTGTTTTGTGCCTTTACAATATCTTCTGTTTCTATCTCGTACATAATTCCTCCGTTACTCATCTTTAATTACTTTTTTCATAGTAATTTTTGTACCAACTCCTACACCGTCTTCATTTAAGATCTCATGTCTCCGATTTAAAAATAACATTCCACGTACCTGATTATATCCTCGTTTCTTCAGCATAGTCATTGCCTGCGCATATTGTTTCTTTGAACCAATGCATGGATCATCAGCTCCCGCGATAAAAAGGATCGGAAGTGATGGATGTTTTACCTGCCATCCCTTTTTGTTGTAAGTTTCATCCATTAGTAAAAACAGATTTAAAAATCCATTATTGCTAAATACGAATCCATCCAATGGATTTTCATCATAAGCTTTTACATTTTCTTTGTTATAACTGATCCAGCCATTTTCAGATTCATCTTCTCCTAATGCCTTTCCATATAAACCAAACGCCATCTTCTGGAAGAACTCTCCTTTTTTGTGTGCTCCCATTTTACAAGCAGTTTTTGCAAGAAGGCTTGCGGCCTTTGCTGCTTTATTTTCACTTGGACTTCCACATACGATCAGAGAGTCTAGTTCATCATCATATTTTTTCAGATAACAACGAACCACCAAAGATCCCATGCTATGTCCGAACAAATGATAAGGAAGTTCTCCCCCATATCGTTCTTTCATCCATGTTGTTACCTGATGAGCATCTTCTATGATCGCTTTTCCACTGTCATCATAAAAATATCCAAGGTCTGCCGCATCTTTGACACTCTTACCGTGTCCTCTGTGATCGTGGATCACACTGATATAGCCATTGTCGCACAACATCTGCATAAAAGGCTCATAGCGTTCTTTATGTTCTGCCATACCGTGGCAGATCTGCACGATTCCCTTTGGGGATTGTTCCGGTTCCATAAGCAGAACGTGTAATTTTAATCCGTCTTGTCTTGATGTCAGATATACTGTTTTTTTCATTTTAAGCACCTCCGTTCTTGTTCTTGTTTTTAGTTTAACACAAAATCATGATTATATGGTAAACTAAACTTAATAACTACTAACTCTTTCATGGAGGGATTCATTATGAAAACTAGAATAAAAAAAGTGACTGCATTGCTTCTTTCCTGTATGCTGCTTTTTTCGATCAGCGGCTGTCAGAAGAAACGTACTGCGAAAGAAGTTTTGGAATCAAGTCTCAAACAAAGTTCCAAATTAAAAGATGCTGATTTCAGTGGAGAAGCTTCTTATAAGATTGCAAATAGTGATGTTTCTTCATCCTCAAACATTACGATCAAGATGAATTTTGACACAAAACTACAGACTGTTGATAAAGATCAGTTAAAAATGTCTATGACTTCTACCTTAAACATGCTTGGGCAGACTATGGATATGAATATGTATTATTCTGATGGTTATTATTATATGAACACCAATGGAACAAAGCAGAAAATAAAAATGGATATCGCAGGTCTTCAAAAACAGATTCAGTCAACCACAGGTCAGACTTCTTTGCCTGCAAAATATTACAAAGATCTGAAACTTAGTGAAAAGGATGGAAATACTGTTCTGAAATACAGTATCAATAATGATGGATTGAATCAATATGTCAAAGATGTTGCTTCCCAGATGACAACTGTAACTGGTGGAAGTAATGCCATTAAGATTTCTTCTTTGACAGGTACAAAAACATTGAATGACAAAGATCTTCCTGTGAAAGAATCCATCCAGATGGTTATGGAAAGCGGTGACAATGAGACAGGTTCGATCACTTTAAAAATGAACCTGACTTATCATAATCCTGGAAAATCTGTGACTGTGACCTTACCTGACGATCTGAATACTTATCAGGAAATTTCAAATTAATAATTTTTATTGCATCGGAAATTTCGATAAAATTCTAAAACAAACGACGTAAGCATCTTATTCTTTTGAATAGAATACTTACGTCGTTGTTTTTTATGATCTTATTTTAACTTGATCTTGATCGTTGCTTTTTTATTACTTCCATCTGTTGCCATCGCTGTGATCTTTATGGTCTTTTTCTTTCCTGCTTTCTTTGTCTTTACTTTACCACTTGATGTAACAGTTGCATATTTTGTATTATTTGATGTCCAACGAAGTTTTTTATTAGCTCCTTTGCTTGCTTTGACTACAGCTTTTAATTTCACTGTCTTTCCTGCTTTAACACTCTTCTTTCCTTTGATCGTGATCTTCTTTACTTCACCTTTCATAACCCGGATCACAAATGTTTTCTTTTTACCGCTTCCATCTGTTGTTATTGCTGTGATGATAACCTTTTTGCCTGCTGCTTTTTTGTTGATCTTTACGACTCCATTTTTATCTACTGTGGCAAGTTTGGAATTGCTTGTCGTCCATTTCACTTTGTCTTTTGGAAGATTCGTTGTCAGTTTGATCTTTTTGCCCGGAGCAATTTTATCAGAGATTGCCCCAATTGTGATATTTTTGATCTGCTGATCATCTTTTCCTGTATTGTTCGTTTGATCATTTTTTCCTGTATTGTTCGTTTGATCATCTTTTTTTGTATCTAACGTGTTATTATTTACTGGCACTTTTTCTACGGTAAATTTAACCGTTGGTCTTGTGACGGTCTGGTTTGTTGCATAATGGTTCATGTTGGTTATTGTATGATATTGGTCTTCATCAATAAAATATGTCAGATAATAAGTGCCTTCTTTTTGTGCTGTGACTTTCTGCGCACCTTTTCCACCACTTAATGTAATATCTCCATTTTCTATTGGATCTCCACTGGCATCTGTTATTTTCCAAGTACCATATTTACTTTGGAAACCGTAATATACGGCATCTTTTTCGTTCATTCCATTCAATTGAATCTGATTTAATGAGAAACTCTCTCCACTCTTCATTGCCTGATCATGCCTGTCTGCCACAACTTTAGTAAGCGGTCTCGTTGCGATCAGTTCATCAACTTTACTCTCTGTTGTCAATAGATCTTCTGTATAAGAACCACCTGCTGTACACATTAAAACGTTCCGGCTAATGCGGTTGATCGCTTTGTCTGCTGTTTGATCATTCTTAATATTTGTCCAACTAATTCCGTCTTTATCTGTATCTGTAGGATGAAGAACTGCTCTGTTTTTTAAGGAAGCTCTTGCATTACTTCCACTGAATGTTCCTAGCACATATGTTGCTGCAGCATTGTAGCCTACGATCGTTACATCATAATTGATCAGTACTGGACATTTATAATAAGTCACTGCCTTCTGTTTTTTCTGTTGTTGCCTGATATAGGCTGCCGTATATGGTGGTAATGTTATTGTTGCTTCGGACGATGTTTCTGTTGTCTTGCTTTCACTTTTCTCATTAGACCATCCATTTTCAATTGCCTGCGATGTATTAAATCCAATAGTCCCTGTAATTTCTCCAAATACACCTAATGCTTTCTTATATTCTACGGACACTGATTCTTCATACGTATATGATTTAGATCCATTTACTGCATTTGTAACTGTATAGTTTACCGCATTTGTTAATGACTGCGTTCCAGAAACTGTCGTTCCACTGTCATTATTGTAGCCTGCCGTATACATTGGACTTTTTTCTTGTTCATCACTGATCTCACGATGATAACTTCCTTCATTCATTGGATAGATTGGTGAAACCTTAAAATTATGGAAGTACACCGTCATTGCTCGAAATTGAACTGTTAAATAGGCATCAAAAACAGGCAAAAGTATCGTTTTATAATAAACAGGACCTTCTTCGTTGCTATTTGATAACTGGGATGCTTCTTTTGCTGTTACAAATGCTTGCATCTTTTTCCCATCCATAACTTCATAGTTGTTTATTTGATCTATTGCCTTTTTCTGTGCATTTTTCAGACTGTTATCTGTACCTTCAAATATGTTTGGTACTAAAAAAATATAGCCATCTACCCTACGTTCTGGAAGATCTTTTTTTCCATAAACTGTTAGATTCTTTATATATTTCGTTAGTGTATCATTCGCCCTGGCTCTTTCAAAGAGGCAAGCTCCTAAATATTCCCAGTCATTGACTAACGAACTTGTCGATGTGTTCATCTTATATTGGTCATCTTGAAATGATGTCTGCAATGCTTTCTGATAATTACTTGTGTTCGTTCCATCCGCAATATCAACATCAGCTTTTCGATAATAAATCTTGCCACTGCCGAGTGCCTGCGTATCTTTATCTTCCAATATTGCTGGAATATCACTTAACGAGTTTATGATCTCATTTTTGTCTGCTGCCTGCACTGTCATTGGTAAAAAACTTGTGATCATCATAACTAGACTTAAACATACCGATATCATTTTATATGTTATCTTCTTGTCTTTTTTCAACTTATTCATAATACCACTCTCCTTTTCCATAAGATCACATTTATGCAAGTACAAACGTAATTTATACTCTTTACATTTATATCATTTTATAATGTTTTTTCCTTATGAAATAGTGTCTTAGAGTCACGTCTTTTCATCGAAACTCCAAAATCAACATGTGACTATCAGTTACTATTTCTCAAACAGTATTTTTCATAAAATAAAATCAGAGATAATAAGGTATTTTTATGTGAAGGAGGTCTTATATATGAAAAAGAATCTGAAAAACTCATGGGGTAAGAGGATATTTTCTTCTTTTCTCTCCATATCATTTTTATTAAGCGGGATTTCCCCTGCATTTAATGTATCGGCAGCTTCTCCTGCATCTGTTCCTGATACTTTAACATTAAAAGAATCTGCTGGAGTATGTAGTGGGAACTCTGTCGCATTTAATGTAAGATCGAATGCGTTCAACTCCAGTAAGCTGAAATTTTATCAGGATATGCTTGGTGGCAGTCATACAAAGACAAATGCTTCCACCAAATCTGGTGCACCAAATGCGACTTCGGCAGAAGACTGGTTTGACATCGCTTATATCCTTCATCGAAACCGCCAGTCACAGTCTGGTACCAGCAATTACAGCTCAAGAATGGAAGCTATGCGTTATTCTACGATCGCTGAATATAATAACACTGGGAAAATATCCAATAATGAATATAAAAGCAATTATGTATGGTATGTGCATCGCAGTGGTTTCAATTACAGTAATTCGCTTAATAATGCAAACACTGATATTCGCAAGAAATTATATGAATATTATCTGGCTCAGCATACAAGCAGCAGCAACAAAAAAAGTTGGAATTCCAGCAGCGAAAGTGCAACAAACAGCTTTAAATCTCTTGAAAATAATACAACTCAGGATGTCTTTTGGTCTATTTTAAGTCTGAATCGTTCCGAAGGTGATAAAAATCGACGCGGACATGGAAGTGCCTTGATCGCTGTCTTTTATGATTTCAAGGTAAGTCCTGTCCTTCAGGAAGATACTGGAACTACTTATATTCGTACAAGAAGTGATGGTTCTGATAAAAACGAATCTTTTGTTTCTAGTTTTACGAATGATACTCCTCAGAGTGCCAATGCTGAGTACACAGGAAGTACAGAAAACACCGTATCCCATACAAGCAATATCAGTGGAAGTTCTTCTTACACAATGGGACACTCTGTAACTGTCGGAACAAATGTTAACTTTGGAGCCTTTGCAAGTGGTTCTGTAGATTACACGTTTGATTATTCCAATACCGTAGAAAAAGGCTGGTCCAAAGAAGATTCTGTCAGCAAAACAGAGAAAAAAGAAGATAAATCATCCATTTCTCTTCCTGCTTACAGTGCGATCAAAATGAAGAGAACTACTTCTGACAGCGAGGAAGTCACAACATATAACTGCCCTGTGATCCTTACTTATAAAGTGATGTTATTAGAACATGTGCTCAATGCAAGTAACGATGAAGCTGGTGCTGCAACCGCAACTTTAGGTACTTTTGGAAGCAGCAGTATCAGTGCCAGAGAAGATTTAAAAACATATCTTACTGATAATTTAAATATCAAAGATACCAACCGTGGAGTTACATGGAGCAGTTTTGCCTCAAATACTGATACAAAACAGGCATTTAACTATGCCTTATCTAACACTGCCCAGTATATTCCAATGTCATCTGCTGGTGCTACTTACAGCGTCAATTTAAAGACGATCAATATCACTTATGACGGCCTGATCTCTACACGGGCATTATCACGGATTGAGACTGCTGATAATATCAATCATAAAAACTTACCAGCAGGTACCTCCATGAATGTTTCTGATATCAAACTAAAAGGAATCAATGCTGCTGGTACTGATTATATCGGATTTAACCAGAACCGTGGTCATTGGATCTTAACCGATGCCGCAGGCCATGAAGATACTTCTGGAAAAGTTGCAACACTCACAACAGACCGTACTGGAAAAGTGAGCTTAAACGCAAAAGCACCTGGAACGATTTACCTTGAATATGTGATTGACGAAAACTGCTATGCAACAGCTTCAAAACCAGATATTTTTACGACAAATGATAAACTTGCTTCCACCGCTGTCATCAAGATTCATGTTGAAAAATGTGAATCTCATCACTATAAAAATATATTAACTGAAGCTACACCATCTCAGGATGGAAGTATCATAAAACAATGCAGTATTTGTGATGACAGCCAGTTTGTACAGACAATTGCAAAACCTGCTGTTTATACAATTACCAAAAACACTTACAATGGAAAAGTTCTAAAACCATCTGTCACGATCACAGATCGCAATGGCAAAAAACTCTCTCCTTCTTCTTATGAGATCATCTATAAGAAACCTGGGAAAAATGTTGGTACCTATCAGGCTCAGATTAATTTCCGTGGTGACTATACTGGAAGCAAAACGATTTCTTATCAGATTCTTCCTAAAAACTGCGGCTTAAAATCTGTAAAAGCAAAGAAAAAATCATTCACTGTCCATTGGAAAAAACTTTCCACAAAAATGCCAGCAAAACGGATCTCTGGTTATCAGATTCAGTACAGTGAAAAACCTAATTTTTCTAAGAGTAAGATCAAGAAAGTTTCTGGATACAAAAAAACAAGTGTAACAATAAAGAAACTGAAATCTAAGAAAAAATATTATGTAAGAATCCGCACAATATTGAAATCTGGTGGTAAAACTTATTATTCTAACTGGTCTGGTTCTAAAAGTGTGAAAGCTAAATAATTGTAAAAAGGCTGTAAAATAAGTCTGGTTAAAAACTTATTTTACAGCCTTTCCTTTTATTAATCTAAATATTATGATGAGAGTGTCAAAAGTAAATTTTGCCACTCTCTGATGTACCCGGATTGTTCCATTGCTACGCAATTCCACAATCCTCGAACACCTCGAACTCCCATAAAATGGCGCATTCACACCATTTTATTCCGTTCTCGTTGTTCGGCGTGTCAATAAGTATAAATTGCTTATTTGTGCAAGCACAAACGCAATTTATACTTTTGACACTTACATCATATTATTTACATAATGCAAGCACTGCTTTCGCTGCCTCTTCATCTGTGATCAGTGTATTAATATAGCCGCCTCTCACAGCTCCAAGAATCGCCTCTGCCTTCATCTCAAGTCCTGCGACACAGATCACATTCTCTGTGTTCTTGATATCTTCAATTCCAAGCCCGATCATCTTATTCACAAATGGTGTTATGACTTCATTTCCTTCCATATCGTAAAAATGTCCTCCGATATGTCCGATCGCACCTTTCTTCTCAAGATTATATAAATCTCTGGTACTTAAATAAGATTTCCAACTCTTATATACGATAGAACCAACACTAGTTAGAATGATATCTGCATTCTTTGCCAACTCTAAACATCCCTTGATGTTCGGCTCCTGTTCAAGACTATCTCTGACTTCTTCCGAATTTACAAACAATGGTGCATAAATGTAATGATATGTTCCACCATATGCATAGGCAAGCTCTTTCGAAAGATCCAAAGAATCTCTCTCTGGAGTCCTTACATTGGCTGCTCCCATGATCGGTACGACTGTGATCGGGATATTCTTGCTTGTCTTGACTGCCTTAACTGTATGATACATCGTATTTCCCCATGAAATTCCGAGAATCATATTATCATTTAACAGATTATCTAGATAGTATGCTGCAACTTCTCCCAATTTCTGAAGAACCATCGTATTATTTGCTTCTTTGACGGAAATCACTCTCACATCTTTCAACGCAAACCTTCTCATAAATTCCTGTTCCAGCTCTACATTGCGGTCCCATGGTTCCAAAATCTTGATCTCTACGATTCCAAGCTGTCTTGCCTCTTTTAGCATTCTTGAAATCTTGGAACGTGAGGTAAAAAAACGTTCCGCAATTTGATTCTGAGTCATTTCCGCATTATAATAGAGGTTTGCAACACTGGCAAGCATGTTGCGCTTTTCGTTATCACTAAGTGAATCATATTCCTTCATTGTTTTCCACCTCCCATTCATTATCCAAAGCACTTTTTATTATACCGTATCGCTATATACGAGTCTAGTATACAATCTGTTAATTATCATTCTCAGATTTCCTGCAGTTGTAGTTATTTTTCCACTTTATACAATGCGATTTCATCAATTTCTCTGTTTGCAGATAAGATATAATCTTCACCATCATTTGTATAATGAAGTACATTCGCTGGTCCGACATCACTATCTAAAAGGTCTGCTGTAAATGTTAATTTTTCAGGATCTGTACATCGGAAGAATAACAGATTTCTCTCCCCTTTTCTGTATCCAATTAAAACACCCTGAGTTCCTGCGATCTCTCCACCCCAGATTCCATGAGCAAATTCTGCATCTTTTTCATAAGTATAGACTTTCTTGAATTCTCCATCCTGTTTCTTGAAAATGCTGATCTTCTCTCCATGGAATGGTGAGATTGTTAACATTTCTAATTCACCATCATTGTCAAAGTCTGCAAATGCCATATCACTGCTTGCTTCATCTAAGATCTGTTTGATCTCCCATGTTCCTTCTTCTGATTCTGGTGGTGTACATTCAAAGACACCTTCATTTGCTGCAACATAAGATCTTAAAACTCCGTCAACTTCTGCTTTGCAGTATCCGTGGTTCTTTAATAAACCTTCTTTTAATACTTCAAACTTTAATGGATGTTCTTCATCAACACTACTTAAATCTTCTGGAAGAACGCATACCTGAATCTTTCCTGGACTTCTCCAGTCTTCTTTGTATTCATGTCCTGATTTTAAAGTACATGCGATCACATAGTTTACTCCATTTCTTGAAATAATATCAAAACGATGCACAAATGGAAGCTCTGCTAGTGTTCTTACTTTCCATTCTCCGTCTTCTGGGTAAGCTAAGATGATCTTTGCTTCTTTGGAATCATTTGGAGAGTAGAATTTATGTGTCGCTAAAAACTGTCCGTCAGAACCAGGGACCTGAACCATTGACATGGTTCCTCCCGGTCCTTCCCAGATTACTTCTTCCTGATTTCCTTCAAGATCATATAAACGGCACTGGTTTACTTTTTCTGCTGCAACAAGCATATGTTTTTTCCCTTTATAAGTTAAAGGAGCTACAGAATAACATTTTTCTAAGTTTCCAATAACTTTCTTTGATACTTTCATTATGCCACCTTCTTCCTATAAGCAAGAACGGAATGGGATGTTCTGTGGTGCTTCAAAGCAGTCTTCGAATCCTCTTCTGTGATGATAGTAGATTTTATCTTTATCTGCAGGATATGTATATTTTCCTCCAACCTGCCAGAAGAATGGATGGAATTTATATTCGTTACGATCTTTCTTGAAATCGTATAATACTTTGATCTCATCACAGTCAGCCTGGAAGTTTGTCCATACATCCCAGTGAATAGGTACAACAACTTTGCACTGTAAGTTTTCAGCCATACGTAATACATCGATGGATGTCATCTTATCCTGCATACCGATAGGGTTTTCTCCGAAAGATCCGAATGCTACGTCTACATCGTAATCTTTTCCATGTTTTGCAAAATAGATAGAGAAATGAGAATCTCCAGAATGATAGATATTTCCACCTGGTGTCTTAACTAAGTAGTTAACTGCTTTGTCATCCATATCTGTTGGGCATACACCTGTTAATTCTTCTCTGTCTGGACCTGTAGAGTCTGTTGTTACGATACATGTTCTGTCAAAAGAATCTAAAGCAATAATCTCGATATCTTTGATCTTGATGGAATCTCCAGGTTTTACTGTGATACAACGATCTGCTGGAACTCCCCATTTCTTCCATAATTCTACGGATTTTTTAGGTCCGATGAATGGTACTGGAATTTCTTTTCCGTTTTCATCTGTTGTTGTCATTCCACTGTTGATCACGTGTGCTGCCCATTCTGCAGACATATGATCCTGATGATAATGTGTTGCAAGCACTGCATCAACTTTCTTGAATGCAAATGGATCGATCACAAATGGTACATTACGAAGGTTTGGCTGCATTGCACGTCCACCACACATATTTGCCATCTGATGTCCGACTTTCATCTTTCCGTCTCCATGTGTACGTTTACCATTTCCACACCATAAGTCGATCGTGATATTTGTGTCAGCTGGTGTTTTAAACCATACACCTGTACATCCAAGCCACCACATTGCTACATTTCCTGGTGCTACTACTTCATTTTCAATATCTTCTACTAACCATGTTCCCCACTCTGGGAATGTGCTTTCAATCCAGCTTTCTCTTGTCATTTCACTAATTTTACTCATAACCTTGATCTCCTTTTCTATCCGAAATCTTCTATCTCTATATCCTATAAGTCATTTCCATAATAAGCATTTTCTCCATGCTTTCTGAAGAAATGTTTGTCCTGTAGTACCTGTGGCGCTTCAGGAAGTTCTGCCTTTAAATGTTCACAGCGGTATGCCATTTGGGCTACTTCTTCCATAACAACTGCATTATGAACTGCTTCTGCTGCGTCTGCTCCCCATGAAAATGGACCATGATTTGTACATAAAACACCTGGTACATAGATTGGATTTTTTCCTTCAAATGTTTCTGCGATCACAATCCCTGTATTCTTTTCATACTCTCCGTTGATCTCATCGGCTGTTAAAGATCGTGCACATGGAATATCTCCAAAGAAATAATCGGCATGTGTTGTTCCATAACATGGAATGCTCCTTCCTGCCTGTGCCCATGAAGTTGCCCAAGGAGAATGTGTGTGGACGATTCCACCAACTTCTGGAAATGCTTTATAAAGCTCGATATGAGTTGGTGTATCAGAGGAAGGATTTAAATCTCCCTCAACTTTTTCCCCATTCAAATCCATGACAACTAACATATCTGGTGTTAGTTTTTCATAGTCAACACCACTTGGCTTAATGACAAACAATCCACGTTCTCTGTCGATCCCACTGACATTTCCCCATGTATAAGTTACCAGTCCTTTTGCCGGTAATTCCATATTTGCTTCGTATACTTGCTGTTTTAATTCATCAAGCATCTTCTTAACTCCTTTCTTACTTTCCTGCATTTCCAAATATTTTCTCTAATTCTTTTCCTACACCGTCCTGATCATTGCTTCCTGCAATCTGGTCTGCTGCCTCTTTCACGACATCATCTGCATTTTCCATTGCAATCCCAAGTCCAACCAACGTAAGCATCTCAATATCATTCACTTCATCGCCAAATGCGATGATATCTTTGACCAAAATGCCTAACTTTTGTGCAAGCTTTTTGATCGCTTCTGCTTTGGAAACTCCCATTGCCTTGACTGCAAGAACTTTTTTCCCAGAACGAATGGCATCCGCATCCGTTTCTTTTTTGACCACTTCGGCTACTTTGTCTAAATAACTTGTGTCATTGTGACTTACAACGATCTTGTAAATGATATGATCATTTACATATTCATTTAAATCATCCACAATCTGCATTGGTATCTCTTCATCTTCTTCTACAGTCTGATTGAATTTCTGATGAATCAGAAATCTTTCATTCTGAGGATCATCGGATACCAGTTCATCTTTGGCAAAGACGTAATATTGCAATCCGTATTTTTTACAGATTTCAAACGTCTTGTGACAGGTTGCACTACTTAAATGATTTTCATATAAGATTTCTCCGGTCCTGATGTTTCGAATGACAGCTCCGTCACATCCAATGACAATATCTGCATTTTTTAATTGTTTTGTGTATGCCTTTGTCATAACATCCGATCTTCCGGTTGCCATAACAAATGTTATGTTTTGATCTTTTAGTTTATAAATTGCCTTTGCATTGGCATCAGAAACTTGTTTTTGACTATTTAACAAAGTCCCATCAAGATCGGTCACTACCATTCGATACATGATTTCCTCCTTATGCAGGCACTTTGATTCCTGCCTGTTCCATCTTATCTTCTACAAATAAGCGTGCCTGCCTGATTGTTTCGACTGCTTCTTCCATCGTTTGTTTCTTTGTGTTATCTGCCCACATTTCGATCAAGAACATTCCTGTGTAATTTAAATCTTTTAAACTTTCTATTGTTCCGTCATATCTGCTTCGCCATCTATATATTGTTCTTTTACATTCTCCAAATTTATATGCTGCCCTTGCTGTTCCATATTTTTTTGAAAATTTTATTACTGACTCTTTATA
>OQWM01002280.1_pt1 | contig 13098 bp, 13 predicted proteins | sample 1691531 | NCBI WGS metagenome assembly OQWM01 (sample SAMN03418257, study PRJEB22391) | human gut metagenome | biome: human-gut; feature: organic feature; material: feces | host: Homo sapiens | place: Tanzania | collected 2013-01 | reverse complement strand
GCAGCAGGGTTCGTATAGCGCAGGGTTCGACCCTACGGCGGGAATGTCTACTTCCAAGAAGATTCTCTATCAGTATCGAGCGGCACGCAATGGCAACACCTATGTGCCCGACAGTGCGCATGGACTGGATGCTGCTCTTGCTGCTAAAGCCAATCGGCGATGGTTTACTACTAATGTGGGAAATCTTGCCAGCGGTGGCAAGTTGATTAATCTTGCCAGCGGCACTTTCTTCCGATCGGGCGAGAAGACGGCTAAGACTACTGCTCCGGGCAGTGGCGGCACTTATCCCGACTGTCAGCTGGGCTACTTCAAGTTCACAGACGGTCTGAGCTTGTTCGATACGGTGTATAGCTGCATGTGGCGCAAGGTGTAGGGGTGATTTATTATTTTAATTTATCGATATGAGAAAGATACGTATTGGCAACGACATCCATTTCCGTTGGCGCATCAAGCGCGACGGTAATGAGGAGAATTTCGAGGACAAGCGGGTGATGGTGCTGCTGAGGGATGCTTATGGCAATCGCTGCGAGATTGACTGGCGTGTGGTGCAGGCTGGTGTGATTGAGGGCACGTTCTATGGCAAGGACCAGGAGCGACTGGGCATCTACTCGCTCACGCTCGTCGAGAACGACGGCGAGAAGGCTATGAACACGGTGGACTCCATCAGGGTGTGGCAACTCGTGTCGCAGCAGGAGAGGGCGCGCACGGGCGACGAGGAGGAGGACAGCAGCCCAGTGAAGACGGTGGTGGCTGATTTTGACTCGGACTTCGGTATCGGCACGCTCAATGTCACCTTCTATGTGGACACGGAGTTTGACCGCGACTCGGAGCATGCCATCGCTAACAAGACGGTGACTCGCAAGTTTGAGACGGTCGACGGGATGCTCGTGGAGGTGACTGAGGAACTGCCTACGGCTATCACTGAGGAGGACATTAACAGTGTCTTCGGCTGATGTGGCTACTACTCACGTATGGGTTTATTTCTATTTTCTAACTTTTTAATTTTTTTGGATTTATGGCAAATCAATTTCTTGACAAGTCCGGACTGGAGCATTACACGGACAAGATGAAGGCTTATGTGGATGGTAAGGTTAACACCGAGGGCACTGCTCTCACAACGCACAAGGGCGACACGGGCAACCCGCACAAGGTGACTAAGACGCAGGTGGGTCTGGGCAATGTGCTCGACGTTAAACAGATTCCGGCATCGGAGAAGGGTGCGAAGTCGGGTGTGGCTACGCTCGACAGCAACGGCAAACTGACGAGTGCACAGCTGCCGGCAATGAAGAGTGTCAACGGTCAGAGCGTTGTGGGCTCGGGCAATATCACTATCGATATGTCGCTCTTCAAACTGGCTCCCGAAGGCAAACTGCCAACTACTAATATCGACCCAAACAAGATTTACCTTGTGTCGGCGTCGAAGTCGGAGAACCAGAATGTCTACGCTGAGTATATCTATACGGGTGACTCGACTGGGGCGTATGATGCCACAAAATGGGAGAAACTGGGCGAGATGCAGTCGACAATCGACATCGACACCTCGCTGAGCACTACGTCGACTAATCCGGTGCAGAACAAGGTCATCAAGGCGGCTATAGACACGCTGACTACGAGTGTCAACGCTAAGGTGGCTACATCGACTTACAATACTAAGATGTCGACTCTCGACACGGCTATTGCCGACATCAAGACAAAGAACACGCAGCAGGATACTGCCATCAATGGCAAACTCGCTAAGACTACTGTGGCTTCCGCTTCGACGCTCGGACTGGTCAAGATTGGACATCAGGCTACGGATACTCAATTGCCGGTGGTGCTCGACTCTGCGAATGCTGCGTATGTGGTAATCGACAAACTGAGCGATACCGACATCGACGCCCTTTTCTAAATAGGTTTTATTGGTTAATTATTTGATGGTGGGGGGACGGCAACGTGCCGTGCCTCCTGCCTCTGCTTAAATTTTTCGGACTATGACTAAATTCTTAGACACTAAGGGACTGGAGCGTGTCATCAGCAAGCTCAAGACTCTCATTGCTGGCAAGGCTGACAAGAGCCACACGCATACCAAGAGCCAGATTTCTGATTTCCCCAAGAGTCTGCCGGCGAGTGATGTGGCAGCTTGGGCTAAGGCTGCCACCAAACCAGGTTATTCGTGGGGAGAGATTAGTGGCAAACCGTCGACGTTTACTCCGTCAAGCCACACGCATAGCTATATTGTGCCAGAAGGAGACAACCGCTTTGTGGCGACAACGCCTGACTCGTATAAGAACAAACTGTCGTTTGCTGGTATTAAATACAGCAATAAAATAGGCTCTCCAACTACCAGTAATTATGTCTATCTCGTGGGGTTGAGAGGATGGTCGGATTCGAGTGGCGGTAATAGCCATGAGATAGCTTTCTATGAGGGTGGAATCTCGCATCGTGACGGAGCTTCAACGGCATGGGGTGGCTGGAAACAGTTTATTGACAGTGGCAACATCGGTAGCCAAAGCGTTAAGTATGCTACGACTGCTGGTACTGCTAATGCTGTGGCGTGGGGAAATGTCACTGGCAAACCGTCGACATTTGCTCCCTCAAGTCACACGCATCCACAATATTTGACGAGCCATCAGAGCCTGGCCAACTATTACACCAAGACGGATGCAGACTCTAAATTCCAGGCTAAGGGTAGTTATGCTGCTGCGAGCCATACACACTCGCAATATCTAACGAGCCATCAGAGCTTGGCTGACTATTACACCAAGACGGATTGTGATTCTAAGTTTCAGGCTAAGGGTAGCTATGCGGCTGCGAGCCACACGCACGATGATAGATATTACACTGAGACGGAGTGTGATGATAAGTTTCAACCCAAGGGCAACTATGCGGCAGCTAATCATTCGCATTCCAACTTAAAATATATGAATCTCTTGGTGGTTGATTTTAGCAGTCAGAGTTCACTGTCTCATAGTTTTCTTGCTGGTTCAATTAAGCAGGATGTTCGTATAATATGTGGTGGTAGTCCGTCAGGTGCGCCTTCGCTTAATGAGAGTTCATTGCCTACTGCTATGACTAATGGTTGTCATGTTGAGATTTTAAACACATTAAATAATAAGTATGTTACATTACGGATGCCGTATATGACGTTTAGTAATGGTAGTTGGGTTAAAGGTTCCTCAAAAACGATTGTGCCAGGATCTTTATATAGGTTTATATGTTACAATGGTGCGTTATGGGAAATGATAAACTAAAGTAGTAATTTATATATGAAATCAAGCAATAATTTAATCAATCAAATCAAGCAATTCGAGGGCTACCGCTCCAAGGCCTACCGCTGCTCGGCTGGTGTCCTCACTTGCGGTTATGGTCACACCAAAGGCGTGACCGCACGTACTACATGCGATAGGTCCAAGGCAGAGGAGTGGCTACGCTCCGACCTCGCTCCTATCGAGGCTTTCCTGTCTGCCATTCCCGAAGTCTGCAAGTCGCAGGGTAGGTTCGACGCTTGTGCCGACTTCTGCTTCAATCTTGGCATCAACGCCTTTCGTGGCTCTACTCTCCTCAAGCGCATCCAGCGCAAGGAGCCGACCGACACCATTCAGCGCGAGTTCCGCAAATGGGTTTACGCTGCTGGCAGGGTGCTCGACGGTCTTGTCAAAAGGAGGGAATGGGAGGCTCAGAGATGGGCGTGCTCCCGATAATTTTTTGTTCACTGTCTATTTATCTTTGTTGCTATGATTGATAATATTCGACATCTGTTCGTGGGCATCACGATTGCCGTTTGGGCATTCCTCAAGCCCATCGAGGGCGACCTGCTCTCACTGACAATAGTGTTCTTTCTCAACTTCTTCTTTGGCTACTTATCTGGTCTGATAGCCAACCGCGAAGACTTCGAGATTAAAAAGGCACTGCGCTGCGATAGTAAGGAGAGCGTAAATTATTATGACAGAGACGGCAATGTCTATCACTATATGATGGTGGAGGACTATCTTCCCGATTATGTAAACGAAAAGACCGGCGAGCATATAAACGGATTTGAATGTTATATAGACGAGAACGGATTTTTCTGCCACATAAGCGATAGCAAAGTATTGAGCCGAGTGGAAAACAGCGTTGATACATATGAGGACGAAAGCGGTAATAAATACTATGATATTTCCACCGTTTCATGGGATGAAAACGGAAATATGATTCACAGCAATTTCGTCACGGGATAATAAAATCGTATAAAAATAAATGAGATTGAGGCACATTGCATAAGAAAGTAATCGGCTTGTTCTTTATGCAGTGCGCCTTTTTAATATTTTGTTGCATAAATAAAAAATCAGCCTGATATAAAATCAAGCTGATTTTTTTTACATTAAATCTACAATGCTGTCGGTTAGTTCTGTCGGATTGTCTATGTCAAGTCCGGCAATCAATTTTGCCTGAGCATAGAGAATCTTTGTATACTTTGCGAGCATTTCGTCATCGGCTTCGGCCAACTTCTTTGCAATCGGATGTTCGCTGTTAATTTCGAGTACAAGGTCGGCTTTGATACCGTTTCCGCCGTTTGGCATTTGTGAGAGCACCTTAGCCATCTCAAGGCTGACATAGCCGTCCGCACTTATGCAAACGGGGTGTGAGCCTAATTTGTCTGTCAGTTTAACAGCTTTAACTTCGTCGCCGAGAATGTTCTTCATTTTATCGAGAAGGTCTTTGTTTTCCTCGTTCTTCTTGCTGAGTGCTTCTTTTTCTGCGTCGGTGGATAAGTCTAAATCATCTTTGCATATGTTAGCAAAGGTCTTGCCGTCGTATTCGCTGAGCATTTGGATAGCAAATTCGTCCACATCATCGGTGAAATAAAGCACCTCGTAACCCTTGGTTTTAACGGCTTCGCACTGCGGAAGCATAGCAATCTGGTCAACGCTCGAACCGCAGGCATAGTAAATCTTGTCCTGACTGTCTGCCATACGCTCGGTGTATTCCTTAAGCGTTGTGTATTCGCCGTTCTGCGATGATTTGAACATAATCAAATCCTTGAGTCCGTCTTTATACATTCCGTAGTTTGCATAAATGCCCCACTTAAGCTGTACGCCGAAGGTGTCGAAGAATTTTGCATATTTCTCTCTGTCGTTCTTGAGCAACTTTGCAAGTTCGCTCTTGATTTTTTTGTCAATCGCCTTGCTGATGATTTTAAGTTGTCTGTCCTTTTGCAGTACTTCTCTTGAAATGTTCAGGCTCAAATCGGCACTGTCAACCAAACCTTTTGCAAAACTGAAATAATCCGGGAGCAGGTCGGCGCATTTGTCCATAATCAGTACGCCGTTTGAGTACAGTTGTAAGCCCTTTTCATAATCTTTGCTGTAAAAGTCCATCGGCGCTTGGCTCGGTATGAAAATAAGCGAGTTAAATGTTGCCGTGCCCTCTGTTTTTGAATGAATTACGAGAAGCGGGTCATTGTAGTCGTAAAATTTCTGCTTGTAAAATTCGTTGTACTCCTCCGGTTTAATCTCGTTTTTGTTTTTACGCCAAAGCGGTACCATCGAGTTGAGGGTTTCTTCGCTTACCTCTGTAATGTATTCGCCCTCTTTTTCGGGGTCGGGAACTTGGTGCGACATCTCCATTACGATAGGGTATCTGATGTAGTCGCTGTATTTCTTTACTAGCGACTGAATACCGTATTGGTCGAGGTATTGCTCGTAGTCCTCACCGTCTTTGCTTTCTTTGATGTGCAGAGTGATAACGGTGCCGTTCGTCTCCTTTTCGGCGGGAGTTACGGTGTAGCCGTCAACGCCCTCGCTGACCCAAAGATTTGCCTCATCGCTGCCGAGTGCTTTTGAGAGTACCTCAACCTTGTCGGCAACCATAAACGAACTGTAAAAACCAACGCCGAATTGACCGATAACTTCGATGTCGTCAAGGTTCTTGTCCTCGGCGTTGTCTTTCTTGAACGCCATGGAATCGGACTTTGCGATGGTACCGAGATTGCTCTCCAATTCTTTGGCGGTCATACCGATGCCGTTATCACTGATTGTGAGCGTTCTTGCGTCCTTATCAATGTCGATTTTGATTTTAAGGTTGTCCTTGTCGGCGTTAATCGTGTTGTCGGTCAAAGACTTAAAATACAACTTGTCCGTTGCGTCCGATGCGTTCGAGATAAGTTCTCTGATAAATATGTCCTTGTTTGTGTAGATTGAATTTATCATCATATCAAGGAGTTTTTTTGATTCTGCTTTGAATTGCTTTTTAGCCAAAATAATCACCTCAAATATTAATTTACCATAGTGTTAGCACTCTCTTATCACGAGTGCTAATATTATTATAGCCTTATTTTTCCTTTTGTCAATACCATTCAAAAAATAATCTCAAAAATAAAAATGCTCCCGAGAAATCGAGAGCATTAATGTCTTATAAATCTATTTCGTAGGTAAGTTTATCGTCGCTGAATGAAACCAATTCACTTATTTCAATATCTATTTTTGTTGTATCGTCTCTTAGAAGATAAATCTTCGATACTTCTTTGGTTGTGCCCGGTTTAACCTTTACATCTAATCCTAATTCATCCGAACCTCCGTCGAGAAATGTTGTTTCAAGACCTATTCCGTCTTGGTACGCTTCATCGGTTAATGCTAAATCAAAACTTTCTGCGTCTTTTGAGTTGTTGGTGAAACTATAGGTTATCTTAATAGCATCCTTGCCTGACCAGTCTTTGCACTTCTCGGCTGATTTAACCGTGCATACATAGTCGCCGATTTGACCCTCAACCGTTTCTTTGTCTTTTGCACTCTGCGCTTTAGTGCTGTCGCTCGATTCACTGACCGCACCTGCTGTTGTGCTTGTACTGCTGTCATCTTCCGAACCTCCGATTGCTCCTACTATTCCAATCAAAAGAAGTACTCCTACGATTATAAGAATAATTGTCAACTTTTTCTTTTTTCTCTTTTTCTTATCATCGGCTAAGGCTTGATTTACTATTTGCTGGGTCTGCTGAAATTGCGGGTCATATCCTTGGTTTGGATATTGCTCGTAGTTTTGATTGTTTTGGTTGTTTTGATTCTCCATAAAATTTACATCCTTTCATAAATATACCGATTTGGGATATTTTAATAATACCATTTTGGTATATTAATGTCAAGGTGATTTTATGAGACTAAAGCAATTGCGCCGAGAAAAGGGCATATCACAACTTAAACTTGCCATGGATTTGGCTATGAATCAAAACAGTATCAGTCGCTATGAAACAGGTGAGAGGGAATGCGATTACGCCACATTAATTTTGTTTGCCGACTATTTTGATGTGTCGATTGACTATCTTCTCGGCAGGACAGACAATAGGACATTCTTAAAAAAATAGACTATTCTCGGGTGATGAGAATAGTCTGTTTTTTGTTATTATCCTATATTTGATTATAACTCTGCGATTAACTCAACCTCGCAAAGAACGCCCTTCGGTAAATCCTTTACTGCCACGCAACTTCTTGCCGGCTTTGAGGTAAAGTATGTGCCGTAGATTTCGTTAAACTTTGCAAAATCGTTTATGTCTGCAAGAAAACATACGGTTTTTACAACCTTATCCATTGAAGTGCCTGCGGCTTCAACAACAGCTTTAAGGTTCTCGCAAACTCGAGTGGTCTGCTCCTCAATGGTCTTTGCCTCAACCGTATTTGTCTTTGGGTTGATTGCGATTTGTCCCGAGGTGAAAAGCATGCCGTTAGCCTTAACTGCCTGCGAATAAGGTCCGATTGCACCCGGTGCGTTATTTGTTGCTACATATTCCATATTAATATATTCCTTTCGTTTATTCGCAAACCTTAAAGCCTGCGTCTGTCAATGCCTTTTTAACTGCGGAAATGTGTTCAAAGTTTCTGGTTTCAACTCCCAGTTTCAGATAGCAGTCCGTGATATTCATATCGAGGTCTGTCGAGTCGTAGTTTACGGATACAACATTTGCACCCTGCTCTGCGATAATCTGGCTTACGCCCGAAAGCTGACCCGGCTTGTCCGAAAGGGCAATTACGATGTCGGCTGTTCTGCCGCCCATTTTAAGACCTCTTTCGATAACTCTTGAAAGAATGGTAACATCAATGTTGCCGCCCGATACAACGCAAACAACATTTTTTCCCTCAATGTCGGGAATTTTGCCGTTCATAACGGCTGCAACAGGTGTTGCGCCCGCACCCTCGGCAATACATTTTTGCTGCTCAAGGAGAGTAAGAATTGCAAGTGCGATTTCGTCGTCGGTAACGGTTACAATGCCGTCAACATATTTTTGGCAAAGTTCGTATGTAAGATCGCCCGGTGTTTTAACCGCAATACCGTCTGCGATTGTGTTTACATTATCAAGCGTTTCAATCTCGCCGTTTAGTATGCTCTTTTCCATAGAAGGAGCACCTGCGGCTTGAACGCCGTAAACCTTACAACTCGGTTTTAACTGCTTAATGGTATATGCCACGCCGCCGATAAGTCCGCCTCCGCCGATAGGAACTACAACAATGTCGGCGTCGGGAAGTTGATTGAGAATTTCAAGACCGATTGTACCCTGACCTGCGATAACATCGGGGTCGTTAAACGGGTGAATAAAGGTCATGCCCTTTTCCTCTTTGATTTCGAGAGCCTTGTTGTAGGCGTCGTCGTATACGCCCTTTACGAGGCACACCTGAGCACCGTATTTTTTTGTTGCCTCAACTTTGCTTATCGGTGCGCCGTCGGGCAGACAGATGATTGATTTAATGTTGTTTTTTGTTGCGGCAAGAGCAACGCCCTGTGCGTGGTTTCCTGCCGAGCAGGCGATAACGCCCTTTTTCTTTTCCTCGTCGGTAAGTTGGCTTATCTTAAAATATGAGCCCCTTATCTTAAACGAGCCTGTGATTTGCAAATTTTCTGTTTTAAGGTAAACATTGCAGGCAGGGTTGATTTTAGGTGCCGCAATCATACCCGTTTCTCTGATTACTTCCTTGAGAACACGGGATGCCTTATATACTCTGTCCAGTGAAAGCATATGTCTGTTCCTCTAATCTGTAAAATTCTAAAATATTTTATACCTTTTTTCTTTTTATGTCAATGATTAGTATTTATTTTATTTTGCAGGCGTGTTTGGCGGCTTTTATCAACAGTCTGATTTTTATTACTTGACTTTGAGAACTCCGTGTTATAAACTTAATTTATAATGTTCGGAGGAAAATATTATGAAATCATTTAAGAAAATTTTATCTGTTCTCATCGTTGTTGCTTTGATTGCTTGCTGTTTTGCCGGCTGTTCGTCAAAAAATAACGAAAAATACAGCGATACCGTAGCGATTATAGGCTATACCGAGGAAGTTGAACCGTTTATTTATTCGGTTAATGACGGGAACGCCGATGGATTTATTCCCGATTTGTGGAGTAATATATTTGACAGCGTTAAGGGCGACCTTAAATCATACAGATTCGAAAAGATAGACAGCGATTATGTTCTCGAGGAGGACGGCGGCTTTGTCGATGGTTCGGGAAAAGAGTACAGTGCCTGCCTTCTTATGGGTGCTGTCAGAAAAAATGACGGAACATTTAATCAGGATTACTCTTACAGCGAGCCAATTATAACCGACAGGGTTATCACCGTTACAAAAGACGGAAAAGTTAAGAATTACGCCGATTTTTCCGGTAAGAAGATAGCACTTGTTTCTTCAGCCGCTCGCTCGGCATTTGAGAAAAATGAGACGATTTATAACGCCTGTGCTTCGGTAACGCAGTTTGATGATATTAACGATGCTGTCGCTAAACTTGACTCGGGTGAGGTTGACGCCGTTGTAACGGATGAGTTTTCATATTCTCCTCTCACAAGAGACGGTGATGCGGTTCTCGACGGCGAACTCGATAAAATCGAATATGTAATTGCCTGTGCAAAAAACAGCGGTTGGAAGGATTCAATTAATGATGCGATTTATGAAATGAAGAGCGAAAGCTACGGCGACGGCGACACTTTTACACCGCTTGTCGAAAAGTATTTCGGATATAACGCTTCGTCATTTTCATATGAACCCGAGGCTGACAAAAAGTAATAAAACAGTATATAAAAAATCCACGATGTCACCTTTGATGGGCATCGTGGATTTTTGTTTTACCGTAACTTACTTTTTACCTTTGCCGGAAGTTATTTTGTTGAGCAGATATGTAACGAGCACAATTACTCCTATTACTATGAATATGCCTACCATTCCGTAAAAAACAACGGGAAGCGAGGTTTTCCAGCTGAGTGTGTTTATTGCCGCGCCGAGGCTCACGAAGAGAAGTGTAAAAGAATTTAACATGATTTTCTTGCCTCCTTACTTTGTTACCAATGTCAGGATTAAGCCGCCTGCGATAACAGATGCGATTTGACCCGAAACATTAACGCTGATTGATTGCATAAGAAGAAAGTTTTGGTTGTCCTCTTTGAGTCCCATTTGGTTTACTACACGTCCGCTCATAGGAAAGGCGGATATGCCTGCCGCACCTATCATGGGATTTATTTTTTTGTCCTTGGGCAGGAAAAGATTTAAGAATTTGGCGAACATAACACCGCCTACGGTATCAAATACAAATGCTATCAGTCCGAGGAAAAGAATAAGAATCGTATCCCACTGAACAAAGGATTTGTAATTCATTTGACCCGATACGGTGATTCCGAGCAAAATCGTGATAATGTTGGCGAATGAATTTTGTGCCGTTTCGGAAAGGTTGTTGAGTACGCCGCATTCCCTGATTAGGTTGCCGAACATAAGAAAGCCTACGAGTGCTACCGATTTCGGCGCAACGAGTCCGGCTATAACGGTTACAACGACGGGGAAGAGTATCTTTGTGGTTTTTGACACATCGCCTGCGGAATATTTCATTCTGATAAGGCGTTCTTTTTTTGTTGTTACAGCCTTTATAACGGGCGGCTGAACTATCGGCACGAGCGCCATGTATGAGTAAGCCGCAACCATAATCGCACCCAGGTATTTGGAGTTTAATTCGTTTGCCACAAAAATCGAGGTCGGTCCGTCCGCCGCACCTATGATGGCGATTGATGCCGCATCGTTTACGTCAAAGAAGAAACTTGCCACAAAGAACGTAAAGAAAATTCCGAATTGCGCCGCCGCACCGAAAAGCATCAGCCACGGGTTTTTAAGCAGAGGTCCGAAGTCAATCATTGCTCCTATTCCTATAAACAGCAAAAGCGGAAATAACTCGTTTGCTATTCCGGCGTTGAACAGAACATCAATGGGTCCTTCCTCCGCACCGGGTTGGGTGATTGCTCCCGACCACGGCAGGTTTACCAAAATTGTGCCGAAGCCCATGGGCAGTAATAATGTCGGCTCCATTTCCTTTGCGATTGCCAAATAGACAAGCAATCCGCCTACCGCCCACATAAGAACCATTTGCCATTTGATTTCGCCGAAATTTGAAAACAAATCCGCAAATTGTCCGAGAATGGACGCTTTGATTAACAGTGTTTGCATAATTTTCTCCTTTTTTATTTAGTTTGTTACAAAATAAAAAACGAGGCTCTTATCATCAAAAATGATAAAAGTCTCGTTATAACCTGTCGGTACGGTGCAGACCGGGTTTTCCCGTATTGACGACCTGCACAACACTCATATGAATGCTAACTACTCCCTTTTTTCGTAGATATTATAGTACCGATAAAAGTAAAAGTCAATGATTTTTTATTCCCAATATTTACGGTCAAGCACTCTGTATTGCAGTGCTTCGGCAATGTGCTCGAATTCTATGTTTTCCTTTTCGTCAAGGTCTGCTATGGTTCGTGCGATTCTCAGTATTTTGTCGTATGCTCTGCCGGACATTCCCAGACGTTCAAAACTGGTCTTCATCAGCAAATTTGCCTCATCGGTCATAATGCAGTATTTTTGGGTAGCCGACGGTGTCATCTTTGCGTTACTGCTTATGTCCGTACCCTCAAATCTCTTGCGTTGAATTTCTCTTGCTTTGTTTACTCTCTTTTTTATTTCGGCGGAACTTTCCGCTTTTCCTTTGCCTGATATGGTTTCGTATTCTACATTTTGAACTTCAATGTGAATGTCCATTCGATCAAGAAGCGGACCCGATATTTTGTCCTTGTATCTGCGCTTTGCGGCATCGGAGCAGGTACATTCTCTCGTCGGGTGGCCGAGATAGCCGCACGGGCACGGATTCATAGCCGCAACTACCATAAGGTTGGCAGGGTAAGATACGGAACCGCCGGCTCTGGATATTGTTACCGTTCCGTCCTCAAGCGGCTGTCGCAGAGATTCCTTTGTTCGTCTGTCGAATTCGGGGAATTCATCCATAAACAGTACGCCGTTGTGCGCCAAACTGATTTCGCCCGGCAAAAGTTTTGTGCCTCCGCCGGTTAAGCCCTGCGCCGATATGGTGTGGTGCGGACTTCTGAACGGTCTCTTTGAAATTAATTTTACATTTTCGGGGATTTTGCCTGCAACGGAGTATATTTCCGTTGTCTCGATTTTTTCCTGCATTGTCATATCCGGCAGAATCGAGCCTATTCTTTTTGCTATCATAGATTTGCCCGTGCCGGGAGGGCCGATCATCAATATATTGTGCGAACCTGCGGCGGCTATTTCCACTGCTCTTTTTACCTGTTCCTGTCCTCTTACATCGGCGAAGTCGAGCTCGTCGGTGAGCATTTCGCTCTCGTCTATCTCGTGAGAGGTCGGCTCAATCGGCTTCAAACCGTGCAAATGGTCGGCTATTTCGGTAATGTTTTTTGCCGGCAGGATGTCTATTCCGTCGATTACGCTCGCTTCTCCCGCATTTTGGTACGGTACAAATATCGCCTTTATTCCGCTCTCTTTGGCTTTCTTTACCATGGGCAATACGCCGTTTGCTTTTCTTATTTCGCCGTCAAGGGACAGTTCACCTATGAATGCGCAGTTGTCGGTATTCGCCTTTATCTGACCGCTTGCTTTAAGTATGGCGATAAGTATCGGCAAATCGTATATTGCTCCCTCTTTTTTTATGTCGGCAGGGGCTATATTTACCGTGATTCTTGATATGGGAAATTTGTAATTGCAGTTTTTTATTGACGCTCTCACTCTTTCTCGGCTCTCTTTCACGGCGGCGTCGGGAAGTCCGCAGGAAATTACATTGTTGCCTATCTTATCAAGATACCAGGCAATGCAG
>OQWM01002279.1_pt1 | contig 13098 bp, 10 predicted proteins | sample 1691531 | NCBI WGS metagenome assembly OQWM01 (sample SAMN03418257, study PRJEB22391) | human gut metagenome | biome: human-gut; feature: organic feature; material: feces | host: Homo sapiens | place: Tanzania | collected 2013-01 | reverse complement strand
TCATGATCATCGAGCCGGGCGGATACACCTTGAAGGATTATCTCAAGTGCGGTACTCCGCTGGCACTCCTCCTCATTGTCGTGTCCGTATTTTTCCTGCCGACACTCTATCCTTTTGCCTGATCCTATTTTCCCACCGCAGCAGCATCGCAAACTGCATATCGTAAATATGCCGTTCTGACCGGCGCTATTTTTGAAAACCGCAATAAAAGCAGCAGAGGTTTTTGAGCATCTCATAATTCTGTCAAGAGGGCTGGCACCGTCCGACCCTCTCTCTTTTTACCAAAGTTTCCCTTGTCTTTTCTTGCACGCTGCCGAAAGTTGCGTGTTTTCAAAAGTTCGCGTTTGCGCAGCGGAGCGGAGCAATGAAAGCCCCAGTGGGGCTTTTAAGCGACAGAACGGTCTTGCGCAGCAAGATGGAGGGGCCTCGCCCCGACAAGTTCACGTTGGCACAACTCAATTTTTGTGGTAATCTATTCCAACAATTTAATATAACATATTTACTTAGAGTTCCAGCTCGGCTCCTGAAGGAGCCGGAGCAAGTTTTTGACTTTCTTATCGCTACATAACAAACCCGAACCAAGGCCATCCCGGAAGGGATGGTCAGTTTCAGGTTGTTGTGTGGCGATTTTTTATTGCCAAATCAGCAACAAACCTTGAAAACCGAAAGACCGTCTGCATGGGATACCCGGCCATGACCCCAAAATGGGAGAGCCGGAAAACGCCGCCAGAAGGGGGCAGGAAACCCATGCAGGGAGAACGGCGCACTCAATATCAACTGGTCAAAATGGCCAGATACCACCTAACTGTAACGCACAGATTCTGGTTGGTGGTCATTCTCAGCTGGGTATGTGCCTGCGGATGTTATATAACGAGGGAATGCCCCGTCTGAATATTCACTCGGAGGTCAACGACAAGGGCAAGATGGAGTTTCATGTGCTCCTTCCCGTGGATGACGAAACGTTTGAGCGGCTGCAGAAGCGGTTTGAGACCATGGCGCGATAACCTGTTTCTGATTCAAAAAACATGTCAAGAGGGCTGGCGTCGTCCAGCCCTCTCTCTTTTTGGCAGTAGAAGCGGCTGTGTGGTGGATGGGTATAGAACCTGCAAAGGGCTGCGTCAGAAAGTGGATTCATGGATCTGCAAACGGACAGCCGGAACTTTCCACCGCAGAAAAAGTAAATGTGAAAAACATGGAGGTTTCCACGCTTCCGTCACAAAAAGACAACTTCCTGTCACAAAACCACTTTGGGAAAAGCGGCTGTCCATGGTAGAATAGTCAAAATACAATCAATAAGGAGTTTTCTTTATGGCAGCTACTTCTCAAAAGCGCTCCGGTACTACCGACCTTACCGTGGGCAAGCCGCTGTTCCAGATCTTGCGGTTCGCTTTGCCGCTGGTGCTGGGCACCTTATTCCAGCAGCTGTACAGTTTTGCGGACACCGTTATCGTAGGGCGGTGTCTGGGCACCGATGCGCTGGGCGCGGTAGGCACCACCTACTCCCTCAACTTCCTCATTCTGGGCTTTGTGCAGGGAGCCTGCGTGGGCTTTGGCATCCCAGCGGCAGAGACCTTTGGCGCAAAGGACAAGGATGGACTGCAAAAATACCTGCTGAACGGCGCGCTGCTCTGTCTGGTGCTGAGCGTGGTGTTCACCGTGCTTACCACCCTGATGGCGGGGCCGCTACTCCGGCTCATCCATACGCCAGAGGAGCTGTACGCCGATGCCGTGCTCTACATCCAGATCATTTTTCTGGGCATTCCGGCTACGGTGCTGTACAACTACGCTTCCAGCGTGCTGCGAGCACTGGGCGATTCCCAGCACCCGTTTTATTTTCTGCTGGTCGCCAGCGTGGTGAACATTCTGCTGGACTACCTCTTCATCGTGCCGCTGGGCATGGGGGTGGACGGTGCCGCCATTGCCACCGTGCTCAGCCAGCTGCTCAGCGGCGGGCTGTGCGCCTACTGGTTCTTTGCCTGTACGGCAAAGCTGGAGGGGCTTTCCTTCCGACAGCCGCGCACTCTGCTTTCGGCAGGGCACTGCAAGCGGCTGGCTTACATCGGCCTGCCCATGGGGTTTGAGTACTCCGTCTCCGCCATCGGCGCAGTCATCATGCAGGACGCCATCAACCTGCTGGGCAGCACCGCTGTGGCAGCCCAGACCGCAGGCGAAAAGATCCGTCAGATGTTCACCCTGCCCATGGAGAGCGTGGGCATGGCCATGGCTACCTATGTGGGGCAGAACCACGGCGCACACCGCACCGACCGCATCCGGCAGGGCATCAAGGACGGCTGCATGGTGCAGCTGCTCTACTGCGCCGTAGCATGGGGCGTGATCTTTTTCATCAAGCCCTACGCTGTGGGGTTGGTGCTGGGCGATGCCGACCCCGCCGTCACGGCAGGTGCCATCCAGTACCTCAGCGTCATGAGTATGCTGTTCTGCTTCCACGGCCTGCTGATGATCTTCCGCAACACTTTGCAGGGGCTTGGCTACAGCGTGCTGGCCGTTATTTCCGGCGTGGGCGAGCTCATCGGCCGCAGCCTTGGCGGCGTGCTGGCGGTAAAGACCGGCCTTGGGTATCTGGGCATCTGCCTTTCCAACCCCTTTGCATGGGGTCTGGCGATGTTCTACTGCCTGTTCATGGTCTGCCGCATCCTCCGGCGGGAAATGCAGGCCGAAGCCTGAAACTTATCATAAAAAGCACGAAGGCCCGTGGGGAGTTTCCCACGGGCCTTCGTGTTTCTGAAGAAGAATTAAAGAAGATAGAGAATGGCTTTTTAGTCCTCTGCCATACCGATGAGGTCAAACTTTTCGGTGGAGACAGTCACCGTAAAGTCCTTCTTGGCAGGCTTTGCGAACTTGACCCAGATGGTGCGGTCGGACAGGTTGTAGTACCAGCCGGACTCTGCGGCCTCCCAGCCGTCGCGGACGATGAACTGGGGGAGCTGCTGCCCATCCACGCTGGCCCAGAGCGCACCCTTTTTCTTGCTGACCAGCTTCAGGGTCATGCGCTCCACGGGGGAAGCGTAGCTGCCCTCGGTGGCAAAGCGGATGTCGGTGCGGTCGCCGGCCTTGACGGTGATGGTGGTCTTGGCGTAAACGCCGTTTTTGTAGTCCTCGGTGTGGCCGTCGTCATCGTACAGCACAAAGCTGGTGTCGGTCTCGGCAGCGACCAGCAGGTCGATCTGGCGCATGGTGTCCTTGAGGATGTGCTTGACGTCCTCGGTGGCCACCACAACGGCAGAGCCGCGCAGGAACATGGGGATGCTTGCCAGCGTGACGGGGATCTCGATGGTCTGGCCGCCCTCGTATGCGCGCAGGTCGTCGTTCATATCGTACCAAGTGCAGCCTGCGGGCAGGTAGATGGTGCGGGTAGTCGCGCCCTTTTCCACCACGTTTGCCACCAGAATGCTCTTGCCGAACATAAAGGTCAGGTTCTTGTCGGTGTAGCACTTGGGGTCGTCCGGGAACTCCAGGAACAGCGGACGCCATGCCGGCATACCGTTCTGGTTGGACTCGTACATCAGGGAGTACAACGTAGGCAGCAGACGGTAGCGCAGCTGGTAGGCTGCACGGATGTAGGGCAGGTTCTCCTCGTACATCCAAGGCTGGGTGACGGTGTTATCGTTGTTGGCGGAGTTCAGGCAGAAGCGCGGCTGGAAGATGCCGTTCTGCAGCCAGCGGAGCAGCAGTTCTGCCTCGGGTGCGGGGCCTGCAAAGCCTCCGATATCGCAGCCCATGTTGGAGCAGCCGGACAGGCCCATGCCCAGAATGGTGGCAATGTTGAACTTGACGGTGCGCCAGTCGGTCAGGTTATCGCCGCCCCACACCTGTGCGTAGCGCTGGATACCGGCGTAGCCTGCGCGGTTGATGATGTAGGAGCGCTCGCCGGGGTACACATCTGCCAGCGCCTGCTTGGCGGTATAGGCCATTAGGTTGGAGTGCAGGATCTTCAGCTCTGCCATGGTGCCCTTTTTGCCCTCAAAGTCGCACTGGGCGTCGCGGTCCTCCACGCCGTCCATCTCGCAGTTGTCGTTCCAGACGGTCTTGGTGCCCTTTTTGAGGATGTTCTCTTCCAGCAGCTGCTTCCATGTGTTGCGGCCATTGGGGCCGGTGAAGTCAAAGAAGCGTCCCTCGCCGCCCCACCAGCGGCCGTAGTACGGTGCCTTGCCGTCCGGGGTCTTGATAAAGACATCGTTCTTTTCAAACAGGTCGATGTAGGGGTGGTGCTTCAGGATGCCGGGCTTCAGGTTGGGGATGACGTTGATGCCCCGGGCGTTCATGTTCTCAAAGAACTTTTCCGGCTCCGGGAAGCGCTTGTAGTTCCAGTTGAACACATAGCGCAGGTTGTCCTTTTCGCCGCTGGAATAGCCGGAAGCCAGCCAGAAGTTGTCGATGAGGATGCCTTCTTTTTCGTGCTTGTCGATGACCTTGTAGATTTCCTCGTCGCAGTTCTTTTCCAGCTCGGCGTAGTACATGGTGGAGGCGCAGTAGCCCAGAGACTGCTTGGTGGGCAGGGCGCTGCGGCCGGTCAGCAGGGTGTACTCGTTCAGGATCTCGGGCAGGGTCTCACCGGCCAGCAGGAACAGGTCAATGTCGCCGCCGTCGGTCTGGTAGTAGCAGTAGCGTTCCCAGTAGCCGGACAGTTCCTCGCCAAGGTCGAACACGCAGTCGTAGGAGTTGTGATAGAACAGGCCGACCGGGCGCAGGTCGCGCTCATTTACACGGATGTAGAAGGGGATGTGCTTATACATCGGGTCGCCGGTCTCGGGATCGTGGCCGATGGCATCCTTGGGGGACATCCGCAGGCGGCGTCCCTTTTTATCCAGATGGCCGGTCTTTTCGCCAAAGCCGTAGAAGTGGTCGCAGTCCCGGTCTACCTTGGAAAAGTGGCTCAGACGGCCGATCTGGTCCTTCTCAAAAGCGCGCTCCCGCAGGTCCTGATAGATCAGCTTGCCGGACTTATCGAACAGTTCAAAATGGAAGGGCTTTTTGAACAGCTTCAAGGTCAGGTGTGTGGTCTCAAAGGTCAGGGTCTTTTCGTCCTCTGTGCAGGGGACATCCAGCGCGGTGATGCGGGTGCGCTCGTCCTTGAGCAGGGTATCCATCCGATCCTCCCACGCGGTGGTCACCAGCGTGTAGGATTCCTCCTCCATGGGGGTGCCCTTGTCGAAGTGCACCCGGATGCGAATGATATCGTCTGTCATGAAAACCAGCTTTACATCGGCGGCATCGCCGTGGATGAGGTAGCCGTTTTCGGTCTTTTCAAAGGATTCAAAACTACGCAGCAACATAAGAGATTCCTCCATGCAGTGTTACATGCCGATCAGGTCGAACTGTTCAAAGGAGACGGTCAGCTCATGATCCTTGGCGGGGTTTGCGTACTTGACCTCGACCGCCTTTTTGCTCTGGCTGTAATACCAGCCCTCGGCAGCGGCGTCGAACTTGCGGCGGTTGAGGAAGTGCTCGATCTTGCGGCCATCCAGCGTGACCCAGAAGGGGCTCTTCTCCTTGGCGATCATCTCCACCTTGATGGTTTCCACGGTGTCCTTGTAGCTGCCCTCGGAGGCAAAGTTCATGGTCACCCGCTCGCCTGCGGTGGTGGTGATGGTGGTCTTGCGATACACGCCGCTCTTGAAATCGTTGGTGATGCCGTCGTCATCGTACAGGGTCGTGGTGGTGGTGCCCTTGGGTGCCACGATGAGGTGCAGGGCGGTGGTGTGGTCGCCCTCCATGGTCATCAGCTGGTTGTCTGCCATGGCAATCACTGCACCCTCGCGGACGAACATGGGGATGGTAGCCATGGTGACCGGCACCTCGATGGTCTGGCCGCCCTCGTAGCAGCGGAACTTATCGTTCCAGTCGTACCACTTGCAGCCTGCGGGCAGGTAGACGGTGCGGGTCTTGGCACCCTCTTCCAGAACGTTGGCCACCAGAATATCCCGGCCGAACAGGAACTCGAAGCTTTCCTCCCAGACCTTGGGGTCGTTCTGGAAGTCGTAGACCAAAGCACGCATGATGGGCGCACCGGTCTTGCTGGCCTCGTACTCGGCGCTGTAAAGATAGGGGGTAAAGCGGTAGCGCAGCAGGATGGCGTCCCGGATGGTGTCCGCAGACTCCCGGAACATCCACGGCTCGGTAACGGTGTTATCGTTGGAGGCAGAGTGGATGGAGAAGCGGGCCTGGAAGATGCCGTTCTGCACCCAGCGCACGAACAGCTCCTCGGTGGGTGCGGGGCCGGCAAAGCCGCCGATGTCCGCGCCCTCGTTGGGCTGGCCGGACAGACCCATGCCGGTGATGATGGGGATATTGTACTTCAGGCTCTTCCAGCTGGTGTAGTTGTCGCCGCACCAGGTCTGGGCGTAGCGCTGGATGCCGGCGCTGCCGCTGCGGCAGACCATGTAGGGGCGTGCCTTGGCGCTGTGCTCCACCACGGCATCGGCACCCACCTTGCACATCAGGGTGCTCATGAGGGGCTTCAGCTGGCCGATGGTGCCGCCCTTGCCGTCAAAATCACAGGTGCAGTCCTTGTCCATCAGGCTGTCGTACTCGCAGTTGTCGTTCCAGACGGAATCGGTGCCCACGGCGATGATGGACTCGGTGAGGTACTTTTTCCATGCTGCTCGGCCTTCGGGCTTGGTGAAGTCCCAGAATGCGCCGTCGCCGCCCCACCATTTGCCGACACCGTAGGTCTCGGGGTTCTTGCTGTCCTTCACGAATACGTCATCTGCGTTGAACTCGTCGAAACGGGGGTTGCACAGCAGGACACCCGGCTTGACGTTGGGCACGTTCTGGGCGTGCTTTTCGTTCATGGCGTGGAAGTAGGCGCTGGGGTCCTTGAAGCGTTCGGTGTTCCATGTAAAGACGCAGCGCTTGTTGTTCTGGCTGGTATAGCCGCTGGACAGGTGGAAGCCATCGATGGGGAAACCCTCTTCCTTGATGGTGTCGATAAAGCCCAGCACGGCGTCGTCGCTGTCCTTTTCCAACTCGGGGTAGTACATGCTGGAGCCCTGATAGCCCAGCGCACGCTTGGGCAGCAGTGCCGGACGGCCGGTCAGCAGGGTGTAGTTGTCCACGATGCGGGCGATGGTGTCGCCGCCGATCAGGAAACAGTCCAGATCGCCGCCGTCTGCCTGAAAATAGGTGTAGCGGGGCCAGTAGTTGCTCTTTTCACAGCCCATGTTGAACACGGACTCGTAGAAGTTGTGGTAGAACACGCCCACAGCCTTGTGGGTGTCGCGGTCCAGACGGATGTAGAAGGGGATGTGCTTGTAGAGGGTATCCATCTTCTCGGCATCGTAGCCCATAGCGTCGGTGGCACGCTCCCGCTGGAAGGTCTTGTTCTTATCCAGCAGGCCGCTCTTTTCGCCAAAGCCGTAGAAGCAGTCGTCCTCCTTCATCCGGCTGTAAGCCACCACGCGGTTGTTGGCGTCCTTGACGAAGGGGTTGCCGGGCAGGGTGCTGTACAGCTCGGAGCCATCGGCAGCCAGCAGCTTGAAGTTGATGGGGTCCTTGTCCACCACCAGCGTCACCTTGCCGGTGGCAAAGGTGAGGGTGCTGTCGTCCTCGGTGAGCTGTGCGGCGAAAGGCTCCACACGGGTGCGCTCCCCCTTGAACAACTCGTCCATCCGATCCTCCCATGCGGTGGTCATCAGGACATAGGACTCCTCTGCCAGCTCGTGGTCAAAACTGGCGCGGACGCGGACGATCTCATCGGTCACAAAGCAGACCTTGATATCTGCGTTATCAGTATGCAGCAGGAAAGCGCCGTCTTTGCGCTCCATGCCGGTAAAACGGGAGCAGATCTCCATAGTTTTTATTCCTCTCATTAGATTTTGATAAAAAATGCCCCCATTCCCCCTCAGATGCAGGATATCTTCAGAGAAATGGGGGCAACGTTCTCGTTGCTTTACCCGGAACAGTCAGGGCTTAGAACGTCCAGCCAAGGCTGGACACCAGACCGCACAGGTACGGGACGCACAGCGAAATGGCAGGGATGAAGGTAACAAGGAACAGTGCCACGACCATGGCGGCGAACAGCGGCACGATGTACTTGGTAACGCCTTCGATCTTGACCTTGCCGACACCGCAGCCCACGAACAGGCAGGAACCGACCGGCGGGGTAACCGAGCCGATGCCCAGGTTCATGATGAGCATGATGCCGAACTGCACATCGCTCATGCCGATGCTGCGGGTGATGGGCAGGAAGATGGGGGTGAAGATCAGGACCGCCGGGGTCAGATTCAGGAACATACCCATGACCAGCAGGAACACGTTCATGACCAGCAGGATGACGTAGCGGTTGCTGGAAATGCTCATCAGCGCGTTGCTGATGGCGGCGGGGATGCCGGAGTAACTCATGACGTAGGACATGATGGAGGAAGCGGCGATCAGGAACAGGATGGTAGCGCTGCTCTCCATGGTGTCTGCCAGCAGATCATAGAAACTCTTGAAGGTCATCTCCTTGTACAGGATAGACAGCAGACCGCAGTACAGGCAAAGCACGACACCGGCCTCAGTAGCGGTGAAGAAGCCTGCCAGAATGCCGCCCATGACGATGATGACGGCCAGCAGAGCGGGCACTGCATCAATGATGATCTTGATGGCGGGGTCGGGGTCCTTGACGTCGGAGGACTTATAGCCCTTCTTGACGGCGATGAACACCGCCAGACCAGCCACGCACAGACCCATCAGGATGCCGGGCAGGTAGCCGCCCATGAACAGAGCAGCCACAGAAACGCCGCCGGCGGTGATGGAGTAAAGGATCAGCGGACCGGACGGGGGAATCAGGATGCCGGTGGGGGCAGAGCAGATGTTGACAGCTGCGGAGTAGTTGGGGTCGTAGCCCTCGTCCAGCTCCAGCGGAGCCATGATGGAGCCCATGGCAGAGGTAGCTGCCACGGAGGAGCCGGAAACGGCGCCGAAGAACATGTTAGCCAGAACGTTGGTGGCAGCCAGATAGCCGGGCATCTTGCCCACAGCCAGACGTGCCAGACGGACAAGGCGCTTTGCAATGCCGCCCTTGTTCATGATGTTGCCGCCCAGAGAGAAGAAGGGCAGTGCCAATAATGCAAAGGAGTCAATGCCCGAGAAGCAGCGCTGTGCTGCCACTGGAGCAAACACCGCAGGATCCATGCTGAACAGCGCAGTGACGACAGATGCGATGCCGATACCCGCCGAGATAAGAACGCCGATGAGGAGTAGAATGAAGAATGAGCTGAATAGCGTGATGGTTGCCTGTGTGACCATAAGACATCAGTCTCCTTTCTTGTTATGGTATTCCTGATACAGCTGAATGTTTTTAAGAATGCGGGCTGCAAGGATAAAAACACCAGAGATCGGAAGAATCGAGTACAAGAACCTGTACGGAATGCGCATGACCGAGGAAACATTTGTGGCAAGCAGAGTCAGCCGCAAACCGCCATATACAAAAACATATCCAACGAAGAAGAAAATCGCCAGTTCAATAAGGAAACTCAGTACGAGATCCACTTTGCCTTTGGCACGGCCTTTTACAAGGTCGAGCGCAAGGTGGGAATCGTTGTAGAAGCAGTAGGCCGAACCGATCATGGAAGCCCAAATCAACACAAACCGCAAAAACTCATCCGTTACAGTGGAGGGGTCATGCAGGATCCAGCGGGTAAAGATCTGCCAAGTGCCGCCTGCCAGCAGTGCAAACATTGCCAGTGCCATCAGGAAGCGGACAATGGCATCAATAACCTGATTCAGTTTTTTCATACTCGGTCCTCCTTTTAGGCCAAGGCCCGGATGCGCTGGACGATCGCATAGGTGTCCGGCTGTTCAGTTTTCAGCTGTTCGTAGATTGGAGCTACTGCTTCCTGAAAGGCAGCTTTGTCCACATCACGAATGAACTGCACGCCCTTCTCCTCCGCTGCCGCCAGAACTTGCGTTTCAAATTCTGCCCAGCGGCCTTTGTATTCTTCACTGGCATTATGGGCACATTCCCGCACAATGTTTTGCTGGTGCTCGCTCATTTCATGCCAGACTTTTGCGGAAATGACCACCATATCCGGGATACGAGTATGCTCATCGAAGCAATAATATTGCGCCACATCACCGTGGTCGCGCAGTGCGGTAATGTTGTTCTCGGCACCGTCGATGACGCCCTGCTGCATACCGGTGTAGATATCGCTGTAACCCATAACGGTAGCGGAACCGCCAAAGCACTTCATCATATCAATAGCCATCTGGCTGTCCATGGTGCGGATCTTCAGACCCTTGAGGTCGGAAGGAACTCGGATAGGGGTGTCGGCGGTATAAAACGACCGTGCACCGGAATCCAGCCAGAACAGTCCCCGGAAGCCGCCGTTCTCTGTGGATTCGTAGATTTCCTCCACTAAATCGCTGTCCATGACATTGTAGTAGTGTTCCTGACTGTCAAAAACACAGGGCACTGAAAAAGCATTGAACTGCTCGCTGAAATTGCCCAAGGTTGACGCAGAGACTTTTGCCATATCCAATCCGTCCGCTTGAATCTGGGTAATCATATCTGTTTCGCTTCCCAGTGTGCCGTTGGGAATAATTTGAATCTGGATACTTCCCTCGGACTTTTCAGAGACCTCCTGTGCAAAAGCGGACAACTGAATATGGACAACATGATCTTCTGCCATGTTGTGCGCCAGCTTTAACTGGAACATCGGTTCACCATCCGCATTGACTGACCGTTCTGCACCCTGCTGGCTGCAGCCACCCAGCAGTGCTGCGGCACTCAAAGCTGCCACTGCATGGCAGAATTGTCTGCGCGTGATTTTCATAGTGTTTTCCTTCCTTACTTTGATTTATCGTATCCCACGATCACAGCCAACCGGCTGTGAAACAACATAGTAGCGGTGCAGCGCTCAGGACACGCTGCGCTGAAAGCGATCCTTTCCCATCTGGATCAGGTCTTTCAGGTTGAGCCCCCACAGGCTCTTGGAGCGCTGCCAGTCCTTGCCGCTCTCCTTGGCAAGCACCTTGGCGAACCGCTCCGGGTTTGCCGGCAGCAGGCTTTCCTTGGGGATCATTACTGCCATCTGACGGCTCTGGAAGATGTAGAAATACTGATTGTCCTCCACCAGCCGGTCGATCTTTGCAAAGGGGATGTGGGCACCGTTTTCCACGTCCACACCGCCATCGTTGACCCGGCAGCTTACGGTGGTCTCCGCGCCGCCCCGCTGCATGATGACGCCCTCTGCCGCCACCCGGCTTAAAAAGTCCGGCATGGCGAACATGGCACAGCCCACCAGCAGGCAGAGCACCTTGATAAAGGTGGGAATGGCAGTGAACAGCGCCGCCATCACCAGCACAAAGGCTGCTGCAAGCCACAGCAGGTGCCGCAGCCCCTCGTAGGTGTAGAACTCCGTGCGGAACATCCGGCGGATGGTCTCATCGTTAAAGACCACTTTGGCTTCAAAATGATTCTTTGATGTCTGCATGCGCTGGCTCCTTTCGGGCGGTCACGAAATGCGACCAATATACTTGTTAACTAGCACAAAAATATTGAAATAGCTTTGTGCATTTGGTCAATCTCGTCTCCTTGCACCCATATCATACTAAAAATCCCGCCGTTTTTCCGCAGGTTTTGTGATTCAAATGTTGCAAAATGTGATATATGCTGATATACTAGAGCAAAAAACGACGTAAAAGCATGATTCTGATTTTTTTAACAAGGAGCAGGAGCGGCTATGGGTATCGAACGGGTCTCACATTATATCGATAATGTCCTTACGGAAGCGCAGGCGCGGATGGGGCTGCGCGACACCCGGCTTCTGGTCACATGGTACACGAATCGGGAAAACAGGCAGTCTGTGGTGCACTCCCACCCGTATCACGAGCTGGTGCTCCCCATCGGCGGCAGCACGGTGCGCTACTCGGTGGACGGCAGCGTGTATCTGGTCCATGTGGGGGAGCTGGTCTACTTTCCCTCTCAGGTCTACCACTCTGGCAACTTCCATATCGATGCCGACCAGTCGGATCGTCTGGTCGTCCAGATCGATGATGCCCTCTGGCAGGCCACCCGCCGGCACGCGAACCTGAAAAACACAGGCTGGCTGCAGCAGGTCACCGTGCTGGACAGCGAAGCCTGCCGCAAGTGGGATTTTGAGGGGCTTTTCATCCGCATGGCGCAAAGTCTGGAGCTGCCGGGCTCCATCCGGGACATCGTTTTTGAGGCGCAGGTCGCCGAGATGATGCTGCTCATCACGCAGGCTACCGGCAGCGGACAGACCACTGCGCCCAGCAGCACCAGCGTGCTGGTCGCGCGCGCCGTGGCTTACCTGCAGGCACATTATCAGGACCCGACCCTGACCACCGCACAGCTGGCGCAGGAGCTTTACGCCAGCCGGGAGCATCTTTCCCGCGCGTTCAAGGAGTGCACCATGGAGAGCATCCACAATTACCTGACCTATCTGCGGATGCAGCACTGCCGCAAGGCGCTGGAAGAGGGCGTTTCCGTTCTGAACGCCTGCACCGAGAGTGGCTTCCCGGATTACAGCAGCTTCCTGAAAACCTTCCGCCGCCTGTATGGTATTACCCCCGCCGAATACCGCGCACAGCACCGGACATCGGTGCGTTAAAAATTGTTTCAAGAGGGCGGGCACCGTCCGGCTCTCTATTTACCAAAATTTCCGTTGCTTTTTCTTATAAGCTTCCGAAAGTGGTGTATTTTTAAAAGTTCGCGTTGACACGGTTCGATTTTTGTGGTAATCCATCCCAACAATTGAATATAACATATTTTTATATATTCGTTCGGACCCTGCGTGGCTGAACATCTAGGCTTTCAGCCATTACACAATCGACTAGCATGACCTTCCAGAAAAAGCGAAGGCAGGGCTCGTCTGTTTTGTGACGGCTTTTTCGTTGCCGTTTTGCCCGTTGCACCTTGAAGACCGCATAACCGTCTGCATGGGATACAAAGGTAGTGATAGATTTATTGAACTTCGAGAAAAAAGCGTTCCGATTTTGTTTGGACATTTCTTTTTTCTCTGCGGTGTGCCTGTAATCAGTTAGTAGTTCAAGCTGGCCTTACTCTGCCCCGGCAGGAGCCGTTTTTTGCTGCCGATATTTATAGCTGCGATGCCGCCCGGCATTTCCGGGAAT